>Ga0209212_1004087_pt1 | contig 18449 bp, 22 predicted proteins | sample RifGroC2_FD_183996 | JGI IMG/M metagenome (GOLD analysis project Ga0209212, IMG submission 183996) | Groundwater microbial communities from Rifle, Colorado, USA - Groundwater C2 (SPAdes) (version 2) | ecosystem: Environmental > Aquatic > Deep subsurface > Groundwater | place: Rifle, Colorado...
CTCCTCAGTCGTTAGGTTATGCCGGTATGGAATTTCCCCCAATTATAGTGTCTGCAAATGAGGATAATGTTATTGTTCGTGCGGAACTTCCTGGTATTAAGGTTGGCGATTTGGACGTCCAGGTTGCGAATGACATATTAACTATTAAGGGAGAAAGGAAACCTAATGTTGACAATTCGAAGGTAACGTATTTGCGCAGGGAAAGGCCTTATGGGACGTTTGCCCGTTCTATTGTGTTGCCTGAAAGGGTTGGTGTGGAAGGGGTATTGGCCTCTTATAAAAATGGTGTCTTAATAGTGACTCTGCCCAAAGCGGCAGAATCTAGGCCGAAGCAAGTCGTAATTAAAAAATATTAGTAGAAAGGAGTATCTTTTATGGAAAAAAAAGAACATCCAGCCATTGAAAAAAAGAAGATTTCCCCTGATAAGTGCGTAGTAACAGGAAAGGGGGATTGGTACTTTCCTTTGTCTGATATTTATGAAACGCCTGACAACTTTGCCATTTTGATAGATATGCCAGGTGTTGGTATTGAAAATATGACCGTTGATATGCAGGACAATGAGCTGGTCATAAATGGCGAGGTTTCCCAGGAGACATATACCTACGAGAAGGTGGTTTATAACGAGTATAATATCGGGCATTATCATAGACACTTTGCGGTTTCAGATGCAATTAATCGGGATAAGATCGAGGCAAAGATGTCAGATGGCGTCTTGGCAATTATTTTGCCTAAGGCTGAACATGTAAAGCCAAGAAAGATTATAGTTAAGGTGGAATAATCTCACAATCTTTTGCAAAGAGGCCGGTTGGTAAAGGTTTTTCAGCGCAGAAAGGGGCATTAATAAGATGATCGTTGTGGATAAAACTGAATGCGTTGGTTGTGAGGAATGTTTGCATGTATGCCCCATGGATGCCATTGTCATGAAAATTGAAAAGGCAGAGATTATTCAGCACAAGTGCGACGAGTGCGATCGGTGTATTCCGGTATGCCCGGTAAAAGCAATCAGAGAGGTATCTACACAGTTAAAATATTAATAGATGTGCACCTGACTACCGAGTTTGTCGGGGCAGGTTTTGTGAAAAACAGGTTTAATTCTAAAAAATTCTTTATGAAGGAGCGATAAAATATGGCAGAAACAAGTTTATTTTGTCAAATTAATACCTCGGCTACAGGCCCGGCGGAGACGGCAAAGAAACATGTCCCTGTAATTACAGTATCAGGTGTGATAAAGGTTGGACAACCCTTTGTAGTAACTATAAAGGTTGGGGAAGCACCACATGTAATGGAGAGCGGACATTTTATTCAGTTTATGGACCTTTACAGCGGACACATATATATATCTCGGGTGGATATTACTGCGGAACTCAACAAGCCCGAAGTAACACTTACTGTCGTTCTGCCTCACGAGGGAAAGAGAACGCTCAGGGCATTCAGCCGTTGTAATCTCCACGGTATCTGGGAAGGAACAAAAGAAATAAATGTTACCCAATAATTTAACGCTTAGATATTTCAAACAAATAGCCCCTCCCTCTCAATGGGTGAGGCAAGGTGGGGGTGAAGGGAAAAGGAAAAGATAGATCGCCCTCCCCTAACCCCTTACATCAAGGGAGGGGGTGGTGTAATTTGTGTAGTCGTTGAAGGTCTAATTTAATGTATAGGAATTTCAAAGTTGTTGGTTTTAGGTTGTGTGAATCATAATTAGATAATAACACACCCCCGGCCCCTCTTGATAGAGGGGAGATGTGGCGTTTTTCCCCTCTATCAAGAGGGGACTTCGTCGTGAGCTCAGTCGAACGATTAAGGGGTGTGTTATCATAATAAAAGTCGTTGGGTTTTGTCTTTTAAACCCCAACCTAATTTAATTGTTTATTCAGAGGAGCTTATTTATGGTAAAAGTAAAAACCTTTACTTCGCCTCTCAAGATATTCCACGTTCATAATGAACTTATGTCATTGGATAAGGAGGTGAATGATTTTTTAGAGTCAAACAAAGTAAAGAAGGTTGTTTCTGTTTCTGACAGTACTACGGAAATAGATGGCGGTACGATGGGTATTATCCGTGTAGTAACCTATGAAGAGTGAAATCACATTTGATTTTACTCTTCGCGCTAAAGATGAACTGAAACAAAATACCTAAATTCCATTCGATGTCGAATGGCAAAAGATCATTTCGTAAATCTGTAAATTTTTTTAAAGGAGAAAGATATGCGTAAAAGAGGAATATTTATGACAACGTCTTTTGCTGTTGTTTTAGGTGCTATCGTGTGCTTTTCTGGAATTCAAGTTTCAAAAGCAGGCGATATTGATGCCAAGAAACTTTATATGACCCATTGCAAAACATGCCATGGCGTAGATGGAAAACCCACAGACCTTGGAGTGGGGTTAGGAGCACGTGAGTTTGCTGATGCAGAATGGCAGGCAAAGACAACCGATGAACAGATAATCAAGCAAATTAACGATGGAACACCAGAAAAGATGATGCCATTTAAAGAAAAACTGACTCAGGATGAGATTAAGGCTTTGGTGTCTGTTGTAAGGAGTTTTGGGAAGAAGTAAATTCACATTCAAGGACTTTGAGTCCTTTTTATGGAGGAACAAAAGTTTATGGGTAATAGAGGAACCACACTCATTTATGCAATGTCTATTTTTGTTGCATTAGGCTTGTATGCTAGTTTTTCGGTTACTTATGGACAGGAGGGTGAGGGTGAACAACAAATTAATGCAAAAAGTTTGTTTGAGTATCATTGTGCCACCTGCCATGGTTCTGACGGCAAAGGAACCAAAAGAGGACACGAATTAAAAGCCCGAAGTTTTGCCGATGCAGATTGGCAGGCAAAGACAACCGATGAACAGATTTTAAATTCCATTACAAATGGTAAAAAGAAGATGCCCAGATGGAGTGAAAAGCTGAAACCTGAAGAGATGCAAGCCTTGGCTAAATACGTACGAAAACTAGCCCCTAAAAAAAGATCTTAAAATGCTTGATTTTTGTATATAAATATAGGGTGTTGCCAAAAAAGTTCGTGTTTAAATCGTCATTACGAGCGGAAGCTGGTAGCGTAACCGAGACTGTTTCGTAAAAGAAAAAGCCCCTTTGCCGCAGGCAGTCTAATTAAACACAGGCAGGTGGAAGCCCGCGGCTGCTTATATTTTGTTGTACTGAGCGTAACGAAGAATCTTGTTTGTAGAAAGGTGTCAAAAAGTAATGAAGAAAATAGGCGTTTTGACAGGCGGGGGTGATTGCCCGGGATTAAACGCAGTTATCCGTGGTGTTGTGAAATCGGCCTCGTTAAAATATAACTATGAAGTGGTTGGATTCGAGGAGGGTTTTGACGGTCTCGTTTTACCGGGTAAAACTCGGAACTTAACACCATTGAATGTTCGCGGAATCCTTCCCATTGGGGGAACGATTTTGGGTACATCCAATAGAGCAAATCCCTTTGAATACAAAGTCACAATAGATGGTAAGTCTGAGGTAAGGGACGTCTCTAAAGATGTAATCAAAAAAATTCAAATGATGGGTCTGGACGCACTGGTTGTTATCGGAGGCGATGGTTCGCTTAAGATTGCACATGAATTATTCAAAATGGGTTGTCCGGTTGTTGGCGTTCCAAAGACCATTGACAACGATATAATGGCAACGGATGTTACCTTTGGATTTAATACCGCAGTGGAGATAGCGACAGAGGCATTAGATCGGTTACACACAACGGCGGAAAGCCATCATCGGGTCATGGTGGTGGAGTTAATGGGTCGCTATGCAGGTTGGATTGCATTAGAATCAGGGATTGCGGGGGGTGCGGCTATTATCCTTATTCCTGAAATCCCGTTTGATATCAGTAAAGTGTGTCAGAAGATTAACAATCGTAAAAAAAGTGGGAGCAATTCAACCATTGTTGTTGTTTCCGAGGGAGCAAAACCTGTAGGGGGTGGGGTTTCGATACTATGTACCTCGGAGAATGGGGGTAGTGCTGAACGGCTTGGCGGTATTGGAAATAAGGTCGGAGCTGATATTGGCAAGTGTACGGATATGGAAGTGCGCGTTACCGTGCTTGGACATTTGCAGCGGGGAGGTTCACCCTGTGCCTTTGATCGTATTCTCTCCACGCGGTTTGGTGTGGCTGTGGTGGACTTGATTGCCGACAAGCGATTCGGTGAGATGGTTTGTTTAAAAGGGCAAAGGATTGAATCGATTGCCTTGAGCGAGGCCATTAAGGCTCAAAAAAGAGTTCCAACGGAAGAAGGATTAGTAAAAACGGCCGAATCAATAGGCATTAGTTTTGGGCGATAATTATTTAGTAATAATTCAGCCACGAATTTACACGAATAAGTGCAAATGGGAATATACAGAAGGTAGGAAGATGGGAAGTTGAGAAGATGAGAGGTTGAGAAAAACCCTATGCTTCGCATCTTCTCTACTTCCCAATTTCTGCAATTTGTACTTTTAATGTCCGTTGGTTAAATCAATTTAACTGCAACCTGGCCTCGCTGGGAGTTTAAAAAAGGAACTAACAAGAGATGGATTATATTATTATTGGAAATGGGGTTGCAGGCACAGAGGCAGCGAAGGCTATTCGTCAAAGAGACCCCTCGGCAGAAATAAAAATCTTTACGCAGGATTATTATCCGTTTTATTCTAGACCCAGACTGCCTGAGCTGTTAGCCAGGGAGGTTGGTGTCGAGGAGATATTTGTACACAATTGCGAGTGGTATCATAAAAATAAGATTCAGTTGTACCTCAACTGTACTGTAAAAAATATTGATACGAAAAACCAAAAGATAACCCTTGTAGATAAATCTAATTTTACCTATAACAAGTTGCTATTAGCCTTGGGCAGCAGTGGCGTTCTACCGCCTATTGAAGGAATCAATACAATAGAAGGGATTTTTACTTTACGGTCAGTGGAAGATGTATTAACCATTACGAAGCGTGCGGCATTGTCAAAGACAGTTACTCTGATTGGTGGAGGACTACTCGGTCTCGAGGCGGGAAATGGACTTGGAAAACTAGGGCTTTCTGTAACTGTTGTTGAATTTTTTGATCGTTTACTTCCTAGGCAATTGGATGGAGAAGGCTCTGTAATTTTACAGAAGCAAATGGAGGATATTGGCTTAAAATTCTTTCTGGGCGCTCAGTCGAAGTCTATAAAGAACTCGGGTAACACAAAAATATTGGAATTAAAGGACGGAAGAGTTATAGAAAGTAATTTTATACTAGTTTCTGCTGGTATTAAGCCTAACATTATTTTGGCTCAGGAAACGGGTATCTCTGTAAATAAGGGCATACTTGCGAATGACCGTATGGAGACTAATATTACCCATATATACGCCGCTGGTGATGTGGCAGAACACAAAGGCAGGATATATGGTATCTGGCCGGCTGCGCAGAGACAAGGGGTGATTGCAGGTTCCAATATGGCTGGTGGAAATGAAATGTACATGGGCACTGTTCCATCCACTAGTTTGAAGGTTGCAGGCATACACCTTACCTCGATGGGTGATATTTTGACTGAGGATAAAACTGTTGAACAGGTCAAGGTGAAGAATTCTAGTAAGAATACGTACAAAAAGCTTTTTATCAAAGATGGAAAACTTGTAGGTGCGATTTTCCTTGGTGATACAAAGAATGCTTACGAGATGGGACAACTTATGGAAAAGAAGGTGGACGTGAGCAAGTATAAAGAAAAGATATTAGAAACAGATTTTGACGTCAAGGTCATGTTGCAATAACTTTATAAAAGGAATTTAAAACAATTGGTTCCTCCCCCTTGATGGGAGAGGGTAAGTGGGGGTGAAAACGTGCAGGATGGGTTAAGCGAAGCTTAAATCCCCCTAGTAATTTAAAGAGAAATGTTATGAGACCAACTACTACTTCCCTACTAGCATTTGGCTTACTTATTATCGGCATTGTTGCCGTTACGCTTATCCTCATTCTGCTTGGGAGAATCAAAGCCACACAGCATCCCAAGTTTTTCCGGTGGGCGCATCGTATTGCTGGATATATTTTTATCATCCTCTATTTATTCATTTGCGTCATTATGTTCCAAAAGCTTACCGGCAACTCCTCGGCCTTATCTGCAAAGGATGCCATTCACGCTTATCTTGGGATTGTTATTTTCCCTATACTAATAGTCAAGATATGCATCGTGAGACGCTTTAAAAAGTATTATCTGCGCCTGCCGATTTACGGTATGATCATAATGATTGCTGTCTACATGACGGTTACTTTGAGCGCTGGGTATTTCATGCTTTCCACGGCCAGGAGCCAGTACATTGTCCTTTCGGACAAGGGAAGGCTTGTAAGAGTCAATGTGAACATTGGTAGAAAAATTGTCCGGCAAACGTGTTCTACCTGTCATTCCCTGGAAAGGGTCTTTTCTTATGTCAAAACGGAGGCTGGCTGGCGAGACTATGTTTCGCGTATGCGCGCAAAAGATCAGGAAATCCTTAGCGATCGGGAGACACTGGAAGCAGTAGGATATTTGGTAAAAAACCTGGGGATGGATGACACGAAAATGGATGTACAATTAGGCATGAAAATTATTCTGGAAAAGTGTCATAAATGCCATACCCTTGAACGGATATTCACGTTTAAAAAGACACAGGCAGAATGGGCGCAGACCCTGGAATTGATGCGGTCTTTTGATCCATACTTATTAAATGATTCTGAGGCGCACCAGGTTAATTACTATCTTGGCAAAGTTCTTGCCAAACAACAAGCTGGACAATAACCAGGAAATGCCGAACCGTGCAAATGCAGTGTTCGTATTTAATTAATTTTCGATGGAAAGAAGGGACTCGGTGTCTCGGTGTTTTTGTGGCAGAAAGAAGCCGCCGAAGGTCGCACAATTTAAAGGTTGGTTATTATGTGTGTCGAATTATTTAGTCTGCGGGATAAGGTTGCGCTGGTAACGGGCGCTGGTAAAGGTCTTGGCAAATCAATGGCGCTTACGCTTTCTGAGTCTGGTGCTCATGTAGCAGTGGTCAGCCGCACACTGTCGGATGTGGAGGCTACAGCCAGGGAGATTCAGGAAAATGGCGCGAAATCCCTTCCCATGTCTGTAGATGTTACAAAGCAGGAGGATGTAATCAGGATGGTAGAGAAGGTTTTAAGTGAGTTTAAAACTATAGACATCCTTGTTAATAATGTGGGCACTTTCGTTGGTGGTGAATGTCTTGCATTTTCTTTAGAGGACTGGCATAAAATATTAGAAATCAATCTCACCAGTGTTTATCTATGCTCAAAGTTTGTTGGTAAACACATGGTCGAAAAACAAAGGGGGAAGATTATCAATATCAGTGCCGCCTTAGGAGCATTTGGTGTCCGTGAGTCTTCTGCTTATTGTGCAAGCAAGGGAGGCGTAATTCAATTAACAAGGGCTTTGGCAATTGAGTGGGCAAAATACAATATCAATGTGAATTCTATTGCTCCGTATGCCACGGAGACGGATATGACCAGAATAATGCTGGAGGATGAAAAGATAAGAACGGCGATAATTTCAAAGATACCAATGAAGCGGATTGGCAAACCCGCCGATCTTTCAGGCATCATAGTCTTCCTTGCGTCAAAGGCATCTGATTATATTACGGGACAGGTAATATTTGTGGATGGAGGTTTTTCTGTGCAATAGTAACCCCATGAATGACTTGCAATGCCTATCACAAGCTATTGAATAAATTGGGCTGCCTTCGGTAGTTGCTTTTAAGCTCCCCTCCAAAAAGAGGGGTTTGGGGGGGTGTTAGAATACCATTAACACACCCCTTAATCCCCTCTTGCTAGAGGGGAAACTACGTATCTTTTGAATTTCCTTAATATAAATTTATAATGGAGGTTTGTTAGTATGAAAATATCAAATATCACAAAATCTATTTTAGGATGTACCCTTTTTCTGTTTTTGACGATGCAAGGTATCCATGGGAGTGACGGCCTTGCATATCCCCCAATTGGACCTCTTCCACCCCTAACAATCCCTGCGGATAACCCACAAACTGTAGCAAAGATAGAATTGGGCAAGAAACTTTTTTTTGATCCACGACTCTCAGGAAATAACTTGTTTAGCTGTGCTACATGCCACAACCCTAGCTTAGGCTTTGCGGACGGGTTGCCTAGATTTCTTGGTGGACCTACGGCTAAGGAGGGTGGCCGACATTCTCCAACAATTATCAACTGTGCCTATAATGAATACCAGTTTTGGGACGGTCGTGCTGCTACTTTGGAAGAACAGGCTCTTGGTCCCATCCAGAACCCTAACGAGATGTTTCAAACCCTGGATAATGTTGTGAGAAAGTTAAGTGGTATTCCCGAATATGTCAACGCATTTAAAGAGGTCTTTGGGACAGGCATAACCGCTGATGGGATAGCCAAAGCCATTGCGGCCTTCGAACGCACGATTATTTTCTCAAATTCACCCTTTGACAAATATATGCAGGGAGACGAGAAAGCCATGAGCGAATTGGCCAAGAGAGGTATGTATCTTTTTATGGGCAAGGCAGAATGCATCAAATGTCATAACGGTCCCAATTTTACTGACAATAAATTTCACAATATTGGAGTACCGATGGATGTCCCATTTAAGGAAGATTTAGGACGGTATAATGTTACAAAGAAGGATGCCGACAAAGGGGCATTCAAGACTCCCACCTTGCGGAATATTACTGATACTGCCCCTTATATGCATAACGGATTCTTCCCCACATTATTTGAGGTAGTGCAATTTTATAATGGAGGCGGTGGACGAAGCGAAAACAAGAGTCCTGACATTCATGGCTTGGATTTGACCGGGGAAGAGGTCAACGACCTCATTGAATTTATGAAGGCATTGACCGGGGAACTGGTCCAAATAAAATACGATGCCATTCCCCTTGTATATCCCAATTTGCCAAAAGGCTTTTAATGTATGGATATCATTTTAAGATCGTTTATCAATCGCCTTGAATCATTACCAGATAAACCATCTGTAGACGTGCTTAAAAAATGCGTACTGGAGACAGATGGAAGACAACTGCCGATTGATGAATATATCTGCTTTTCTGACACGGACTACAAAAGGAATATCGTACATGTCAGCAGTAAATGTGAGTTTACAGTGCTGTGCTTTAAGAAAGGACAGATTACTCCGATACACGATCACGGTGGTTCTATTGGTATTACAATCATACGAGAGGGCACTATGACAGAGGAACTATTTGACAAGCAGCACACAGGCATAATTGTTCCTTCCTTGAACCGCAAGTTTCATGCAGGTGGAATGTCTTATATAAACCTCACAACCATCCATCGCGTATCAAATACTCATAACGAGAATCTGGTCACCGTTAACATTTACTTTCCTCCCTTAACTCTGATGAACATCTATAATCTGGAAAATACAAAGACGGAAAAATGGACTGCCGATTACACCGATACTAAGGGTGAATAGGTTAGTTGCCTTTTCAGGTAAAGCAGGATTCTCCTCCTCCGTTACCTACTTGTGTAAAGATTTAAGATCAATGTCATTTCATCATAGTTTCTTATAAAAAATATTTTGACCCTTTTATCAAAAATTTACGATTTACGATTTGGGATTTAATAAAATTGTAAATCCCAAATCGTAAATCTAAAATCGCAAATTCCCATTCAAGGACTCTTCCGACTTGTTCGGGTTAGGAGGTTTAAGTGCCTGAAAAGATACCAACAAATAGCGCGTGGCAAACGGCATTAACACAGCTCGATAATGTATCGAAATTGATGAAGCTTCCTGAAGACGTTCATCAATTACTCAGAAATTTTGAACGCATATTGACCGTTTCCATTCCTGTACGAATGGATAATGGTTCTCTAAAGGTTTTCAACGGATTCCGTGTACAGCACAACTCGGCACGAGGTCCTTATAAAGGCGGTGTTAGGTATCACCCCGACCTTACCCTCGATGATTTAAAGGCACTGGCAATGGAAATGACGTGGAAGTGCTCTCTGGTGGGCGTACCTTTTGGGGGTGCAAAAGGCGGGATTATCTGCAATCCCAAGACTCTTTCGAAAGGTGAAATTGAAAGACTCACCCGCCGTTACACGTATGGAATCATGCCCATCATCGGTATCGAAAAAGACATCCCCGCCCCTGACGTGAATACTAATGAACAGATCATGGCATGGATAATGGATACTTACAGTATGAATAATGGCTATTGTACACCGGGGATTGTAACAGGCAAACCCATTAATATTGGTGGCTCTCTGGGACGGACTGATGCGACGGGTCTCGGTGTTACCTTTACCGTTGCCAATGCCATCAAATCTAAGAAAATGAATCTTAAATGCCTCAAAGTAGCGATTCAGGGTTACGGCAACGTGGGCTCGACCGTGGGAAAATTGCTCGGCGAAATGGGATGCACGATCGTCGCCGTGAGTAGCTCGAAGGGAGGGGTTTATACCACAAAAGGACTCAACCATAACGCCCTCATGAAACATTATAAAGAACATGGTTCTTTCGAAAATTTTCCCCGTGCCGAAAGTATAACGAATGCATCCCTGCTGGAACTCCCGTGCGACGTACTGGTACCGGCAGCATTGGGTAATCAAATTACTAAAGAGAATGCGGATAAAATAAAAGCAAAGATGATTGTCGAGGGGGCTAACGGGCCTACAGCACTGGAAGCAGACCAAGTACTGACCGAACGGAAAATACCTGTTGTTCCGGATATCCTGGCGAATGCAGGTGGTGTGATTGTCTCTTATTTCGAATGGGTACAGGATGTACAGTGTTATCTCTGGTGTGAGCATGAGGTAAATGCAAAGCTCAAAAATTTCCTGGATCGCTCCTACGAAGAGGTCTTTCATCTTTCACAAGAAAAGAAAGTCAACTTACGTACCGCAGCCATGATACTGGCTGTGAAAAAAGTTGCAGACGCAATCCAGGTACGAGGATTGTATCCCTAAATTAACATTTATAAATTTCAGCCAGTAGCGTAACCGTCTCGGTTGCGCAAATAAGTATGCCGCCAAAGGCTAAATTCAAGAAGAAAGATGAACCACAGAGGTCGCAGAGAAAAGTTTATAAATTTCTCCGTGTACTCTGTGGTAAAGTTTTTATAACATGGAGGATAATACCGTATGAAATATGAAAATTTTAACGATGCAGAAGCGCTGAAAATAGCAGTAAATATCGAGGAGGAAGGATTCGAGTTTTATTCTACGCTTGTGAAAAACGCCAGGGATAGTAAGGTAAAAGAGGTGTTTTCAAAACTCGCCTCTGATGAAAAGGAGCATCTTGCACGTTTTCAAAAGGCATACCTCGAATTAACCTCCCCGATAAGTCCCGTACAGGGTTGCGAGGATTACACCGTAGATTTGTACTTGAAATATTTGATAGACACAGGCGTCTTTACCAAAAAGGGAGAAGCAAAGAAGCTCGCGATGGAAATAAAGACGGATATAGATGCGTTGAAAATTGGTATTCAGGCGGAGAAGGATTCTATACTTTATTATAGCGAAGCCGCGAAAAACACTAAAAACACGTTTGGTAAAATGACATTTGAGCAATTGGCAAATGAAGAAAAAAAACACCTTAAATTGTTAGCAGAACAGCTTAAGTTGCTAAAGTAGTAGTATTTTAAACGAAAGTCGCATTGAATATTCAAACCGTTTGTTATATTTTAATACGTGTCCTTTAAATGGGAGTTGAGAATGTCTATGAAACAATGGAGCAGTCCACCTGCAATGCAGATTGATCTGAAGAAAGCCTATCGTGCGAATATTGAAACCAATAGGGGTGTGATTGAGATTGCGTTATACCCGGAATATGCCCCGAAAACCGTCAATAACTTTGTCTTTTTGGCGCGCGAGGGCTTTTACGATGGTGTTTCTTTTCACCGGGTGATTGACGACTTCATGGTTCAGGGTGGTGATCCAACTGGCACTGGCAGAGGAGGTCCTGGGTATAGATTTGAAGATGAAGTAAGAGGCAACCCATTGATGCATGAAACAGGTGTAATTTCAATGGCAAATGCCGGATCTAATACCAATGGTAGTCAGTTCTTTATCACCCATTTACCACAGCCTCACCTCAACGGTAAGCACACAGTATTCGGTAAAGTAACCAGCGTCATGGATGTAGTCAATTCAATTCGTCAGGGAGATATAATGACGAAGGTAACAATTAGCGAGGATTAAAACTCTTTTTTATTAGTGGCAGGAGGAAACTCCTGCCACCACAAGAAGTGATCTATGGGCAGGATATGATAAGATAACAAAAGTGACGATTGTTGAGAGTTGAATTTGTGATTGGCAGATAATATGAAGGCATAATAATTGAGACAAGAAAAAGAGTTGTTTACCAGAGTGGAAATTCGAGAAATTTAGTTATTCAAATATTGGAGGTTGAATGTGAAAAAATCTTTAGGAGCTAAAGCTATAGTATATCCAACCCCGGTTCTTATTGTTGGAACTTATGACAACGCTGGAAAACCAAACGTAATGAATGTTGCATGGGGAGGGCTTTGCTGTTCCAGTCCGCCCAGTGTGGCAATTTCACTGAGAAAGGCCACGTATACGTACGGGAATATTGTAGAACGAAAGGCGTTTACCATAAACATACCTTCAGAGAATTATGTCAAGGAAGCCGATCATTTCGGGATTGCATCGGGAGGGAAGGAAGATAAGTTTTCAGCAACAAAACTAACTCCAATTAAGAGTGATCTTGTAGACGCCCCGTATATTAAAGAGTTTCCACTCATTCTGGAATGTAAATTAACCCATACGGTTGAAATAGGATTGCATACCCAATTTATCGGTGAGATCGTGGACGTCAAAGTTGAAGATTCGGTGCTTGGAGAAGGCGGAACAATCGATATAGAAAAAATGCGCCCCTTCTTCTACGCACCAGAAATCCGTGCTTATTATGGGATTGGCAAGTGTCTTGGCAAGGCCTTTTCTGTCGGCAAGCAGATTTAATGTTAAGGGATTTCAATGTTTCAATGTAGGGGTTGAAAATCTTCAACCCCTACGCGCTTCAATCCAGAGCAGTTTTCAAGAGGTAAAATCATGTCCATTACCAATGCAGACATCAGCGTCCTGATAGAGAAATTCGGAAGTATCACCTCCGATATTTTGAAAACCATCGGCTGGACGCCAATAGTAAGGTTGAACAAGATCGCACGCGGCGTAAACCCAGGTATCTTCGCCAAGCTGGAATTCCTCAATCCTGCCGGGAGTGTAAAGGACAGAATGGCCCTGTTTATCATCGAGGATGCAGAAAGGAAAGGGCTTTTAAAACCCGGTGGAACTATAGTAGAAAATTCTTCTGGCAATACCGGCGCCGCCCTTGCCATGATTGCGGCAGTAAAGGGCTACAGGTGCATAATCACCATGCCTGATAAAATGAGCGATGAGAAAAAAAACCTGATGAGGGCGTTTGGGGCGGAAGTAGTCGTAACCCCCACGGATGTCCCTCCTGATTCACCCGAAAGTTATTACAGCGTCGCAAAAAGAATAGCCGGAGAAACTCCAAATTCATACTATCCAGACCAGTACAATAATCCCAGGAATATCGATTCCCATTATTACACCACCGGGCCTGAGATATGGAAACAGACTCGAGGAAAAGTAGATTATTTTGTTGCTGGAATAGGCACTGGCGGCACACTGAGCGGAGCTGGAAAGTATCTCAAGGAACAGAACCCTGAAATAAAGATAATTGCAGTTGACCCGGAAGGCTCTGTTTTTTATGATTATTTCAAGACTGGGAAGCTCATAAAACCACATGTTTACAAAGTAGAGGGAATTGGAGAAGACTATCTCGTAAAGGCTGTTGATTTTAACCTTATAGACGACATCATTCAGGTACATGATAAAGAGTCATTTTTGATGGCAAGGAGACTGGCAAGAGAGGAAGGTATCTTTGCGGGAGGATCGAGCGGCAGTGCTGTATGGGCGGCTATTAAGATTGCCAGTGAAATAAAAGAAAACAAAAATATCGTAGTAATCCTCCCGGATTCCGGCAGCAGATACCTCAGCAAAATGTACAATGACGATTGGATGAAGGCCAACGGTTTTTTAGATTAATATCAAAATTTGCATAAAACATATTTTCAAATAATCTCTGTGTGCTCAGTGGTGAACTTATAATCACCCCTCTTTCCCCTCCTTCGCGAGGAGGGGATAAAGGGGAGGTCTTCCATAGACTATTTACCATATTGGTTATGGACACGAAAACCGCTTAAATAAAATGAAAATTCCTATACAATTAAATTATAAGACATAAGAATGGTGGATATATATGAACCAAAGATTTGAAACACGGGCTATACATGCTGGATGTGAGCCTGACTCCGGGACGGGCGCTATCATGACGCCCATATTTCAGACAAGCACGTATGTCCAGGAATCCCCCGGCAAACATAAAGGGTACGACTACTCAAGAACACACAATCCTACCAGAACAGCCCTGGAAAAAAATATCGCCTCCCTGGAAGAAGGGAATTACGGGCTTGCCTTCTCATCAGGAATGTCCGCTATTTCAACGGTTACCCAGCTATTGGATGCCGATGACCATGTCATTTGCTGTGATGATGTCTATGGTGGGACGTTTCGATTATTTGATAAGATTTTGAAAAGGTATAATTTGGAATTTGATTTTGTAGATATAACTAGTTCTCAATCTTTAGAAAGATACATAAAGAGTAATACAAAGCTCATATGGCTGGAGAGTCCTTCAAACCCGCTTCTTAAACTTGTAGATATTGAGGCAATTGCCAAGATTGCAAAAAGCCGCGGCATAGTAACTGTCGTCGATAATACCTTCGCAACCCCCTTCTTCCAGCAGCCCCTAAAACTAGGGGCAGGCATAGTTATGCACAGCACTACAAAGTATCTCAACGGTCACAGTGATGTTATTGGTGGTGCGCTCGTGACAAATGATCAGTATTTATACAACAAACTCCAGTTCCTTCAAAATGCAGTGGGTGCGGTTCCGAGTCCTTTTGACTGCTTTCTGGTTCTCCGTGGGATTAAGACCCTTGCAGTCAGGATGGAAAGGCATGCGGGAAATGCTCTGAAAATTGCAAAGTTTTTAGAAAGTCATCCAAAGGTAAGAAAGGTTATTTATCCAGGACTTAAATCCCATCCCCAGCATGAGCTTGCAAGGAAACAGATGTCAGGATTTGCTGGAATAATAACATTTTTTATAAAGGGAGGACTCGAAGCAGCTCGAAGATTTTTAGAAAAAGTAAAGATATTCTCTTTAGCAGAGAGTCTTGGAGGTGTGGAGTCACTCATAGAACATCCGGCAATAATGACACATGCCTCTCTCCCAAAAGAAGTCAGGGAGAAAATAGGCATATCCGATGAGCTTATCAGGGTCTCTGTGGGGATTGAGAATGTTGATGACTTAATTGATGACCTCAAGCAGGCCATTGCATAGAATTTTAGTAACAATTTAGGTTTTCGAAAACTACTGTTTTAAGCCTTATTATTGATCATGAACCATTTGCTTATAAAACGTAGTAACGTAAAATAAACACCCTCCCTCAATCCCTCCCATCAAGGGCGGGAAGAGTACCTCTCCCCTTGTGGGAGAGGCAAGGTGAGGGGGCTAAATATATAAATTCAATATTAACAAGAAACTCTGTGTTTCTCGTCGATGTCTCTGTATTCCCTATGTTTATTTCTTAACAATATTAATGAATCAGGAGGGAGGTAACCTATGCCGGTACAGAAATTAAAAGAATTTTTAGACAGCCACAGCATTAAGTACGTCACCATCAGCCATTCACGCGCCTTCACGGCCCAGGAAACTGCAACATCTGCCCACATTCCCGGAAAAGAACTGGCCAAGACGGTAATGGTCAAAATGAATGGAACAATGGCAATGGCAGTTCTTCCTGCTTCATATAAAATAGATTTTGATCTTTTGAAGAAGGTTGCTGGGGTTGGTATGGTTGTACTTGCTAGCGAGAGGGAATTTAAAGATATGTTTCCGGAGTGTGAAGTTGGCGCCATGCCACCTTTTGGCAATCTCTATGGAATGGATGTGTTTGTCGAGAAGAGTCTGACGGAGGACAAAGAGATAGCATTCAATGCGGGTTCCCATAGGGAACTTGTCAAGATGTTGTATAAGGATTTTGAGAAACTTGTAAGACCAAAGATAGCAAAGTTTTCAATTGAGATTAAATAATTTTAATGAGGAATCAAATCTATGATACATCTGGACATTACGAAAGAAGAGAAAGATATTCTAATAGAAGTTTTAGAGGAATACATTTCCGATCTTCGTATGGAGGTCGCAGATACAGATAATATGGATTTCAGAGAGAAATTGAAAAACCAGGAGAAGGTTTTAAAGGAAATTTTGGTGACGTTAAGACAGGTTAAAGAGAATGTGTGAAAATGGACGATATTAAAGATGTTTTAGAAACGGCCATTTCTGAAGAAAAGAAGGCAAGCCATTTTTACTCCAGCCTGGCGTTGCAGATGGAGGATAAGGGGGCGCGTTTGAAATTTGAAATCATGTCTGCAATTGAACAAAAGCACTACGAATTTCTTCTGTCATGGTATCAGGAAAAATTTAAGCGAACGCCAGTCTTGCAGGAAACAGGCGAGAGCAGGATTGTAAGGCCTGAAACGCCTGAAAGGACGGCATCGTTCGGGGATGCTATCAAAGTTATTATGGATACGGAACAAAGGGCTTATGAATTTTACAAAAAGGCATCTGAAACCACAACAGACGAAAATGATAAGAAGATTTTTAAAATGCTTGCCAGTATGGAAGAAGCTCACTTTGAACAATTCAGGACGGAATATAATTATATGATGGAAACAACTATCCGCTTCGCCAGCGAAGATATTCCATGGATGATGGAGGTGTACTGAGGCATTATCTGGAATCGTGATGAAATGATAAACCATAGATTACTCATATTGCACAGATAAATGATAATATGTGTAATCTGCGAGATCTGTGGTTAGCGTTATTGAATTTTGGTCTGTCATTTTGCATTTTTATTTTTAATCTTTGATGTTTAAAAATTTCTCAGTGTTCTCTGTGGTTAGGTTTTATCAATTCTGGAATTTTCTGGAGAATTAGTATGACGACAAAGCTAACTCTTTTTACTATCGGCGGTGTCTCCGCATTTACATACGCCATTATCACATTCGGTCTTTATGTTTACCTGTGGACTCGCTGGGGTGTCATAAGAGGCAGCGATGTCAGTCAGATATTGATGACAGTTGATCGGAAACATGGCGAGTGGACAGTGCTCTGGTGGAGCATTACTATTATTCCCTATGCCATGATACCTGTGTTTCTTGCAGTCCTGAATGCCCTCTGGAAAGATGATGCTGCGCTTGCCTCAATGGCGTTTATAGCTGGAATGATAGCGCTTATTCTTGGAATTATTGGTCCCCTGAGAAGCGCTACAACGACTGGAACTCTGGCGCATATCTTTGCTACAGGAGATGAGGCACAAAAGGCAGCAGCGCAAGTGTTATATAAGACCGGCGAATCGTATGGGAGGGGACTCTTCTGCCTCTTCGGCGCTACCTGACTGCTGGGCTGGGTAGGCCTGTCAGGCCTAACGATTGTGCGCACAACGGTATTTCCAGAGTGGTTGGGGTGTCTGGGCATTATTGTTGCTTTGCTTTATATCGTGGGTCTGCTCGGAAGGTTTATATGGAGCCCTCTATCAACAGCTCAGGTGGTTGCATTCTTCCTCTTCCTGTCCTTTGTTCTGCTAACCGGCCTGTGGCTGATTAGAATGTCATAGATTTTTAAAACCACAAAGAACGAGAACGGCGGAAATGGAGAAGTTGTGAAATTGGGAGGTTGAGAAAGTCTGGTATTTCTCAGATTTTCAAATTCACACCGATAATATTAGGGCAAAATATGCCTTTGAGTCGAACGGGAGCTATAGTTAAAAATATCATATCCAATAATTTGGGCTTAATCATTCCGAATCATCAGGTAGTGGTCAATGCCAGCTTCTTTAAACATGTCTCCGACAATCTCAAATCCGTGCTTTTGATAAAAGTCTGTGAGATATGACTGGGCATGCAGCTTGAGTTTTTTGAAACCCTGCTCTTTGGCGATTGTTATCATAAATTCTGTTAATTTATGACCCAGACCTTTTCCCCGATACGATTTTCGTATCGCTATGCGTTCCAGTTTTGCATACTCCCCAATGGCGCGTATGCGTCCTGCGCCAAAAGGCTCTCCATTTTTTTCTCCAAGGATGTGTGTCGCCGTTGAATCGTGGACGTCATGTTCTATGTTGTACGGAACGCCCTGTTCTTCTATGAACACGATACCGCGCACAACAAAGACCTTGATCAGGTCTTCCAGATTCGTCACGACTTTGAACATTTTATTATTCCCGTGATTAACCACTAAGGCACGAAGGGCACAAAGAGTTACGCTTAGAGATACGAAGCAGGGAAGATGAGCACTTTGTTTTCTCATCTTCGCAACTTCACAGCTTCT
>Ga0209212_1004089_pt1 | contig 18445 bp, 16 predicted proteins | sample RifGroC2_FD_183996 | JGI IMG/M metagenome (GOLD analysis project Ga0209212, IMG submission 183996) | Groundwater microbial communities from Rifle, Colorado, USA - Groundwater C2 (SPAdes) (version 2) | ecosystem: Environmental > Aquatic > Deep subsurface > Groundwater | place: Rifle, Colorado...
GGCTGCCTGGTTTGATACCACGGTCTGACCTTCTTCAGTGTCGATGGAAATAACTGCACCGTCGATAGGAGCATGGATACGGGTGTAACCGAGGTTGGCCCTGGCTGTATCTACGGCAATGATTGACTTCCTGATCTGGGCCTCCAGGGCGATGATGTCGTGTCTGGTACTCTCCAACTGTGCCTGCGCACTCTCCAGATCAGCACGGGAACCGGCATCTTTGGCATTCATCTGGCTCTGACGCTGGAAGGCCAATCCATACTGCTTCAGCAAGGCCTGCTTCGACCGTTTCTGGGCCTGCAGATTATCAACCTGGGCCTCGGCGTCCTTCAGGGTGTTCTGCGGCAGTACCGGATCGATCTCAGCCAGCAGTTGCCCCTTCTTCACCTTGTCTCCCAGGGCAACATGAAGAGTTTTGAGTTGCCCATTGACCTGCGCCCCGACCGCCACGGTCTTGAAGGCCTTCAAGATGCCGGTGGCGAGGACACTTTCTTCAAGATCACACCGGGCTGCTGACGCGGTGATAAATGTGGTTTGGGGGTTGCTGAAGAAATATTTCTTTGCCGCCAGTCCACTTCCCACTATGGCGAGAAGGATAATTGTTCCAACAATGATTCTATTTCGTGATGCGGTAATCATGACTACGGTCCTTTTTCGCGTATGACATACATCTGACTGACGGCAAAAACCGCTAATCGCAACAAGTGATTAGCGGTTTTGTAGATCTGTTTTAATTTTGCAAGAGTTTACTAAGCGTACGTTGTAACGCCAGATTTTCCACTGTATGGCGAAGTTGAGGATGATGACGCAGCATCCTCGGTTGATGAAGAAGCCGTACTGTCCGTACCTTGGGTCATCAGATACTCCAATCGTTCTTGAGCAGTAACTGTACCGTCTTTATTGGTATCCATTTTGTCATACGTTCCAGTGTCACTGGAAGATGTCGTGCTGGCAGTACTTTTAGAGCTCAGTTCTACCGTATCTTTCGGTTCACCTGGAGGCGGGCCACTTGGAGGTTGCCCTCCTGAAGGCCCCTGTGACATCTTCTCCTGTATTTTAGAATATGCTTCTTGAGCCCCCTTGAGATCTCCGGAATCCAATGCTTTATTAAGATCGTCAATTTCCGAAGGAGTCTTGCCGTCACCACCTGACGGTGCATTCTTCTGCAACTTGGCAAACGCTTTCCTGGCGTCATCAATATTGCCTGAGCTTAATGCACTCCCCAGGTCATCAAAGTTCTGCTTCATCTGAGCCATTGGATTGCTGCCGCTCATTTGGGACATGCTCCCCGCTGATATTGCTGAAATGGACATATTTTACTCCTTTCGATGTATTGCTCCCATGAGAAGCAAGCTGTGACAACACTATGTGCCGTCATCTTTGATAACAATCAGGTGTAGTATGAATAGTAACTGAATGCGTCAATCGGTCGGCATTCATTCAGGCATCCTCAATGAGGTCCAGCCTGCTCTTTCATGGTGAACTTCAATCCGTATCAACTATGCATATAGTGAAGAAGCTGTGAGCGCCGATGCAGCGGCATTTTGGCTGAAACTGCTGAAGCTTGCCTGCATATAACTTTTTGCAGCCGCCGCAAAGAGAGCAGCGTCACTGGACTTTGCCGTATCTGTGGTGGATGTTGTTGAGGTACTGTCAGTGGTATTCTGTGAGTGATGATGCTGACCTTTTTTGGTGAGTGCAGCTTCAAGTTCACTCTTACTGACGCTACCATCTTGATTGGTGTCCATCGCATCAAAGATCTTTTTGACTGCTGAACTGTCTGCAGAAGAGCTTGACGATGATGAGCTCGTATCTGAAGAACTATTGTCAGATGAACTACTATCCTTGCTTGAAAGCGCTGCAAGTAATTCACTGGCACTTACCGTTCCGTCCTTATTTGTATCAAGGGCGTCAAAAATTTGATTGGAACTTGTCTTGTCGGATGATGATGAACTGCTGTCAGTCTGAGGTGGTGGCGGTGGAGGTCCCTGAGCATGGCGTTGCTGACCGGCCTTATCGACAGCCGCATCTGATTCGCTTTTGCTGATACTTCCGTCCTTGTTCGTATCCAGGGCACTCATAATATCATCTGCGGTTGTGTCGCTTTGAGAGTTACTAAGCAGCTTACTCAGCTCATCTTTACTGATACTGCCATCCCCATTCTGATCTCCATTCTTGAACACATTATCTTTCAGACCTGAAGATGAATTGCTATCAGTTCCATCTGAAGCTGATGGAGGTGGAGGCGGCTGTGACTGCATCTGTTGACTCATTTTTGCAAGAGCAGCATCGGATTCAAGCCTGCTGATGGCACCGTCGCTGTCAGAATCCATGTTTGCAAACATTTCGTCAACACTGGGCCCACCCTGCTTCCCATCAGCTTGCTGAGCTTTCTGGAACGCACTCATCTCACTTTTATCAATCTTGTTGTCGCCGTTACTGTCAACGGCCTTGAACATCTTTTCCTGCATCTGTTTCAGGGAGGCAGCACTGAATCCTCCACTTACACCACTTATCGAACTTGACATCACGTGGCTCCTTTCATCATAAATTAATGTTTCATTGACTGCGCTTAGCTTTAATACCAATCCTCCTTTCCAAGGTAATTTGCTCTGCCTGTTGTATCACCCCCCCATGTAGCTAAGAATTCGGAAAACTATCTGCCCTCAGGCCGAAGATTTTTCAGCAATTCTCGCTGCTCCTGCGTCAGCAGCCCGTTGATTTTGTTCTGGACTCTCGTACGCGATACAATCAGCTCTGCTTCAGTAACGGCCTGTTCATTAGCAATTATGCGCACCGCCGCCTCATCAAATACGGTCGCTTCGACACATGACATCAGCTGTTTTCTGCTTTCATGCATTTTATCGAGTAGCGGCTTACCCAGATCACGCTCCGTTTCAAAGACTGCCTTGATCTGACTCTGCTGCGTTTCGGTAAGTTTAAGAATTTTAGCCATGCGCCCTTCAAAGCCGCCAGGCCCCATTTCCATTCCCGGTGGCGGCCCGCCAAACTCTCCGTCTGGTCCATGTCCGGCCAGTACCGCGCAGGTGCCACCGCCAATAATAGTTGCTGCCAATACCGCCATAACGATCATTTTCTTGTTCATAGCCATATCCTTTCAGTGAGCAGTTACGATCATCCGTGATTATGTTCATAACAGGAGAATGTGCATGAAATGTGTAAGAAATAAGGAAATACGTCATACTCAAAAAACTGCATGCCCATGAAGCAGAGACCTGTGATAGAAATTAATGTGTCATGGGAGGTGTGTGCATGAAAGTAGGCGTTGCCCATAAGATGTTTCTGGCACTACTGACAGCTGCGGTATTATCTGTCTTCAGCGCGGTAGCAATTATGCAGTGGAACATCAACAGAGGCTTCCTGAAGTTCATAAACTCGGTGGAACAATCTGGAGTATCCCGCCTGGCGGGAAAACTCGAAGAGTTCTATCGTGCTGAGCAGAAGTGGGATTTACTGCGGAGCGACCCTGCTCGCTGGAATCGCCTTGTTGCTGTGTCGATGCCGGAAGTTGGCCCTCCACATGGAAACCATTTGCCCGGCAATCCACCTCAAGATGCGAGAAGGCCTGACGGACCTTCACCGAACCATATTCCCGGTGAGAACCATGGTCCGATGCCACCGCGCATATCGCATGATTTTGATCAACGCCTCTACCTGCTTGACAACAACAAGAATGTGTTGATCAAAAATGCTGAGGTTACCATTGGCAATGCCGTGACACCTCTGCTGTATCAAGGAAGGGTCGTTGGTTATCTGGGGCTTTCGCCGCGTCAGATTATTTCTGATGCACCGCAACAGAGATTTTTGCGTGAGCAAAAATCAGCTCTCGGTTTAACGGCGGGAGTTGTTGTACTTCTTGCATCTGCTCTGTCACTGCTGCTGGCGCGACGTCTTGTAAAGCCGATTCAAGAACTGACCCATGCAACCCACCAGTTGGCAGCAGGAAGTTTTGACGTCAGGGTATCTCCTGCATCGCACGATGAACTGGGGCAACTGGCCCGCGACTTCAACGCACTGGCAGTGGCACTTGAACAGGGAGAGTTGACCCGTCGCCAGTGGGTGGCTGACATCTCTCACGAATTACGAACACCACTTGCCATACTACGGGGGGAAATTGAAGCCCTTCAGGATGGCATTCGCCAACCTACCACTGACAAGGTCAATTCCTTGCACAGCGAGGTGATGCACCTCGTCAGACTTGTGGACGATCTCTACCAGCTCTCTTTATCTGACGTGGGAGCGCTCACGTATAGAAAATCAGAACTCGATCTGGTTTCCGTGCTTGAAGAAACGATGATGTCTTTCCGATCGGATTTTCTCAGCAAAAACGTGTCACTTGAGTTGAAGAGTCCGGACGATGGTGGAGTATCATTCTTTGGCGATTCGGAACGTTTGCACCAGCTGTTTTCCAATTTGCTCGATAACTCCTTAAAGTACACCGATTCTGGAGGTAGAGTCCTGGTAGTTCTTCATATGGATAGCAGCAACGTAATCATCGATTTCAATGATTCAGCTCCCAATGTCCCGGAAGCCGAACTGGACCGATTGTTTGAACGACTTTATCGAGTGGAGTCTTCCCGGAATAGATTGACTGGTGGAGCTGGGTTGGGGCTCGCAATTTGCCGTAACATTGTCACAGCCCATAATGGCAGTATCTCGGCACAGGCTTCATCGATGGGTGGGCTTTGGATCAGAATTGAATTGCCGGGAGGCAATTCATGAGCGAAATCATCCTGATAGTTGAAGATGAAGAAAAAATTTCACTGGTTTTGGCTGATTATCTTCATCAGGCTGGATTTGAGACACACTGCCTTGTGGATGGAGCGGAGGTAGTTCTGTGGGTTCGAAATCATCAGCCACGGTTGATTCTACTTGATTTGATGCTACCAGGAAGGAGTGGCTTGGAGATATGTAAGGAGGTACGTTCCTTTTCTGAAATCCCAATTATTATGACTACTGCTAAAGTTGAAGAGATCGACCGGCTGCTTGGACTGGAACTTGGCGCAGACGACTACATTTGTAAACCATTCAGCCCGCGCGAGGTTGTCGCCCGAGTTAAAACAGTTTTGAGAAGAACTGGTGGTGTAACGTCACAAACCTATGGGCTTGTTCTCGATGAGCCTCGCTTTCGGGCAACATTGCACGGTAAAGAGCTGGATCTCACGTCCGTTGAATTCACCTTATTAAATCTTCTGGCTAAAAATCCAGGGAGAATTTACCGGCGTCAGCAACTGATGGATCATATTTATCCGGATCAGCGAATAGTCTGTGACCGCACCATTGACAGTCACATCAAAAAGCTCCGTAAAAAAATTGCCGTTGCGGCGAATCCTGGGGAAGAGTTTATCCAGTCTTTATATGGTGCGGGCTATAAGTTTGAATGACCTGTTCTCTTCAGATAGTTGTGTCATCGCAACACGGGATATAAAAAGCAAAAGGGACTCATTTGAGTCCCTTTCTTTTAATAACACTGTACAGTTTATACTTCCGAATATTTCTAAACTTTTATCGCATCAACTCAAAGTACTGATCTTCACACGTCTCATCCTTGATATCGATGAACTTGTTGCAGATTTCGGTCAGCATGTTGACTGCTCCCTGATAACCGATGATCGGGTAGCGGTGCTTGTTGACGCGGTCGAAGATCGGAAAACCGAAGCGGAACAGCGGTATCTTGGCGTCGCGGGCGGCAAATTTGCCGTGGCTGTCGCCGATGACGGCATCGACCGGATCGGTCATCAGCAGGCTGCGCAAGTGCCACAAGTCTTTGTTCATGTAGATCGTGCACTCTTTGCCATACATGGAGCCGTCCAGCAGCGCCTGCAGCTCTTTTTCCAGTTTTTTGCTGCCGCGGCTGCAGATGATGTGGTGCGGACGGGCGCCCATCTCCAACAGGAAGGATACATAACCGGTCAGGTAATCGGGGTCGCCGTAGACAGCAAATTTCTTGCCGTGGATGTACTGATGCGAATCAGTAATGGCATCGACGGCGCGACCGCGCTCGTTCTTCAGCGAAGCAGGTACTTCCTTGCCGAACAGTTCGGCCACTTTCATGATGAAGGCGTCGGTTTTCTCGATACCCATCGGCATCGGCAGGGTGACGTGCTTGCCGGAGTAGTTGTCCTTGATCCAGCCGAAGGTTTTCGGAGTTGCATACGGACCGATGGCGATAGTGGCCTTGCCGTTGATCGAGTCGGCGGCGTCTTCCAGCTTGGTACCGCCGGCATAAATGTGATAGCTGCCGTCGCAGGGCGAATCGAAGCTGTCGGCAAGATCGGCCAGAATGGTATTCGGAATGCCGAACGCATCCAGAATACGCTTGTACTCGCGGTAATCACCGGTGTTGAAATCGCAACCGGCGATCAGGTTGAGCTTGCCGGTGCAGCGCCCCTCAATCTGCTTTCCCTCGGTCAGTGTCTGCAGAATCGACACCAGCATGGAGTCGTAGCCATGGATATGAGTGCCGTTGAAGCTGGGGGTGTTGGCGTACGGCACCGGCATATCCTTGGGCACGCAGTTCTTCTGCTTGGCGTTCTTGATGAATGCGGTCAGGTCGTCGCCGATAACCTCCGGCATGCAGGAGGTGAACACGGCAATCATCTTGGGCTTATAGATGGCGTTGGCGTTCTCCAGTCCTTCGTGGAGGTTGTTCTGGCCGCCGAACACGGCACCGTCCTCAGTCATGGAGTCGGATACCGCCGGAGCAGGCTCGCGGAAATGACGGTTCAGGGTTGAACGGTAGTAGGAAGCGCATCCCTGTGAACCATGCACGAACGGCAGCGTCCCTTCGAAACCGTGGGCTGCCAGCTGTGCACCCAGCGGCTGACAGGCATGGGCAGGGTTGATCACCAGCGCCTGACGGGCAAAGTTTTTTTCCCTATATTCGTCGGTGTTGATCCAGTTCTGGACCTTTTCAATTTCTTCGGGCGAGGTCTCGACGATCTTTTTGACTTCAAGTCCTAGTAAGTTTGACATGATTTACTCCTTTAGCCGCCCGGAACTCATCTGTCCACGGAGCGGGAATTTAGCCTGATATCATTATTCCTTCTCCCTGAGGGAGAAGGTGGCCGAAGGTCGGATGAGGGGAGGAAACTGTACTATGAAGCCAACCGTTCCCACTCACCCTAGCCAGCTTCCACGTGGGACTGTTGATCGCCATATCGATATCGCGGGCAAACACCTCGAAACCCTTGTAACCGTGGTAGGGGCCGGAATAGTCCCAGCTGTGCATCTGACGGAACGGGATACCCATCTTCTGGAACACGTACTTTTCCTTGATGCCGGAGCCGATCAGGTCGGGCTTCAGGGCATCGGCGAACTTCTCGAACTCGTATTCGGACGGGTCGTCGTAGACCACGGTGGCATCGGGCATCTCCGGTGAGGTGCGGTCGTAATCGTCGTTGTGGGCGAATTCGTATCCGGAACCGACGCAATCCATCCCCAGGTCTTCATAGGCGCCGATGGTGTGGCGAGGACGGAGGCCGCCGACCAGCAGCATGACCTTTTTGCCGTCTAGGCGCGGCTTGTATTCTTCGATGATCCCCTGCATGATCGGGTCGTACTTGGCGATAACGGCTTCCACCTTGGCCTTGATGTTGTCGTCGAACAGCTCAGCCAGTTTGCGCAGGCTCTCCCTGATCTTGGTCGGCCCGAAGAAGTTGAGCTCGATCCAGGGAATGCCGTACTTCTCTTCCATAACCTTGCACATGTAGTTCATGGAGCGGTAGCAGTGGATGACATTAAGCTTTACCGTATGGGTGGCGGCGATCTTGTCCAGCTCGCCGTCGCCGGTCCAGACAGCCTTGACATTGAGACCGCATTCTTCGAGCAGCGGTTTGGTTGACCAGGCATCGCCGCCGATGTTGTATTCGCCGATCAGGGCGATGTCATAGGGGCTTTCCGGTTCGGCAAATTCGCGGGTTCCGATGATGTAGTCGCGAATGGTGTCGTTGGAGATATGGTGGCCCAGTGACTGTGACACGCCGCGAAAACCTTCGCAGTTACAAGGAATAATCGGCAGATCAAGCTCTTTGGAGGATGTCTTGGCAACCTGGGTGATGTCGTCACCGATCAGGCCGACCGGGCATTCAGAGAGAACCGAGATACCCTTGGCCAGCGGGAACAGGTCGTGGGCTTCCGCAAGCAGCGTTTTGAGCTTCTTGTCGCCGCCGTAGACGATATCCTTTTCCTGGAAATCGGACGTGAACTGCATCGGGAAGCTGGTAACGCCGGTTATGCCGCTCATCATGTTGCGCCGCGTACCCCAGGAGTACCAGCCGCAGCCGACCGGGCCGTGGGAAACATGCACCATGTCGCGGATCGGGCCCCAGACAACGCCCTTGGCTCCTGCGTAGGCGCAGCCACGGGCACTCATGACACCCGGAACGGTTTTCTTGTTGGATTTGACACAGGCCGAGCCGGATGCTTGGTCATTGGCGCCAAGGTGCGGAGCGCGTTTCTTTCTGGCTTTTTCCGGATATACCGACAGGGTTTCTGCGATCAAGGCCTCTGTCGATTCCTTGGTGATGCCGTCAATTTTTCGTATATTGTCTGACATATTATGTCTCCTTAGGGGGCACTCTAGTTACCCTCAATTGTCCGTTCAGATTTCTTCCTAATGACGAGCGATTTTGATGCCAGGTCCGTATTGGGCTAGGATTTCTGCGGAGGCGTAGCAACGCTACGCCGCACAAAGATAATCCGAAGGCCGATGCGGAGATGGCGCAAAAGCGTTCGTCACCTATGCTGCTGCCTGCTCGGCGATGCCTACAATCGACTCATCTTCTTCTTCCATGATGCCGAACTTCATCAGCAGTTCTTCCAGTTCTTCCATCTCAAGCGGGGTCGGGACAACCAGCATCTTGTTGTCGGCAATCTTCTGGGCCAGTGTCAGATACTCTTTTGCCTGCGGGTGTTCCGGGGAGTACTCGATAACAGTCATCCTGCGCAGCTCGGCTCTCTGAACCTGGTTGTCGCGGGGAACGAAGTGGATCATCTGGGTGCCGAGACGGCGGGCCAGCTCGGAAATCAGTTCGAACTCCATGTCGGTCTTTCTGGCGTTGCAGATCAGGCCGGCCAGACGAACCTTACCGGAAGACGCATATTTGAGAATACCTTTGGAGATGTTGTTGGCAGCGTACATGGCCATCATTTCACCGGAGGTGACGATATAGATCTCTTCGGCTTTACCTTCACGGATCGGCATGGCGAAACCACCGCAGACAACGTCGCCCAAGACGTCATAGAAGACAAAGTCGAGGTCAGAGGTATAAGCGCCGTTTTCTTCCAGGAAGTTGATGGCAGTGATAACACCACGGCCTGCACAACCGACACCCGGCTCAGGTCCACCGGACTCAACGCATTTGATATCGCCGTAACCGATCTTCATGACGTCCTGTAATTCCAGGTCCTCAACGGTTCCCAGTTCGCGTACCAGATCCATAACCGTATTCTGTGCCTTGGCGTGCAGAATCAGACGGGTTGAATCGGCTTTAGGGTCACAGCCGACGATCATGACCTTCTTGCCGAGAGAGGCGAGTCCTGCCACCGTGTTCTGGGTTGTTGTTGATTTGCCGATGCCGCCTTTGCCGTAAATTGCGATCTGTCTCATTGTGTTGCTCCTTTCGCTCACCCATCCGTGAGCATGTGGGGGTTTAGTGCGGGGCAAATAAAAAGGCGCCCCGGTATTACGGAGGCGCCTTTGCCTGAACTTACGTATAATTTTGTTTATTTCGTACTTCGTGTCGTTTGATTCAGATTAAAGCATAGGGTGTGCCAATATTATTAAACCATATAATAACAGCTTGTTATGTGAAAGCACCTATAAATATGGCTGAGTAAGAAGGGATTTTTGAGGTGAGCATGCGCCAGCAGGGCAGGCAGTTGCTGATAAAATAATCACCGCGCTAAAAGACACACTTTTCAACAACACCCTGTTTGCGGATGCTGCCGTAGTCGGGGTTGCTGATACATTATTGAGTCGCTGCTCTGATACGCGGGCTGACGAGCGGCACTGAAACGGTAACCGTTCTTTCCGGCTCGCTTGACTTCATACATGGCTGTGTCAGCGTTGCTCACCAATGGTGCCGGTTCCAGAGCAGTATGGGGATACATGCTGATGCCGATGCTTGACCCGATAATGCAGCTCTTACCGCCTGGCAGTTCAATAGGCTGTGACACATGTTTAAGAACCTTCTCAGCCACCAGTGCCGCATCCTCGTGACGGGTGATATTGCAGAGTATGATCGTGAACTCATCACCACCCATTCGGGCAACGGTGTCAGATTCACGCACACAAGCGATCAACCGTGTGGCCGTCTCCTTTAGCACGTAGTCGCCGGACTCATGACCATAGGAATCATTGACCTGCTTGAAACCGTCCAGATCGACAAAGAAAAGTGCAAACTGGCGTTGTTCCCGCTGCGAAGCCGCTATGACTTGACTGAGCCTGTCAAAGAAAAGTGTACGGTTGGGAAGTGATGTAATTTTATCGTAATGCGCCAGCTGATCGAGACACTCCAGCAGCTGTTTACGCTCCGTGATATTCTCCTTGACGGCTACGAAGTGGGTAATTTCGCCACTACCGTCCCGAATCGGCGAAATAGACGCAAATTCCCAGAACAGGCTGCCGTCCTTGCGCCGGTTGTAAAACTCACCGCGCCACTCTTTTCCCGCCAGAATAGTCTCCCATACATCACGATACAGCTCAGGCTGATCTCCCCCCTTGAGTATGCGGGTGTGCTGACCAAAGGCTTCTTCGCTGCTGTAACCGGTCAACCGGCAAAAAGCGGGATTAACGTATTCGATTACTCCGGATCGATCGGTAATTACAATTGATGAGGGTGATTGTTCAACGGCGGTATTCAGCTTCTGCAGCTGGATTGATATACGCTGCTGGATATCGAACTGCTCGCGAAGCTGCCTGGTCAAGCGCAGGTAGTACATTGCCGCCACTGCCACAAAAATCAGCACGAGCGGGCCTATCGCAGTCAATAGGGGAAGTCGGGAAAAAAGGTGATGTACTTCCGACAAGTAGGGCATGTTTGACGAGTCTCCTCTACAGAAGGCCTGAGTGACTTTTACCCGTGACAACCGAAGTGTCATATTGTCTTTTCGTGACAAGCGCCCTCAACTGGGCATCCTCGTGGCGGATATGCTCCACAAGCCATTCGCGCAGATACGTTGCCACATCAAACTGGGCAACAATTGGATTATCACGGAGTTCCGCATAAAAATCCTTCAGTTTCACACTGAATTGCTTGTGCTGGAGCTGTTGGCTGCCGATCCGCTGGTAGCCGTGATGCTCCATCATCTGTTCCTCTGCGGCAAAATGCACCTGGGCATACTGTCCCAGCGCTTTCAATATGCGCCCCATTTCCCGCGCCCCCAGCTTGTTGGCGAGCACATCTATCAGATCGTTGGTCAGGTCAAACAGGTAGCGGTGGTGCTCGTCGATCACATCGATACCGACACTGAGCGACTGATCCCACTCGACCCATCTGGTGTTGTAGCAGAGTATCTTTGGCAGCTTCAGAACCTGGTCGGGGTTGATGATATCTTCGCGATACAGTTCCCGGATACGCAGAATTTCAGGGAGAGCCCTTTCAAAAGCAGCAACAACGGCGGGATCGAACTTTTTGCCGCTTTCGCTGACGATCCATGCCACGGCATCTTCAACCGCCCATGGTGCCTTGTAAGGACGGGATGAGGTCAGCGCATCGAACACATCGGCAATAGAACATATCCTGGCAAGCACGGAAATGTCCTCGCCTTTCAGACCCTGAGGATAGCCGCTGCCGTCCCAGTTTTCATGATGCGACAGGGCGATGTCCCGAGCCGCTTCAAGCAGTACGTCACCACCATGAAGAATACGTCCGCCGATTTCGGTATGGGACTTCATGATGTCGAATTCTTCGCTGTTCAGCTGGCCCGGCTTAAGCAGAATGCTGTCGGGAATGCCGATTTTACCGACGTCATGCATCGGCGCCGTGATAAAGAGAAGCTCCCGCTGAGCTTCGCCGAGCCCGAGCGCCTTGGCAATCACTCCGGCGATATTGGTCATGCGCAGCACGTGCAGACCGGTTTCGTTATCGCGGTATTCGGAAGCGACCCCCAGGCGACGGATCGCCTGTGAGCGGGCATCCTCCAGTTCCAGCTCACGAACCTGCAGCGCTTCATTCATCAGGCAGCGGCCAAGCAGCCCCGATAACGCCCGAGCCAGATTGGTCATAAATTCATAATCGGATTTTTTCAGAAACCATTGCGGATCAATACAGATCAGAACCTGGCCAAGCGGCTGGTTGTCGTTAGTAAGCGGCAGAACCAGCACGGTTTCCACATCGTTAAGCGGCGCGGTAAAGGCTGCCGGGCAGGGATCGGAAGCAACGTCGGAAAACAGTGCCACAATTGACGGGTTGGCCCAGAAATGGCCAAAACCGTGCTGGGCGACAATCACCAGTTGCCCGCGGGGATTGTACATTCTGATAATGGCCCGGGGTTGAACCTTGAATGAGGGCAACTTCTCAAACACGGAAAACATGCGCACAAGCAGGCCATCCAGATCATTGTCCAGACCGCCCATGGACGTTAATTCCAGAATGAATTCACTGATTCTGATTATTTCCCGCTGGCTTTTCATACGGCAATCCTTGTCTTCTACCGGCGTCTGCGCCGGTGTTCAATCGCAAATCTGAAGACGTTGTGTGAGTTCCTCTATAACCGCCTGCTTGAGACAATCCTTATGCCAGGCTTTGTCAAGAACCCGGGAGACATAGTCGGCAGACAAGGCCTTGGAAGTCAGAGCGGCGTCCATGTTGCCGGAAACAAGGATGCGTATGGCATCAGGCTGCCGCTGACTTGCCTCGTCCAGAAACTCCAGACCATCCATACCGGGCATATTGTAATCGGAAACAACAACATCGAAAGCCTCCGGATGCTCCATCAGCTTGAGGGCCTCATGGCCGGACGATGCAACGGTAATATCGAACAGGCCACGAAAGCGGCTCATCATAACCCATTGCTGCGTATGATCATCGTCTACGTAGAGAAGACGAAGATTCTTGTCCATGTAAGTATCCTTGGCCGTGCAAACAAAAGCTGTACCGTTTACGTGCCGGGTTTCGGTGCACTTTAATGAGAATACATGATTTAGCGGGAAGAAAGAAGTCGGAGGGAGAATGATTTTAAGGTCGGATAAAGCGACTACTGCCGTGTAGGACAATATCCTACAAACAGATCAGGTAACGAGTTTGTTGCGCAGGAAATAGGTGGCCAGCTCAACATTGCCGACCAGCCCCAGTTTTTTGAGCAGCCGTGACCGATGAGTATTGACGGTCTTCACACTCAGACTCAGCTCGACGGCAATCTGCTTGACCGCTTTGCCGCCGGCAATAAGACAGGCCACCTCCATCTCACGGTTTGAAAGCTGTTCATGGGGCGCTGAAAGCTGCCTTCTGCCCCGACTGGCCGCATTTGCCAGTACAAGAGCCGCCGCAGGGCTGACATATTTGCCGCTGGCCTCTATCTGCTCAATAGCGGAAACAAGTTCGCCGGGAGCCGAATATTTGTTGAGATACCCGGCGGCTCCCATGGTAAAGGCCCGCAGGGCATACTGGTCTTCAGGATACATGCTGAGGATCAGCACCGGGACATCTGGCTTGTTGGCCTTAATATCACGGAGAACTTCAAGCCCGTTGCTGCCGGGCATGGAAATGTCAAGCAGGATCAGGTCGTAATCATTTTGGTATGATTTTAACAGCGCCTCCTGTCCGGTTGAAGCTTCATCGATCGTTGCCTCCATAGTGACCGTTTCCTGAATGATCTCCGCCACACCCCGGCGGACGACCGCATGGTCATCTACAATTAAATATCTAGTCATCCGACTCTCTCCCGGCAGTGAACGGCAACTGCAACAGTATGGTGGTTCCCAGATCCGGACTTCCGCAAATGGAGAGCTGCCCCCCGCAGATACGGGCGCGCTCCCTCATGCCGACCAGTCCGAAGGAGTGTGACGACGACAAGGCAGGTTCTGCAATTCCCCAGCCGTTGTCGGACACGACAAGTTCGATGCGATCACAGTCGTACTGCAGGGAAACAGTGACCCGCGTCGCACCCGAATGCCGGAGAATGTTGGTAAGGCACTCCTGAAGAATCCGGTACAGGTTTATAGCTGTGGTGGTATCGAATGCGTGGCAGCGCGAATCGATGGTCAGCTCGCAGATAATGCCGGTTCGCTTTTCAAAATCAGTCACCAGATTATCGATGGCCGGTTCAACGCCGAGCGTGTCCAGGATCACCGGGCGCAGTTCGGATGTTATCTGCCCAACGGTGGTAATCGCATCGAGAATGTTCTGTTCCATTCGGGTGAAACGCTCTTCAACGATACTGTCCGGCGGCGGGAAATGACGCTTGAACCATGACAGGTCGAACCTGAGTGCCGTCAGGTAGGTACCCAGCTCATCATGCACGGTGCGGGCCATGGCCTTACGCTCGGTTTCCTTGGTAAGGGTAAGATGGTCTGTAAGCTCCTGAAGCCTGTCGCGGGAATCACGCAGCGCCTTTTCGACCAGCTGGCGCTCAGCAATCTGCTGGGTCAGGCGGGCGTTGGCCTGCAGCAGTTCGCTTGAGCGTTCCGCAACATGCTCTTCGAGCAGCGCGCGCCCGTCCCGCAATTCCTGCTCGGCCTGTTTCTGGTCGTTGATATCGTAGCAGCTGCCAACATACCCTGAAAACTTGCCGTCAAGGCCGTAAAAAGGGCTACCGTGATCGACGATCCAGCGGTATGCACCACTCCGGTGCAGCAGACGGTACTCCATTCCAAAGGGGCTCTGCTTGTCGAAGGCCTCCAGGTAGGTGGCCATGCATTGTTCGCGGTCATCCGGATGCACACCTTCAACCCAGCCATTGTTCAATTCCTGATCAAGCGCTTTCCCCGTGTAGGCAAGCCAGGTCTTGTTGAAATAATCACACTGTGCCGTGGTGTCCGAACGCCAGACAAGTGCGGGAAAATCATCGAACAGCTTCAGATAGTAATCCCGCGAACGAACCAGGTCGGCCTGTAACCGGCTGCGCACGGAAATGTCGCGGACAATACTGAGAATGGCGGGGATGCCCATGAATTCAATGTGACTGGCGTTGATTTCCACCGGGACAGGGCGGCCGGACTTCGTCACGTGCACCGATTCAAAAACAATGCTTCCTTCTTTGAGAAGCTGCGCCCTTCGTTCGGGAATGAGCTGTGCGTATTCCGGCACATTGATATCAGAAAGTGTTCGCGACATGAGCTCGGCGCGTGAATACTCAAGCATGCGACAGGCCGTGTCATTGAAATCCAGAAATAAACCTTCCAGATCAATTATATAAATTGCATCGGAAACGGAATGAAAGATCTGCTTGTAGAAAAGATTGTCATCGTTTGTGATGGCGGTTCGTATTGACATGACACGCATTGTAGCGTGATGTGATCATAAATCAAGCCAAAACCCGTGCACGACGGGCACGCTCAGCCCGGAAGCATGCGGAACGCCGAGGCCTTGATGGCGGCAAAAACGGTGCCCCCCGGAGCGATACCCAGTTCATTGACTGCATCCTGCACAACCTCGGAAATGAGCGTATTCCCGCCGCATTCCATCTCCACACCAATCTTCCGGCCAGAACTGAACAGAGAACGCACCGTGCACTGCAACAGGTTGCGGGCACTGATCGCCTCCGGGTGCTGCTTGAAGAGGATGATGTCCTTGGAGGATAGCTCCGCGATGGACTTGTCGCTCTCGGAACCGGCCGACAGCAGCAATTGTGCTGCGCCCCACGGGTAGGCATACATGGTACCGGATTCAGAAGGGCGACCAAGTTTCAGCAGATTGATGTAACCGACCTGGCTGGAGCCGAGCCGCTGGCGGGCCAGTTCTTCGGCGCTGGAAATACCGACGATGCGGCCACCGGCCACGTTCAGCACCTGGTCGGCCATCAGCCGCATCTCCAGCAGCGAGTGGGAGATGAACAGGTAGGGGATGTCAAACTGCTCACTGACGCTCTTCAGATACGGAATAATCTGGAACCGGAGCGAATCGTCCAGCGCCGACAGCGGTTCATCCATCAGCAGGAGCCGGGGATTGGCAAGAATGGCGCGTCCCAGGGCAACGCGCTGCTGTTCACCACCTGACAGGTTGCTGACGCCCCGGTCAAGCAGCGCGCCCAGTTTCAATACCTCTACGAGAACATCAAAATCAATGCTGCGGTGTTCCGGACGGCATCGTTTGAAACCGTACAGCAGATTGTGTGTGACGTTCAGATGGGGAAACAGGCTGTGCTGCTGGAACACCATGGCGATACGCCGCTGCTCGGGGCGCATGTTGATCCGCTCGGTACTGCTGAACAGACACTCACCGTCCAAAACAATCTCGCCGCTGTCCGGCCTTACCAGCCCTGCCAACATGCTGACCAGTGTCGATTTACCGCTTCCCGACGTGCCAAATATACCGGTTTTTTGACCGGTTATCGTAAAATCAGTTTCCAGGGCAAAAGAACCGAAGCTTTTCTTTATGTTCATGACTAGCTGCATGTCATCCCCTCCCGGTCATTTTCAAGGAGTCGGGACGGCGGGCGTACAGTCCCAGCAGCACCACAAATGAAAAAATCAGCATGACAGCGGCCATGCGGTGGGCCTGGCCATATTCCAACGCTTCAACATGGTCATAAATCTGCACCGAGGCGACACGGCTGACGCCGGGAATATTGCCGCCGATCATCAACACCACGCCAAATTCTCCCACGGTATGGGCAAAGGTAAGGATTGAAGCGGTCAGGAAACCGGGGCGAGCCAGCGGCACAACTACGGAGAAGAACGCATCAAGCGGTGAAGCACCCAGAGAAGCGGCCACTTCCAGAGGCCGCTCGCCGATAGCTTCAAAGGCATTCTGGAGCGGCTGCACCATGAACGGCAGCGAATAGAAGACCGACGCCAGCACCAGCCCCCAGAAGGTAAACGGCAACGCGCCAACACCCAGAATACGGGTCAGATGTCCCACCGGTCCGTTTGGCCCCATGGCCAGCAGCAGGTAGAAACCGAGCACTGAGGGCGGCAGCACCAGCGGTAGCGCCACCACCGCGCCAACAACCCCTTTCAGCCGGGTTTGGGATCTGGCCAGCCACCAGGCAACCGGAGTACCAATGAGCAGCAGAAGAAACGTGACCGTTGAGGCCAGCTTGATGGTGAGCCAGATCGCCTGGATATCGCTCCCGGTTAACAACATTGTTAGCGACCCTCACCGGGAAGTACAAAACCGTATTTCGTCATGATAGCGCGGGCAGGTTTGGCGGCCATGTAATCAGCAAATTTTTTCGCCAGCACGTTGCCAGCCGCCCTCCTGGTGATAACAAACCCTTGCTCCAACGGATTATGCAGTTTGTCGGGGATAAGATAGTAGCCCCCTTTTTTCGCCAGTTCAGGGTTGACCGCCAGCGCCAGGGCGATGATCCCCACCTGGGCGCTACCGGTTTGCACAAACTGGGCGGTATGGGAAATGTTTTCACCAAACACCAGTTTCGGCTGCACCTTGTCCCACAAACCTGCCGCCTTAAGTGCTTCTTCAGCCCGTTTGCCGTACGGGGCGTGCTTGGGGTTGGCAATGGCAATGTGGCCTATTTTCGGGTCGGCCAGACTGACCAGGGTCATTTTTGCGGCATTCATACTGTTGCTCCAGAGCACTATCCTGCCAACTGCGTACGGCTTGACATCGGAAGCAGCCAGACCTTTTTTGGCAAGTTCGCGTGGATAGGCAATGTCGGCGGAAAAGAACAGATCATAGGGAGCACCCTGCTGGATCTGGGTATTGAACTTGCCGGATGAACCGTAGATCACCTCGACATCGTTGCCCGGCTGACTCTTTTTGAAGCCGGTCACAATCTCATCCATGGCAAATTTAAGATCTGCGGCGGCGGCGATGGTTATTTTTTCAGCATGGGCGGTAGCGGCACCCAACAGGGAGCAGACCACCAACAGGATGCGTAACAGTTTCATTGTTTCCCCTCCCAATTCAAATCATTTCGGCAATGATAGCTGTGACGTCATTATCAACAACGTACCCTCATCAGCGAGAACTGTTGTTCTAGTGTCACATAACACGTGCCAATGTCCAACAGAAAAAATATGGAGTAAAAACAGTGTGTTTGCATTAGCGACAAAAGCATCGATGCCTGTCTTGCCACAACTAATGGCAAGACAGGCATCTGATGCACGGAAAATAGTCAGTGCTTTACTATGGACAACACAATTGCTACACGGAAAAACGCGCCACCAGCTGGCGCAACTCACCCGTCAACACCGACAGCTGGCTGGCGCTGGCTGCCACGGCACCAGCCTCTTGCGAGGTGCTGCCAATGGCGGCGGAAATCTGGCGGACATGCTCGTCGATCTCCTCGGTGGCCG
>Ga0209212_1004090_pt1 | contig 18441 bp, 24 predicted proteins | sample RifGroC2_FD_183996 | JGI IMG/M metagenome (GOLD analysis project Ga0209212, IMG submission 183996) | Groundwater microbial communities from Rifle, Colorado, USA - Groundwater C2 (SPAdes) (version 2) | ecosystem: Environmental > Aquatic > Deep subsurface > Groundwater | place: Rifle, Colorado...
ATCGCCTTTCTGTTTGGAATAGGTCGCTGCCCTGGGCGTTGAACCGGGCAAATTATCCTGAACGGCATTGGCGTAAACGCCCGACAGCGACGAGCAGCCTATGCCAGGCGGCGCCTTGCAAGAAAACTTGTCTTGAGCATCCAGCCCGCCCGTGCCGGCACATCCGCTCAGGGCAGTTGCTGCCAGCGCCGCAAGCAATAATTGTCCGTACATCAGTTGACTCCCCTGGTTACGGCTGCTGCGGCTGCTGGCCGGTCGCCATCAAGCCATTTTTCGATCTGTTCGATGGGCGCAGCACCGGGCAGGATGCGGCCGTCGGCTGCAATCAGTGTCGGCGTGCCGTTGATGTTGAGCTTCTGCCCCAGCTGCACATTGCGCTCAATCGGGTTTTCGCACTCCTTGCCCTTCATGGCCGGCAGGTCGCCTTTTGCCATGAAATCGTTCCACGCCCTGACCCGATCTTTTGCGCACCAGATATGCGTTGCTTTGCGTTTCGCATCAGGATGCAGGCCTTCCAGCGGGAGCAGGAAGGTATAGACCGTCACATTGTCCAGCTTCGCAAGTTCCGGCTCCAGCTTCTTGCAGTAAGGGCAATCGGGGTCTGAAAACACCGCAAACACGCGCTTGCCGTTACCGCTAACGGTTTTGATCGCGTCTTTCAGCGGTAGCGACGAGAAATCCACTGCGTTCAACTCTTCCAGCCGTGCAGCGGTCAGGTCCTTTTGCGTTTTCATGTCGAAAACATGCCCGAATAAAAAATATCGCCCTTCGCTGTTTGTGTAGCCGATGTTTCTGCCCATGCCGACCTCGAACAGTTCGGGGATTTCGGTTTTGTGTACGCCCGAGAACTGTGTGGCCGGATAAAGTTCGCGCAGCTTTATCTCGAGCGCGGCCTCGTCGCTTTCTGCTGCGGACGCGGCTGCCGAAAGGCTTGCTGCAAGAGCGATGGCAATGGTTTTTGTTCTGATCTTCATTTCAAGCTCCTTGTGTCAGGTTGACAGTCAATTACTCTGATGGGTTGAGAGACTTTTTCAACATCTTCCTGCCGCGCACCCAGATGTCGCTATAGGTGTCCTCGCTGTTTTCCCCGAGAAAATCCCCAAACGAAAATCCTTTTGTGAAGACAACCTCGACTGTCCGGCCCGCATCGATTTCGATGACGGGAAACAGTTTTTCGGCCAGGTCGATGTAGTATTGGCTCAGCCTGTCCAGCGTTTTGCCCACTCCCGAGCTTATGCCAGCCTTGAATTGCTGCCCCGAAGCCACCGTCGATGTGGTGCCAAGCGGGCTGATTGACTGCGTTGTCGCGCTTTGCTGAAACGCCTGCCCGATGCCAGAACCGATACCGGCGAGCAGCGCGTTGGCAAGTATCTGGCCTTGCTTGCTGATCAGTCTGCCGCGCATCCCCGCTTTCCCGTCTTCGCCGACCACGTAACCCTTGACAGGCATATCGATCGCTTGCCCGTCGCGGCGGATGCACGATAGATTTTCCAGTCTGCCAAAAGCCCGCTCGGAACTGATGTCGCCGTAGCTCGATGCGAGAATGAAACACTCCCTGATCTCCGAACGGAACCTGTTTGGCAGGAATGCGTTGTCTTGCGTGCGCATCAGGATCGGATGAGGATTGGTTTGAGCCTGCCCGCCGGTTGGCGCATCCAGCCCGCCTAACAGTGCGACGCGCACAAACGATCCGGCGGGGATATAGCCTTCCCTGGTATCTTTTTCCGGCTTTTCATCGGCGGCAGGGGTGGCATCGCTTACTTCAAAGGACGCAATCCCCCTTTCCTTTGGCTGTTCTGGCGGCAGCGGTTCGTGCAAGGGGAGTTGCGGCAATAGCGGCTGCGCTTGCGGCGGCTGCGGAGGAATGGGTGGCAATGGCGGCAAAATAGATTGCGCCGGTTCGTTTGCTGGTGCTGGAGAGGTTTTGTTTTTCTCCATATCGCTCATTTGCTGTTTCAGGCCATGAATGACGTCATCCATTTGCTTCATTTGCTGCGCTGATTGCGACATCCACACGTCTCTTGGATCGACAGGCGAACCTGGCGTGATGCTTGTTGGTTGCGGTTGCTGGCTGGCTGCAACCGGTGTCATCGATGGCTGGTTATCCCAGAGCGCCACGCTGCCAAAGACCAGACCGGCAAATACGGTTGCCGCAATACCAAGCAGGAGGTATTGCCGCGATCTGGGCGAAAACTTTGCGAATTTTTCAGATAGTTTCGACATCGGCTATTGACCCTCACTGATCACATAAACCGGCGTTGTTTCGTTGGGCCCGAGCACGGGCTGTTCCACCGATACCGCCTGCACACCGTCGCGGTAAAACTCGCGCTCATCCATCACAATTTCCCTGTCGGACGTATTGGTCAGCAGATACGCTTCGCCGCGCAGGTCGCCCGCGTCGATGGTTCTCACAAGCACGAATCGCGTTCCTTCCCATAACGGGATGATCTCGTTTTTCGCATCACCTTCTCTGTCATACAGGGACATGATGGTGCGCAACAGCGCATCATTGCGCGGCTCCTTCCTGGCGATGGCGTCCGGCTTGTCCATGCGCCCGCCTCCCCGGATGATGATGGTCTCTGCGGGAATGTCCTCAACCTTCAACAGCACCTTCCAGTGCTGTCCGGCATCGTCGGTGATGAATATGCTCATCATTGGCGCATCCGATGTGGGTTTGAGCCATGCCACGCCGGTATCTTTTTCCGGCGTTACCGTGAACAGGCCTTCTGCGCCATGGATGCGCCTGATCTTGCGCCCTTCCACCCTGATCATATTCGGCTCGTTGCGCGAGACAATGGCGGTCGTGGCATCCATCGGTGATCCCTGATGAAGTATCTGCACTGCGCCGGCCACACCAGCATTCAGGCTACTGATGAGCGCCAATGCCAAACTGATCTTGTTCACTTGTTTCCCTGAATTCGCTGACATGTAATCTCCCGTTCAGATACCTGAACCCAACCAGGTAAACCGTATGTTTTTCGCCAGCCTTCTTGTCGCCAACGTAAGTGATCAGATTGCCGGTGATGGCAACCTTCATTGCTTTTTCGTCCCCGTTCAGCGACTGGGCGGTAAACTGCGTAGCGGCGCTGTTCCTGCTCAGGAAAGCCAAACGTGCGCCCATCTCGGATTCAAGTCGCCCCGCATCAGCCGGTGTTGCATATTTCAGGAACAGCCCCTTTTGATATTCCCCAATTGCAGGGGTTACATTCAGAGCCAGCCCGGCGTACCAATAGGCCATTTGCTCCAGATAGCTTTTGGATACCTCGTTTCCTGACACCCAAAAACTCCTGTGAATGTCCGGCGGGACGATTACGGTTTTCTCCATGCCCAGCGTTTTTACCAGCACGCCCGCTTCAAGCATGATGATGAGCAGAAGGAACGCTACCGTTACGCGCAGAAATGTAATCTCGCCGGATTTGTTGCTGCTCGCGCTGACGTATTTACTCGACAGCATGTGGGTTACCCTAAAAAATATCGTTGATATGACGGCGGCGTGACTGCTGTTTTCACAAACAATCCACTGGGCAGCCACCAGTAAAGCGAGTGGGTTGCAAACTTTGGGTGCTTGCCCGCCTTGAGTCGCCCGTACTGCCAGGCCGCCACACTCCCGGCAACCATGCCGCTGATCAGCGCGCCTATCGTTACGCCGACACCAATCAGCAGGATGGCGATAATGAACTGGTCAATATCCCACAGCAGAAATTTCTCCTGCTTATCCAGTGTGCGCGGGATATAGCCAGTTTCGTTCATCCTGCCGCCTAAATCGTTGCAGTCAGAATGCCCGAGACAATCGTCGGCGTGTATTGCTCGAAAATCGCAAACCCGACGCCGGCAAGAATCGGGATTGGATTTGTTCTTGCAATCGAGATGAGCGCGCCGACACCCACGGCAGCCACGGCAACAGCCTTGCCGAAGTAACCCGTCACCACCCCGTTTATCCAGGTATAGAGGGATTGAAATTCCGTGCCGGTCGTGCCCGCAAACGCGCTGGACGAAACCACCAGCAACGCGGCGATCAGGATGATGTTTTTCTTACTTTCTGCTTTCAATTTGCACTCCTTTTTTGTAATCAATGAATGTTTTGACGATCCAGCCAATACCGAGGCCAGTCGAAACCCCGGCGATATTGGCGGCAAACCCGTTTGCATCAGTCAAGGTCGATCCCGGCACAAACACGCCCAGCGCGATGAAACCGCCTGCAATGACGAGGTCAACGATGAAGTTTTTTGATTTGATCAATTCACTTCTCCATAGCAATTGGCTGCACTATTACCTCCACCCGGCGATTGATTGCCCGAGCCGTTTCCGTTTCATCATCCGGGGAAAGGTAGCAGCACAACCCCTCCGCCTCCACGGAAATCCTGCCTTGCGCGCCTTGCTGTTTGAGCCAGCGCGCAACGTAATGCGCTCGCTGAAACGCAAGCCTGTCGTTATATTTTTTCGTGCCGGTGCTGTCCGTTCTTCCGGCAAGTTCAATGGCTGAATTGGCCGATTTCGCCGTTTTGATCAGCCCCGCAAGCGTCCTGTATCCATCCCTGGTAGGCGTGGCTTCACCAAACCCGAAGAGCACGTTGACCCTGGTGGCAGACTCTGTGCGTGGAACTGGTTTTAGAATTTGCTCTGTCTGGGCGGGTGCCGGGATAGGTGTTGGCGCAGGTATCGGCAACACCGGCGCAACATGCTTGGCGACATCCAATACCTTTGGCGTGACATGCGGGCAGCGTTCGTTGCATACCCGATATTCGCCATCAACAAAGCCTATGCCCGGCTCGATGATCACGTCCGGCCGCGGTTTGTTTCCGCTGCAACCGGACATGGCAATAGCCGAAAGGCAAAGGGCAATCAACATCCAGATTTTTGCGCAGTTACTCAATTTCCTTGCCCATCGCCAGCGCCACCTTCCTGGTGTAAATAGCCCGTCTGATCGGTGATTTGGCGTTGTATGCGCCGATTGCATCCCATCCATATCCCATGCGTCGAAAATTGTTCGCCAGAATCCACGCGCCAACGTGCGTGTTGGTGCATGGATTCGCCAGTTCTTTTGCGCCTATCCCATATTTTGCGAGGGTTGGCAGCCAGACAGAGTTGATCTGCATGTGCCCGATATCAGAACTTCCATTGGCATTTCTATTGATCGCCGCAGGATTGCCACCGGATTCGACGCGCGAGATTGATTTCAGTATTGCGGGGTGAATCTGGTACCGCGAGGCGGCATGGTCGAAACATGCGGTGTCTGGCTGCGCCAGAACAGCAGATGGAAGCATCGATGCGCAAAGCACAATAAATTTGGCCGCTCCCCGGAACTCGCCGTCGGCTCGTTTTGTTTTTGTTTGCATGGGATGGGAGTTTTTCACATGCCAGCAAAAAAAATCTGTTGAAAGACGACAATAATGTCGTTATTCAAAAATAATTCCGTTTTGGCCGTTCCTCGAAAATTACTTCGCTCGTTTGGCCGCTGCGCTTCCCCTGTTCGAAACTCACTTCGTTCGTTTTCCCGAGAATGGTCAGGTTTTTTTCTCCGCAGTAAGGGCACTTGCTCGTTGCCCTGTGCCCTGTGTCAAAAATGTATTTTGCTTTGCAGCGGTTGCATTCTCCCCATGCAACAATCCCAGCTTTCACGTCGCGCGCCGCATACCACGCTGCGTTAATGTCCAGCTTGTTGTCACCGAAAAACAGATTTCTGGCATTCCATACTCCCAGGAAAGTGTCCGTCAGCGTGTCGTTTTGTCCGTGAATAATTTGCTGGCGCTCTCTGTTCAGATAGACGGACACAAATGTTGACAGGATGCAGGGCGAAGCACCCATTTGAACGAACGATAAAACGCTGGTTGGCAGCCTGCCGGACGAAGGTGCTGATTTGTGTGTGTCCAGCCATAACTGGCGCAACGAGCGCAATTCGATCCCTGTCATGCTGTGCACGATGGGCACCCGCATCCTTTCCTGGATGAGCCGGATCGCGTTTGCATGATTTTTGAGGCTGAGCTGGTTGATTTTCATTCTTCGCCCTGCTGCGCACTGACAATGTTGATCGTGTACGCGCGTCTGTTGGCCTTATGATCCACAAGCGAGTTAAACGTGATTTCGCTGAAGCGCATAAAAAAACATGTTGCCGGCATGTTTTCTGCCAGATCGTCTATTTCGCCAAGTGTCATCTTTTTGACCCGCTCTATCGCGACACCTGGCAACCCGGTAAGCAACGTGGCATGTCCATGGCTGGCCAATTGCTTCACGAGATAGAGGAAGCGCCTGTTCAGGTCTGCAATGTCTTTGCGTGTGGTTTCGTCCATTCAAGCTCCCCCTAAGTTTGCGTCATCAGCCTGGTAAGTGATTCGCGAATGCGCTGCGGCAGCCGGTCTAATTGCGCCTGGGGCGACTGCCCGCGATCCGTGTGTTCTCTTGCCTGGGTGGCTGCATGTTGCTCATCGGTTTCGCGCCTTTTGCGCTGCTCGGCAATCATCGGAGCTCGTTCCGGTGTGAATGAGCCTGCCGACATGCGTTTCGCCATTCCTCTGACGTAGCCAATGGGGTTTGTAATAGGTTTGGCGAGTTGTGCGCCGTGCAGTTCGTCAATCAGGATCTGCCAGTGGCTGGGCGGCACTCCGCTGCCGGACAGCAACGCCCGGATTGCATCGCGCTGACCGGTCTTGATGGATGGGGGAAAAATCAAATCCACCACCACGGTTTTTGGGTCCGGCAATTCTGGCCCGGCGTTGCGCGTGCCATTACACTCCTCTGCTGGGGGTGCTGAATTTGCACCGTCATGATGGATGCCAGACTCAGAACGCCCGATCTTTTCGCTGGTTACTGTGGTGGTAGTGGTGGTGTTAGAGTTAGAGATACTATTGGGGGGCGGGGTATGGGGTAGGGTATCGATAGGGTATGGATACCCTATCGATACCCTATCCACACCTACAGTTTTCAGCGAATCGAGGAATTCATCCAGCCATTCAGACGGAATCGCTGCACATTGTTTTCTTGCGTTTTGAAGTAATTTTGGCGAGAAAGCTCCCGCCGCAGAATTGTGCTTCCACCATATTTTCACCCATATCCAGCCAGCGTCATTAAAATCGATCAGTTCCCTGGCTTTAAGCCTTCTGACTACCACCAGTAACTGATCTTTTGTCCACCCCATCTCCGCCGCAGCTATCATCCAGACAACCTGGTATACGCCGATAATGTTTGATGATGGAGACGTCAAAAAATAAAGCAGGGTTGCTTTATCTTCTTGGCTCAGGTCGGATATTTCAGGATCGCGCCAAAAATAATCGCTAATTGTTCGTTGCCTCATGAGTGAGGCTTTGCGAGGTGGGTGCGCAGCAGCGTTGCTGTCCGGGATACCCCTACCCCTCGCAGCAACTCGGATGAGGTGTGAAGGAGACACCTGAGAAAACAACCCTCACCTGATTTGTGCGCACCCGATTTGGCTTCATCAAAATGCATCAGACTGCCTTTTTTGATTTTATGAATTCGTGAAAAACACTGGGATTCGCAAGAATTACAGCGGACGGTATTCCTCGCTTTTTCCAGTTGTGTACGGTCTGAGCGCCAGATTTTTTCGGAAGGCCAAGAACCCTGGCAAGTTCAGTAGCTCCACCGCATTGTGCAATAAATTGTTTCGCATCCATGCCGCGATTAAACGACACGTGTAAAGAAATGTCAAACAAATTGTTTAACAACACGGTGTTTAAATATGTAATAGTTCGGTTTATGCACGAAACCACTCAAAGGCTTTATGAGGCAGCAAAATCAAGGGAGATAATTGGCCAGTCCAATGTCGCCCGTGCGCTTGGCGTGTCTCCGCAGACAGTTAAGAACTGGGAAACCCGAGGCGTTTCCAAAGCCGGCATCATCATGGCGCAGCATGTTTTTTCCTGCAATGCAACCTGGCTTGCCACAGGGGAAGGAATAAAAGAGCTGGGAAATACCTCTGACGTGCGGAAGCAATTACTGGACGCAGCTTATGAAAATCTGAGCGAGGCACAAAAAGACCAACTTCTTCAAATCTGCAATACGTTTACTCAACCAGCCGAAGCCAAGCCCCGCAACAGCTCGCAGTAACGTGATCCAGCTGCAAATACAGCTTCAACTTAAATTTGATGACCCTTGAACGCGATTAACATCCACCAGCCTCGTATCTGCTGCTACCGCAATTGGCGCACCCTCGCACGAGGTCGTTGAAGGCTACTCAATTCGCCTGCCACTCAAGGCGAACACACAAACACCTACGGCAATACCTCCACCCAACCCGCCTCGGCGGTTTTTCGGTTACAAATTAAACACCGCATTTATAATTAGCTTGACACGTTATTACACATTGCGTTTAATACAACCCTGCTGCAAAACAAAACAATCAGCGGGTTAATGCGGCAGCGGCAAACCGCGAGCCATTGCGAGCGCCGTAACTGCAATGCCAGTGGATGAAACGCGACAACCCGGAAACGACGCAGAGAGCAAGGGAGGTGGCGGCAGTAACACCGTCTCGCCATACGTATCCAGCAAGTGCCTATCCGGCGGGCGTTGACTTAGGGGGTGCATACATGAAGACATTAAAGCGGCTGATCTGCTGGGTGCGCGGGCATGATTTTCCTGCTCCCGCTTTTCACGGCAATGCGCTGTGCTTTTGCCATCGTTGCGATATGGAAGTAGCCGGAAGAACCTTTGCTGATTTGAAGCCGATGACCTGTGCAGAGCATGATCAATTTTTAATGCTCGACATGCTGGATTAAACATAACCGGAGGTTTGCCATGAACCGCAGCTTAATTGCAACACGCATCAACAGGAGCAAGATCACTGCAAAGTGGATTGAGCCGATTTCGATTGCAGGGAAAGCTGTTCACCACAAATTCACTGGTGAGTGTTTGTTTGATGTACAGGTTGCGGCAAAAGCTGCCGGATGCGCATTGCCAGTAATCCATGCGCCGAGTGACCTCATGGCCGCCAACCCATAAGCCAGCACAGATAAGGGGCTGATCATGAAAGAAATTAAACGGTACAGAGCATACCTCTGCCATGTGGAAGGCAGCGGCGAAATTGAAATTGGCAGCTTCAGTAAATTATCTGCCGCACTTGCCAATGTGCGGGTGGCGTGCCGTGATGCTGGTGTCAGCAAATGGGATTGGGTCGTGGACAAAAAAGCACCGGATGGCTCATTGATAAACCGCCGATCAAGCCTGGCCGGGCTGGAAACATGAACACAGTAAAAGTTGTCCGGTTCGACGCTGAGTGCGAAGGCATTGTCGTGCCATTCCAGTACTCCGTTCAACAAGGCGGTTTACAAATCGGGTGGTTTCAGATCGACGACTACCCTTCCGCCGAAGATGCTCACGCAGCCGCACACGCGCTGGCAAAACAGCTTGAGACGAATCCGTGGGTGTCACCCTTCAAAACACATCGTGATGTCGTCCTGGCCGATTATGGTACGGCTGACAAGCTGCGTTCGCTTGTGATGGGCTTGTGGAATGGACACGGATACCCTTTCGACTTGAGTTCGGTCAGCGGCTTCGACAAACGTCATTTCGCCGTCGCCCTTGAGCTGATCCAGTCGTATCACAAACTTGGCGAGAACGACAAGGCGTTCATGGCGCTTGCCGAAGAAATTTGGCAGGAATTTCACAAAGGCGAGGCGGTGTGAAGTGAAAATTAGACGCTGGCGGTTCTATGTAGAAGATTTTGATGGGCATGGCACCACCATAGATGCCGTAGGTGGGCAAGAAGTCCGTCTGGGCGTGACGGTCGAGAATCAGGAAGCCGCCGACGAACGCATCCCGCTGTTGCTAAAGACACCTGCCGCCATGCACTGGATCAGCGCAGAGTCGTTGATTGGGTCTGTGCCATTCAGATGGGCATCCTGGCTAAATGAAAAAGACATGCACGCGCGATATGGCGGCCATCACCACCTTGATGGGCTGAGAGGTATTGATTTGGTTGTTGTAAGCGGAGAATCCGGCACTCACGCGCGCCTAATGCACCCTGATTGGGCGCGCGCGCTCCGCGACCAGTACATTGCAGCAGGTATACCGATCACTTTTAAGCAACATGGAAAATTTTATGGTCTCCAAAAGATAGACAAATTTATTGGAATAGAAGCGACCGACGAGCAGATCGATGCGGACAAGTCAGCCGGGTGGGTGGGTGTCTCTGGACGGCGCGTACCACGACGGCAACAGCCAACTGGCATTTCGGAAAGGTGATTCACATGTGTTTCGTTATGGAATGCGCATATCAGACTTCCCTCAAGGAAGCTGTTCGCATGCATTGAATTTTATGAGATTAACCTTGGATCGCCTAGTTGAAATCACCGGGCTAAAGCGTAAAACAGCTCAAGCTAGGTGGTTTCGGATATACCTATCGGTTGATGTTCCAATGGATAGGATAGGCATAATAATGACCGACACGGCTTACGAAAAACTACTTGAGAAAAGGTTAGGTTTGGGAGCATCATTATTGTCCCATGAAAAAAACCGCCCCTCACTTAGGCCATGACAAGAGCCCGTAAATCAAGAAAAACACTGACAGGAACTCGAATTTTTGTCAGGCGCGGTAATTATCGCTATGAGTCACTTGAGCCTATTATTAACCCAAAAACCGGGGTGCTTCAAAAAACGCACCATCTTTGCACACTGGATGATGGTGAATTTAAGGCCAGGGAAGAATTACAAAAGCTACTTGGAACAGTAAATCAGCCCAAAGGAATTGGGGATTTTGGCGCATGGATTGATAAATTCAAAATTGATTACCTCGCTGAGCGCGAACTGAAAGTACCAAAAGACCCGGTGCGTCAAAAGACTTGGAAAAAAGGCACACAAAATATCGAGTCTGCCCTTGGCGTAATTGCGGACAAGTTTGCCGACTTCGACGTTGCCCAGGTGCGTGGCTTTGACGTTGCGCAATTCCTCGCCCGGTGGAAGGGGCGCAGATCGGCGCAGACCTACAAGACCTACCTGTCCCTATTCTTCGAGTGGGGTATCTCGATGCACGGCTTGGTCGACGTGAACCCGGCCAAGCAAATCAGCGTCAAGCCGCCGAGGAAGCGCAATGTCACCATGAGCGATGTCCAATACCACGCGATCCGCGATGCCCTGCTGGTCGATGAGGATGGCAAGAAGGTCAGGAACGGCGAAATGGTGCAGTGCTACATGGACTTGCTCTACCTGCTTTTCCAGCGCGGCACCGACATTCGACTGATGCGAGTGGATGAAATCAAGCCTGAAGGCATTGCGATAATCCCGACCAAAACCGAGAATTCGAGCGGTTTAGGGGTGATGCTCCCCATCACGCCGGACATTCAGCGCGTTCTGAACAGGATCAAAGCAATCTCGAAGATGCGAAGCACCTTTGTGATCCATACCGAACACGGCCAGCCTTATACCGCCAGCGGGTTGCGGAGCGCGTTTAAGCGTGCCGCCGTGCGTGCAAGGGTGGATGGGCTTACGCTCAAAGATATTCGCTCCAAGGCTTCCAGCGATGCCAAGAAACAAGGGTACAGCCTGGATCAATTACAGGTGACTTTGGCGCATACCGAAAAGGCCACGACGAGGGGTTATATCAGGGGTCAGGAATTGCCCGTTTCGACGGTAGCAATATCCCTGCCAAAGCGTTGAGCGTCAATTTATATTGTACGCCGTACAATATGATGCACTTTTGACGATTCGGGCGACCATCTAACCTATTGATTATTTGGTCGGGGTGGAGAGATTCGAACTCCCGACATCCTGCTCCCAAAGCAGGCGCGCTACCAGGCTACGCTACACCCCGAAGGCTGCGCATTATACAGACGCAGCCTTATAAATCAATTCAGTTCTGGTATTTTTTCAGCTTGGGTGAAGCCAGTCTCAAATAGTAACCCATTGACCACAGGGTGAGCAGCGCCGCAAGATACAGCAGCAACGAGCCGATCATCTGGCAATCGATTCCCAGCAGGCGATCATGATAAAGCAGCAGCAATATCGCGATCATCTGAAAAGTGGTTTTAGCCTTGCCCAGCATGGAGACCGCGATGCTTTTGCTTTCGCCAAGTTGCGCCATCCATTCCCGCAAGGCAGAAATGGCAATTTCGCGGCCGATGATGATGAAGGCGATGATCGCGTCGGCACGCCCCAGTTTGACCAGCACAATCAGCGCAGCGGCCACCATCAGCTTGTCGGCCACCGGGTCGAGGAACGCGCCGAAGGCGGAAAACTGGTCCAATTTGCGCGCCAGATAGCCATCCAGCCAGTCGGTAATCGCCGCCAGCAGGAACACGCCGGTACTGACGAGGTTCTTCAGATGAGGAGCAAGCGCGGTATCCGATAAATAGAAAACCACAACGAACACCGGAATGAGCAGGATTCTTAACCAGGTAAGCAGATTGGGAATATTAAGCGGCATATGTTCAGTGTAGCTGCTGATAAATCTTTTCAGCAACAAAATATTGATTATTTTTAATGGAGTTGCCGGTAAATCGCTTCAGCAACAAAATATTGATCCTATATTCCTCTGTTGGCGAAGAATATTTTGGTATTTCGACGAATTATGCCGCTTTTGTAGGTGCGAATTCATTCGCACATAACTCGTTTAACGTGCAAATAAATTCGCACCTACAAACCCCTAAACTGAGGAATTTAGTCTCTTGCCAGTGAAGTGATGTCAAAAAATGACAAAAATGTAACCCGTGGCCGGCGTCATTGCGAGCGAAGCGCGGCAATCCAGTTAATCAAAAATGCCTTTATGAATAGAGCATCTGGATTGCCACGTCGCTGCGCTCCTCGCAATGACCGTCTTTTTTTGTTCCGGCTTGTCCGGCTTAGGTTGATTATTTTTAATGGAGTTGCTGGTAAATCGTTTCAGCAAGCGCTTTGCTGATTCCTTCGACCTGACATAGCTGTTCGACGCTGGCTTGTATCACTTCACGCAAACCGCCGAAGTGGGCCAGCAGGCTGCGCCGCCGCTTGTCCCCCACCCCGCTGATTTCTTCCAGACTGGAGGCGGTGCGCGCCTTGCCGCGCCTGGTGCGATGGCCGGTGATGGCGAAACGGTGCGCCTCATCGCGGATCTGCTGAATCAGATGCAGCGCGGGGTCGTCGCCGCGCAACTGCTTTGCCTTGCCGTCCGGGAAAATCAGTTGCTCCTGCCCGGCCTTGCGTTCCTCGCCCTTGGCCACTCCCACCAGCATCAGGTCGTTCAGCCCCAGTTCATGCGTCACTTCCATGGCAATGCGCAATTGTCCCAAGCCGCCGTCGATCAGCACCAGATCGGGCCTCGCCCCCTCCCCTTCGGCCAGCTTCTGGTAGCGGCGTGTCAGCGCCTGGCGCATCGCCGCATAGTCGTCGCCCGCCGTAATACCCGTGATGTTGTAGCGGCGGTATTGCGCCGGGCGCATGTCGAGATTATCGTACACCACGCAGGAAGCCACGGTCGCCTCGCCCATCGTATGGCTGATGTCGAAGCATTCGATGCGCTGCAAGTCCGGCATGCCGAGCCATTCGCGCAGCCGCTCCAGCCGCAATTGCTGCCCGCCCTGTTGCACCTTGCGCTGTTGCAAAGCCAGCAGCGCGTTGCGCTGTCCCATTTCCAGCCATTGCCTGCGCTCGCCGCTCGCCGCCATGCTGATCTTCACCGTGCGCCCGGCCTGCTCGCTGAGCAACCGCGCCAGAGCCTCATCATGGCATTCCGCCGCCAGCACCAGTAACGGCGGCACGCTGCGGTTCAGGTAATGCTGCGTGATGAACGCCTGCACGATCTCGTCCGCCGGCAGGTCTTCGGCATGCTCCGGGAAGAAACTCTTGTCGCCCAGATGTCGCCCGCCGCGCACCATCGCCAGATTGACACAGGTCAGGCCATCCTGCTGCGCCAGCGCGATGATGTCGGCATCGGTGGTGCCGCCGGTGGATTCGACGAACTGTTTTTGCTGCACGGTATGCAACGCGCGCAACTGGTCGCGCAGGACAGCGGCCTGCTCGTAGTGCTGCTGCTCTGCCGCCTGCTCCATCGCGCTGCGCAAGGTCTGCTCGACCTCCTGCTGCCGCCCTTGCAGCAGCAGTACCGCATTGCGAACATCGGCCTGATAGTCCTCGTCCGCAATCAGCTTTACGCAGGGCGCAGTGCAGCGGTGAATCTGATGCAGCAGGCAGGGGCGCGCGCGATTGTTGAACACGCTGTCCTCGCAGGTACGGATGCGGAAAATCTTCTGCAGCAACTGGATGCTCTCCTTCGCGGCAAAGGAATTCGGGTAGGGACCGAAGTATTGATGCCGGCGATTGGGCGCGCCGCGATAATAGGTCAGGCGCGGGAATTCATGCCCGGTCAACACGATGTACGGATAGGACTTGTCGTCTCTGAACAATATGTTGTAGCGCGGTTTTAATGATTTTATCAGGTTGTTTTCCAGCAACAGCGCCTCGGCTTCCGAGCGCGTGACAGTGGTTTCGATGCGCGCAATATGCGACACCATCAGGCGAATGCGCGGCGAGACATTGGTTTTCTGGAAGTAGGATGCGACGCGTTTTTTCAGTTGCCTGGCCTTGCCGACGTACAGCACTTCGCCCTTGCCATCGAAGAAGCGATACACCCCCGGCAGCGGCGGCAGGCTGTCGAGTATCGGTTTAGGATCGAATTTTTCAGCGCTCAAGATGTTTCGCGATATTGCCGACAACCGCCTCGAACATCGCCGTAGTCAGGCGTTTGGTCTGGGTGTTGTAGCGGCTGCAATGATAGCTGTCGAACAGCGTCATGCCACCCGGCAACTCACGTTGTGCTCCGTGCGCGAAAGCGAAGCTGCTCTTGCGCAAGCCCAAGGCCGTCAGCACCGCCTGGTGCGCGACCGTGCCGAGCGCCATGACTACCGCGCCTTGCGGCAGCGCCGCCAGTTCTTCCTCCAGATAGCCGTTGCAATTACGAATCTCGTCCGGTTCCGGCTTGTTCTGCGGCGGCAGGCAGCGCACCGCATTGGTGATGCGGCAGCCCGTCAGATGCAAGGCAGGATTGGCATTCCCCGCCGCATCCAGCGGCTCGGCGCTGCTGGCAAAGCCGTATTTGTGCAGCGTGCCATACAACAGGTTACCCGCATAATCGCCGCTGAATGGCCGGCCGGTGCGGTTCGCGCCGTGCATACCGGGGGCCAGTCCGACGATCAGGAACCCGCTGCCTGGCACACCGAACGAACTCACCGGTAAAGCATGGTAGTCCGGGCGTTCGAGCCGCACGCCGGCAAGAAACCCGGCAAGGCGCGAACATCGGCGGCAATCTTCCTTGAATGTAAGCATGCGTGATTGTTTCATGCAATGGTGCTCTCTTCAAACTCCAGTGCAAAACTACCTTCACCGTTCTGCCCCATCACATTGGCAAGGTAGGGCATCACCTCCTGCAACACGCCGTGCAGCGTCCACGGCGGGTTGAGCACGAACATGCCGCTGCCGTGCATGCCGAAGCCGTCCTCGCTCGGGGACTGCACACTGAGCACAACATGCAGCCAGCTCTTCACCGGCAGTTGCCTGAGCTGCTGCGGCAACTGCTGCGCCTCGGCGCGCTGCAACTGCGGATACCACACCGCATACACGCCGCTGGCAAAGCGTTTCAAGCCTTCGCGCAACGCCGCGATCACGCGCTGGTAATCCTGCTTTTCCTCATAAGGCGGATCGATCAACACCAGTGCGCGGCGCGGCGGGGGCGGCAGCAGGGCTTTCAGCGCGCCGAAGCCGTCGGCGGCCTGCACCAGCACCTGCGCGCCATGCCCGGCAAAGTTTTCCTGCAATATCTCGCTGTCGGCCGGATGCAGCTCGAACAGGCGCATCCTGTCCTGCTCGCGCAGCAACTGCAGCGCGACCAGCGGCGAACCGGGATAGAGCTTCAACTCCCCGTCCGGGTTGAGGCGCTTCACCAGCTCGACGTATTCTGCCAGCGGCGCGGGCAAATCTTCCCGTTGCCACAGCCGCGCGATGCCGCTGTCGAACTCCGCGTTCTGCGCGGCATAGCCGCTGTCCAGCGCATAGCAGCCCGCGCCGGCGTGGGTATCGATGTACCAGAACGGTTTATCTTTCTGCGCCAGATGGCGCAGCAACTGCACCTCGACGAAGTGCTTCAGCACATCGGCATGGTTGCCGGCATGAAAGGCGTGACGATAGCTCAGCATGAATTTTCAATCCCCCGGAATCCTGTTTCCCGCCGCTCGCGGCGAATGCGCCAATTTCCGGCCTGGACAGCTTGACGAATCATTCCACACTGGCGTTCTTGTTGGGCAGTCTCAATCTCTGGTTACAACACAGCATGATGCTACTTGATGGAGGCAACGACGGTTAATCAGGCGTGCTTCTTCCCATCCGCTAGTGGCATCCCTTTTTATTTTCAACTTCAAGGCCGCTCATCTCGGTTTCTTCCAGGTAATTGATAAATGCCAATTTAAGGCGATCCATCCACCCGCCGCCAAGATCGGCTCCAATCAATGCCAATTTGTCTGCAATCTGCTCGGTTGTCACTTGCATGAGGTCATACTGAACTTCGAGCTTGTCACCTTCAATGCAAACTTCATGCATTCCCATCATCTCGAGTAATGCACGCTTTACTTTTTCCGCCTGCATCGCGTCAAGCGACGCCGACAGCAATAGGCGGCGGCGTTTAATGATTTCCCTTCCCTTCTGCGCAGGCGCCTTGTGTCCGGGAAATCCAATGTATAACTGCGGATTCGCCAGGAATCGTTCCTTGCACTGGGCCGAACAAAAGGCATAAGCAATACCTGCATATTCGGTCGCAAACGATGTCGCAGCAACTTCCATGCGACAAACCGGATCTTTGACTATTTTACTCATCACACGCCTCCTGCATGATTTTCCGGAGAGTCCTGGCGCATTTGCTGCGCCAGGAAGCGGTTAGTTATTTACCATCCTGCATGAGCATTTCCTGGCGCTCGAACATCTGTTCCATCATCATCTGCATCATCTCCATGCGATCTTCCATCATCTGATGCATGGGCATCATGCCGCCGGTTTTGGCTGACCCTTTGCCCTGGCCACCACCCATCATGCCCATACCCTGGCCACCGCCCATCATACCCATTCCCTGGCCGCCTCCCATCATACCCATTCCCTGGCCGCCGCCCATCATGCCCATCCTCATGCCGCGCATCATGCCCATAGTGTCACGCATGGCTTGCATATGCTCTTGCATAAGCCTTTTACGTTCCACGGGGTCTTTGGATTCGCGCAGCTTGGCCATGAGCGCCTGCGCCTGTTTCATGCGCTCCTGTGCCTTGGCCATCTGCGCATCAGCAACGTCGCTGCTCACGGCTTTGTCAGATGCGCTCTTGACCGCAGGCGTACCGCCCTGATCGGGATGATGCGCATCATCGGCATAAGCCACTGACGCACTCATCATCAACCCCGCAACCATATTGCTAATCAGTAACTTTTTCATGACTAACTCCTTTCAGGTTTAAGAAAACAAAGTTTGCGAGCTTTGCGAGTTATTGCCTATGGCAATATCCCTGCTTACCCCAATTCGCCTATCGGCGAAATATCTGCTTAAATCACTTCGGTGCAGGCTCATATTCGCCAAGGGCGAATATGATGCCGGAGCTAAAAATCGCTCCTGCACCTCATGTGTGTTGCTGGAACAACTCTGTGCGGCAAACCGTTCATTAATTACTTCGATGCCAGGCAAGGTGCTCATACACTCCAGACCAGTACACCCCGATGCCAAAGCCAAACAATATTTCTTCGATTGGAAAAGCGCCAATCATCACACTGCTGAGCGCCGGAAGATTCCACGCCCGTGCGATATAGCCGGGAGCCATTATTTCCAGCGCAATTAGAAAGATCAGGTAGAACCCGGCAAACAATGCACCGCCGATTAAGGTTTTCCTGGCCAGATCGGGCCGGCACAGCACACAGGACACCCCACCGGCAAGCAGTGCGGCTATCCCCGGATAGATTGGATTCCAGGGCAGAAAATACAGCGCGGCGAACACCACAAATGGCACACCTAATGCCACACGGTGAAAGCGGTGACGCGGGCTGCTGCGCTCCCGATGGTTCATCGGCACCAGGTGTTTTCTGGTCAATGCGTTGTAAAGCACCGCCCCTACTCCGCCGATACCAAAACAAAAAACCAGGCTTTCAATATCGAAACCGGTGCGTTGAGCCAGATCGAACAAGCTGGGCGGGTTCCAGTACTCCGGCACAAAAATCGGTTCGGTCAATCCGAATAGCGCGGTCAGCGAACTGCTCCACCACATAACGTGGCGCTGGCCGGGAAAGGCCGCATACAGTAATCCCCATGGGATGAGGAAGGCGAGCGCCCAAACCAGCCAGATATATTTGTCTCCACCCGGGATCATTTCACATCACCACCTCTTTGCTGAATGGGCGGGCAAGGGACTGTGCCATAAGAACAGAAAACACAACAATCCCCTCTCTTTGGTTTGAGCAACACACCACATGCTTTGCATTCGTAGAACCACTGGCAAGTATCCG
>Ga0209212_1004092_pt1 | contig 18431 bp, 22 predicted proteins | sample RifGroC2_FD_183996 | JGI IMG/M metagenome (GOLD analysis project Ga0209212, IMG submission 183996) | Groundwater microbial communities from Rifle, Colorado, USA - Groundwater C2 (SPAdes) (version 2) | ecosystem: Environmental > Aquatic > Deep subsurface > Groundwater | place: Rifle, Colorado...
CCCTCCGTCGGCCCCTACGGGGCCGATATCGCGCCGCCTCAAGTGAACCCGGAGCCCGCGGTGCAGGCGTAGCAATACTCCCCGATCGCGATCGGGGCCCCGGCGGGCGGGAGTTCACGGACGTCCGAGACGTGGACCTTGCGGCCCCCGGTGGGCCGGTCGACGGCGAGGTTGAAATCGCAGTCGTACAGGAACCCGTCCCACGAGACGGACAGGATCGTCCGGCACATGAGCCCATCGACCGCGGAGGGGTTGAAGCGCTCCGTCAGCGTTTTCACGTACCGCTCGTAATTCCCCGTCCGTAGCAGCCACGTACGGAAACGCCCCAGCGGGACGTTCGCGAACGTGTACAGGTGGTTGAATGCGACCCCCCATTTCCGCCGCAGGTCGTGCCGGAATCTCCGCTCGGCGGACTCCTGGGAAGCGGGAAGGAACGCCCCGACCGGGTTTACGACGAGGTCCAGTTCCAGCCCGGTCCCTTCCACTCCATACCCCGCGGCGTTCAGCTCCTTCAACGCGGCGATCGCCTTTTCCGTCACGCCGGCGCCACGCTGGGAATCGGCCTGGGACGGATTCGTCGATGGGAGGGAGGCGACCAGTACAACGCGATGGGCGACGCACTGCGCAAGCAGCGACTCTCTCGCGGCGCCGCTCAACGCGGAAAGGTACGTCCGGAGCATCAGGCGTGGCGCAAGCGGAGCCAGCCCGTCGATGAGATGAGGAAGGTCGGGGACCAACTCCGGCGCTCCGCCGGTGATATCGATCGCGCGGAACCGGAACCGCCGGGCGAACGAAACGACCGCCGCCATCGTCTCCCGGGACATGATCTCCGCTCTTCCCGGACCGGCCTCGAGGTGGCAATGCCGGCAGCGGAGATTGCACAGGTACCCCGTGCTCACCTGGAGAGTCGTGATCCCGCCGCGAACGAGCGAAAGCCCGTGGCGTTCGAGAGCGACGGCGAACGGCGCGACCCCCGCCGACTCCCTGACGCATGTCCCGATTCCCGGCGTTCCATCCCTGATCCCGGTCACGATGTCTTCCGCCAATTCGTTCCCATTCCTTCCTACATGGAAAGTTTTTCGGCGATCTTCCGCATCTGCACCCCGTGCACGAGGGAGGCTCCGCCCCGAATCGCCGCCGCCACGTGGACCGCCTCGGTCATCTCGGCCAGGTTCGACCCTTTCTCAAGCGACGCACGGGTGTACGCGTCGATGCAGTAGGGACACTGGACCGCGTGGGCCACCGCAAGCGCGATCAGCGCCTTCTCCCGCTCGGTGAGCTCCCCCTCCTTGAACACATCCTCGTAGTAGTCGAAGAACTTCTTCGCCAGCTCCGGGGCGTCCTTGCCGATCTCGCCGAACTTCGCGAGATCCGCGGGATCGTAATACGTCTCCATTCCGCGCCTCCATGATCCTGGTAATGACTCCACCGCGGGGGGTCTTCGATATTATGCCACCCGAACCTTCCGGTCTCACCCACGGATCCGTCGGGGGACGGAGATGCACAGGCTTCCCCCCCTCCCCGGCAGTCACGTTTTCCCGAGGCACCGGATGACCAGCGCGGTCCAGCCCGTCTGGTGGCTCGCTCCGAGTCCCTTCCCCGTGTCCCCGTGGAAATACTCGTGGAAGAATAACAGGTCGCGCCAGTCCGGGTCCCTTTCGAACGGCGGCACTCCGGCGTGGCATGGACGCGCGCCGCCCGGGCCGGGCAAGAAGATCCTCGCCAGGCGTCCGTAGAGCTCCTTCGCCACCGAGGCGAGATCCATCCACTGCCCCGACCCGGTAGGGCACTCCACCCGAAGGGTCTCCCCGTAGAAGCGGTGGTATCTCTCCAAGGCTTCCACGAGAAGGTAGTTCACGGGGAACCAGATCGGCCCCCGCCAGTTGGAGTTTCCACCGAAATACCCCTTGTCCGATTCCCCCGGGACGTACGCGACCCGGTGTTCCTTGTCGCCGAGCCGGAACACGTAGGGACGGTCCCGGTGGAACCGGGACACGGAGCGGATCCCGTACAGCGAGAGGAATTCGCTCTCGTCCAGCAGGTAGCGGAGGACCCGGACGAGCCGCTCCGTCGACGGGATTGCGAGGAGATGATGCCCCCGGCCCCCCTCCGTCCCCGGCGGCTCCATCCAGGCGACCGTCCGGGCAAGATCCTTCCGGTTCTCGAGGAACCACCGCATCCGCTTCCCGAAGCCCGGCAGACGGTCGACGACCTCGTCCGAAAGGATCTCGACGGCGATCAGCGGCAGGAGCCCGACCAACGACCGGACCCGAAGCGGAACGGATCGCCCGTCGACGTGAAGATGGTCGTAATAGATGCCGTCCTCCTCGTCCCAGAGGCCGGTTCCTCCGAGCGTGTTGATGGCGTCGGCGATGGCGATGAAATGCTCGAAGAACTTGGACGCCACGTCCTCGTAGGTCGGGTCCTCCGCGGCAAGTTCGAGCGCCATGGACAGCATGGTGGTGCAATAGAAGGCCATCCAGGCGGTGCCGTCGGCCTGTTCCAGGTATCCGCCGGTAGGTAGAGGCTTCGACCGGTCGAAGACCCCGATGTTGTCGAGCCCGAGGAACCCGCCGGAGAAGACGTGGTTGCCGTGCAAATCCTTCCGGTTCACCCACCAGGTGAAGTTGAGGAGCAGCTTCTGAAAGACCCGGGAGAGGAACAGCCGGTCGCGTCCGCCGCGGGGGCCCGTGATCTTGTAGACCCGCCAGGCGGCCCAAGCGTGGACGGCCGGGTTGACGTCCGAGAAGGAGAACTCGTAGGCCGGGATCTGGCCGTTGGGATGCATGTACCACTCGCGCAGGAGAAGGAGGAGCTGTTCCTTGGCGAAAAAAGGATCGACCTCCGCGAACGGAATCATGTGGAAGGCCAGGTCCCACGCCGCGTACCAGGGGTACTCCCACTTGTCCGGCATGGAGATGACGTCCCGGTTGTAGAGATGGGTCCAGTCGCGGTTCCTGCCGTGCCTGCGGCTCCCGGCCGGCGCGGGATGGGCAGGGTCCCCCTCGAGCCAATCCTTGACGGAGAAGTGGTAGAACTGTTTCGTCCAGAGGAGCCCGGCGTACCCCTGTCGCGCGATGCGGCGCTCTTCCTCGGTCAGGTGTCCCGGGAGGAGGGCGGAATAGTAGTCGTCCGCCTCCCGGATCCGATCCGCGAACACCCGATCGAACCCGTCCCCGAACGGCTCCCCCGGCGCCTCCTCCTCCGCGGAGAGGCGGCAACGGAGGGTGATCCCGGCGCCCGCCGGGACCTCCATCCGGTACAGCGCGCACGCCTTCGTGCCCGTTTTCTCCGGGTTGACCGCATCGGTTCGGCCCTGGACGACGTACTCGTGGAAAGCGTCCTTGACGAAGCGCGCACCGTCGGTCGAGCCGAACAGTTTCGCCGCGTTCGTCTCGTTCTCCGTGAACAGGAACCCGGGCAGCCTCCCCCCCGGCCCGGAGTCGGCGGCAAGACGGAACCGGCCGAGGGAGGCGTGCTCCGCGAGGAGCGACCCTACGTCGGCTTGACCGATCCGCGGTTTCGGCCAGTACCCTTCCCCCGTGCGCCCCCAGGACCAGGTGTTCCGGAACCAGAGGGTCGGCAGGACATCGAGGGGGGACGCCTCGGGGCCGAGGTTGGCAACGGTCACCCGGATCAGGATGTCGTTCGGAGAAGCTTTGGCGTATTCCGCGATAACGTCGAAATACCTCCCGCCGTCGAACACGCCCGAATCCCACAGCTCGAACTCCGGCTCGATCTTCGACCGCCTGCGATTCTCCCCGACCAGGAGGTCGTACGGAAATGCCGCCTGGGGAAGTTTGTAAAGGGCCTTCATATAGGAATGGGTGGGCGTCGAGTCGAGATAGAAGTAGACCTCCTTTACGTCCTCCCCGTGATTCCCTTCGGGTCCGGTCAGGCCGAAGAGACGCTCCTTGAGGATCGGGTCCCGCCGGTTCCAGAGCGCCAGGGAGAAGCAGAGACGCCCTTCCCGGTCGGTAATCCCCAGCAGGCCGTCCTCTCCCCAACGGTACGCCCGGCTCCTCGCATGCTCGTGCGGAAAATATTCCCAGGAAGATCCGTCGGGGGAGTAATCTTCCCGGACCGTTCCCCATTGCCGCTCGGAGAGGTACGGCCCCCACCGTTTCCAGTTCTTCGTTCGCCCCGCGTCCTCGATCAGGCGGATCCCCTCCGTGAGATCCATCCTCACACCGCCCACTTCAGCCACCAGGCGAGCAACTTCCGGACGAAGGGCGTCAAACGCGTACGGTTGTACAGGTCGCCGACCTGCTTGACGGCTTCGGCCTGTGTCGGATACGGGTGGATGACGCCGCCGAGGGCGCCCAGGCCGATCCCCCCCACCATCGCCAGGGAAATCTCGTTGATCATCTCTCCCGCATGGCGCGCCACGATGGTCGCGCCGAGGATCTTGTCGGTCCCTTTGCGGACGTGGACCTTGACGAACCCTTCCTCCTCCCCGTCGGCGACGGCGCGGTCCACCTCCTTCATCTCCCGGACGTAGGTGTCCACCGGAGTCCCCCGCTCCCGCGCGTCCCGCTCGTACATCCCGACGTGGGCGATCTCCGGGTCGGTGTAGGTGCACCAGGGGATCGTGAGGGCGCTGTAGCGCTTCCATCCCCGGAAGAGGGCGTTCTGGATCACGATGCGCGCCGCTGCGTCCGCGGTGTGGGTGAACTTGTGGGCCTGGCAGACGTCGCCCGCCGCGTAGATGCGGGGGTTGGCGGTCCGCAGGAAATCGTCGACCTCGACCCCCTTCCGCGGATCGTACGCGACCCCCACTCCCTCCAGGTTCAGCCCTTCGACGTTGGGCACGCGCCCGGCGCCGATCAGGATCTCATCCGCGACGACCGTGTCCTCGAAGCCGTCGGCTCTCCGGAGATGGACCCGCTTCTCCTTCCCGGCGGCGGCGACCCCCGTCACCACGGTGTTCAGCCGCACGTCGATCCCGTCCCGCAGGAACGCGCCGGAGACGATCGCGGCGGCGTCCGGGTCCTCCCGGGTCAGGAACTGGGTGGCCCGCTCGATGATCGTCACCTCGGAACCGAACCGCCGGAAGACTTGCGCCAACTCGCAACCGATCGGTCCCGCTCCGAACACCAGAAGCCGCCTCGGCAGTTCGGTCAGGGAGAAGACGGACTCGTTCGTCAGGAAGCCGGCTTCGCGGAGCCCCTCGACGGGAGGCACGGCGGCGCACGCTCCCGTGGCGATCACCGCCTTCGAGAAGCGGAGCCGCTTCCCGCCCACCTCCACGGCGTCCGGGCCGGCGAACCGCGCCTCCCCCAGGAAGACGTCCACTCCCAGCGAGGCGAAGCGCCGGACCGAGTCGTGACCGCTGATGCGCGCCCGGAGACGCCGCATGCGCTCCATGACGCCCGGGAAATCCGCCCCATACCCTGCCGGGGCGTTCACCCCGTAGCGGTCGGCCTCCTTCATATCGAAGACGGCGCGGGAAGAGCGGATCAGGCATTTCGACGGGACGCAACCGACGTTGAGGCAGTCGCCGCCGAGCAGGTGCCGCTCCACCAACGCCACCCTCGCGCCGATGCCCGCCGCTCCGGCGGCGGTCACGAGTCCCGCGGTGCCGGCGCCCAGGACCACCAGGTGGTATCCTTCCGCGGGCTCCGGGTTTTTCCAGTCGGGAGGATGGACGTTGGCGACGAGCTCTTCGTTGTACCGGTCTTCGGGAAGCACCCTTCCCATGGCGAGAACGGGCTCCGGCATCTCTTTCATGCTCTTATTCCCCTTTTATCTTCTTTATGATCCTGGGGATGAAGAAGGAGAAGACGAAGAGGGCCACGGAGAAGAGGACTTTTAGGGAAAGCAGGCCTCTCCAGTCGCCGCTCGCCCAGACGTCCCGGACGGCGCCCACGAAAAAGGTGAAGATGAAGACCCCGACGATGATGCCGAGGCCGGTTCCGAAGAAGTAATCCCGGAACCGCACCCGGGTCAGTCCCATGCCGAAATTCATGGGCGTGAAGGGAAAATAGACCAGACGCAGGTAAAGAACCGTGGCGAACCCGTTGCGTTCGATCGCCTCGTCGTACTTCTTCAGCCTGTCGCCGACGAGGGATGCGGCGAGATCCCGACCAAGGGTGCGCCCGATCCAGAAGGCGGCGCTGGCGCCCAGCATGGCCCCCACCCAGACATAGAGGAACCCTTGGTATGCGCCGAAGATGGCCCCGCCCAGCGTCGTCAGCAGGGTACCCGGGATGAACAGACAGACCCCGGCGGCGTACACCAGGGCGAAGATCACCGGACCCCAGATGCCGGCCGTCTCCAGGAACCGCCCCAACCCGGCCGGGGTGAGATAACTTTTTATCGGAGTGAACCGCACCATCGCGACGGCAGATAGTATGAAAAGCACGAGGAGGACGCCCTTTACGAGGGGGCCCTTGTCCCGCGGGGAATCTTCCTTGTGGAACGGTGCGGGTCCTCCCCCCAAGGTGTTGTCCCCCCGATCCGTTTCAATGCAACGGCTGCGTGCCCCCAGCCACCGCATTCGCCCCAGGCTGTCCCTACATACTTGTTTTCATTACGACTCCTATTCCAGGTTCGAGTTTCTCCCTATTCCGTTTTTTTCCTCAGCAGATACCCGGAGTAGGCAAACATCTCCTCGCCGTTCACGGTGATGACCCGGACCGTTTCGCCCATGTTGCGCCCGATCCCGCGGAGGATCGCCTCCGATTCCGAAACGGGAGCGACCGCGAAGCTCGCCGTGCCTGGGAAGAAGGGCGGGACGGCGAAATCGACGAACAGGAACCCGCCGTCCGCGCGGAGCCTTATCTTTTCCGGCAGGACGGCATCCTCTCCCGGGTTGACGATCTCGTACTCCCCCGTTCGCCCGAGCCACTCCGCGCGGACCGGCACCGGCCGGATCCGTTCTCCGATCGGGAACGTCCGGCCGTGCATGCGGGCCGCGAGGACCTCCCGCCCCGCCACGTCCGCCCGGGAAACGCCGACCCCGTCGATCGCTTCGATCCGGATGGGGAAAAGTCCCAGCAGCCGGAATTGCAGGCCGAGCGACCCGTCGGCGCGGGGGATCAGCCGCAGCGTCCGGTTCAGAACGTCTGCCCGCAAGCCCCCCGACGACTTTCGGATGTGCACCGCGCCGACCAGCGTGGCGTACCACCCCTCGTACCATTGCAGCGCCTCCGTCGAAAGGGAGCCCTCCCCTCCTTCGGACTTTTCCCGTTCCGGCGGCCGATGGCCGGTTTTCGCCTCGAGGGCGAGCTTCAGCGCTTCCGCCGCCACTTTCCTCACGACCGGTCCCGACGTGGCGGAGTTCGCAAGGACCACTACTCCCAGCGCCCGTTCCGGCAGGACGATCATCTGGCCGTGGAACAGGAGGGTGGCGCCGGCGTGGTGCGCCATCGGGCCGCTGTCGCGGATGTCGATGCCCCCGAGCTCCCCGAGCATCCAGCCCAGCCCCACGCGGAAATCCAGGTCGAGGGGAACTCCCGCGTTCTGCGGGCGGAGCATTTCTGCGAGCGTGTCGGGCGTTATGATTTGGCGGTCGCCGGCCTTCCCTTCCGCGAACACCATACGGACGAAACGGCTCAGGTCGAGCACGGTGGTGTTCATCCCTCCGGCGGGAACGTCGCGCAACGACGGATCCTCCGCCTCCTTCCCATTCCGGTACCCTTTCGCCGCAAGGGGCGTCCGGTCCACCGACGGGGAAAAGGAGGAACGGGTCATCCCCAGCGGGCGAAGGAGCGCGTCCCCGACGTGAGATGCGAAGTCGCGGCCGGCCACCTTACCGATCGCGTCCCCGAGAAGGGTCACCCCCAGGTTGGAGTAGGAGTATACGGCGCCGGGCGGATTCGCCGCGTATTCGTCCTTGAGGCGGGCGGCCACCCGTGTGAACGATTCGGGATCCCGCGTCCACATCCCCTTCAGGTAATCGGAAGGAAGACCCGAGTGGTGGGTCATGATGGAGCGGGGGGTGATGGGTGCGGCATCGGCGAACCGGGTGCGGATCGAGAACCCGTGGAGATAGTCGCCCAGCGGCCGGTCGATGTCGAACCTGCCTTGCTCGACGAGCTGCATGGCGGCGGTCGCCGTGAAAAGCTTCGAAATGGAGGCGGCCCGATAGATCGTGTCCGGTGAAGCCGGGACGTTCCCCGCCTTGTCGGCGTAGCCGAACCCCGCCGCCCACACCACCCGTTGGTCGTCGACCAGCGCGATGCTCAAGCCCGTCACGTCCCGCTTCCCCATCTCATGGCGGATCCGCTTCGAGACGTACTCCGCGACCTTCTCGTACTCGCCCCTTCCGACCGATTCCGGGCGCGTCGGCGCGCCCGAGCAGCCCACGACGAAAACCGTCAGCAGCAGAAACGTCCAAAGCCGCGAAGCGCCCTTCATTCATGCCTCCGATTCCCGCCGGATTTTCGGACCAGCCAACGCAGGAATGCGACCCGACGGGACCACGCCCTCGGCCGCACCGATCTGCAGCGGACGGTCGAGCGTCATGGCAGGCCACCTCTCGAGAGGCCACACCATGTCGCCGGCCGACCCGAGGGTGTCGATCATTCTCCCGACCGCGTCGGCACTCCCGGGAATCGTCCTCCGTCGCACACGGGCAATGCGGAATAACCGTTGACTCGAACAAGGCGCAGCGCATCCTGGACGCTTGTCTTCGATGAAACGACCGGCGGCGCCGGGTTCATGATTTCCGAGGCGCGTCTTTCGCAAATATTCCCGTTCATGATCCCTCCTTACTCGACGCGTACGCTCACGTGCGGCATGACTCCTCCTTCCGGGGCACGATCAGCGCGCGGGCACGGTCGAACACCTCTCCGGGAAACGGGCACGATTTCCTCAGCGCGGTATCCAGGTGTACCGCGGTCATCTCCGCGGTTGCCACGACCTCCCCCGTCTCGTCGTTGTACATCTCGTGGAAGAACCGGATCACCTTCTCCCGGATCTCCAGGACACCGGATCGTATCGATACGACGTCCCCCGCGCGAAGCTCGCGCTTGTACGTGATGTTCTGCTGGACGGCCGCCATGCCGCGACCCTGTTCCCGCAGGAAGGACGGCGTCAGGCCGAACATCGCGAAGAACTGCCACGTCGCCTCGTCGAACTTTCCGACGTACCACATCACGTTCATGTGCCCCATGTGGTCGCACTGCCACGGGTAGACGACGCCTCGATACGTGATCGGAAGATCCAACATTCCCCCACCTCCATGGATATTATTTCCCGAAGAACTTCCTCAACCTCTCCGCGACCTCGCGGAAATCCCCGACGCTCGAATAACCGTTGACGGTTTCCAGCCGCAGCGCGTCGTCCAGCGGGCGGCCGATGACCTCGAGGATCGTCTCCTTGGCGGACCGGATCGCCTGCTGGCCGTTGGCCAGGATCATCCGCGCCCAACGTTCGGCCGTCGGCAGCAGCTCCTCGTGCGGCACGACCTGGTTCACCAGCCCCAGCCGGTACGCCTCTTCCGCGGAAACCTCCCGCCCCGTCAAGGTAAGATCGAGAGCGGTTCCCACGCCGGCGACGGCGACGAGGCGGACGATCCCCCCGTCTCCCTGGTGCAATCCCTGCCGCACCTCGAACACCCCGAACTTCGCCTTTTCCGAGGCGATGCGGATGTCGCATGCGAGCGCCAACTCGAAGCCGCCGCCGATCGCGTAACCGTTGACGGCCGCGATGATCGACTTCGTGATCCGGTGCTGGCCCCTGGTGATGCCGCCCCCGATCCCCCTCGCGGCGTTCTTCCGCGCGTCGAGCATGGTGGCGTGCTCCCACTTCGGGATGAACGTCTTCAGGTCGGCCCCGGAGCAGAACGCCTTCCCAGCCCCCGTCACGATGGCGACATCGACGGTATCGTCCGCGTTGAAGTCGGCCCACACCTCCCACAGCGCATCGTTCAACGCGTCGTCCAGTGCGTTCCGCGCCTCCGGCCGATTCAGCGTGACGTACCCGATCCGGTCCCGCTTCTCGTAGACGACCTTGGCCATCGCTCCCTCCCTTTTCACGCGGTCGCTTCGCGCCCCACGGGGCACACGTTCATGCAGGCGAAGCAGAAGTATTGGGGGCCTATGTGGCCCGCCTGGTAGAGCCGCCAGAAATTCGGGTCCCGGAGCATCGCTTTCCGCTCCGCCGCGGGAGCCTCGCCATACTTGCTCCAGAAGCGGACCGTCCCGTTCAGCCCGTACGGCATGGCGTTCTTTACGCACTTCATCACGTCGGTTCGGCCCGGCTCCTCCAGCGCCTTTCCGGGACAACCCTGCACGCACAGCCCGCACGCCGTGCACGGATTCTCCGTGACGGGAGGGTCCGAGGGGATTTCGAGATCGGTGAGGATCGCGGTGAAGACAGCCCGGCATCCGAGGCGGGGATGGACCACGAGATTGTTGCTGCCGAACGCCCCGAGCCCGGCGGCGACCGCGGCGTGCCGGAGCGATACCTGCCCGACCGCTCCCTTGGTTTCCTCGTTCTGCGCCATGGGGTACGAGGCCGGGACGGTCATGACGCGGGCCCCGAAGATTCTCTCCAGGTGGCGGGCCAGCTTGTAGTTGCACGACCGGGAAAACTCCATCAGGTCCATGCGCCCGTTCATGGCGATGTGGAGATCCGGGCTGTCGCAGCTTCCGAGCTCCTTGTAGACGAGCACGACGATCGACCTCGCCCCCGGAAAGATCGATTCCAGGGGGGGCGACAGGGGGCTGCGGTAGTCCGATGCGGTCGCGAACCCCACGTCGTCGATCTCCAATCCCCCCACGAAGCTTCGGATACGCTCCTTCATCCGTCCGTACCTCCCTCCCTGGATCCGGATCGCCGTGAAGCATATCGTATGCGACCGGTCGGTATCTTTCCGGAGACACGCTATTCGTCGGCGCGCCTGCCGTTTCCTTCCCTATGCTCTCAGCGACTGTATGTAGGAATGGAGCTGACGCTCGCACGCCCGGGTGAACCGGCTGTCCCGGGTCGCGACGTACAACGCGGCCGCACCGTTGATGGAGATGACGATGAAGTCGGCGACCTCCTTGATCCTTACCCCTGGCTTCAGTTTGCCTTCGGACTTCGCCTCCTCCAGCCAGGAGGCCAGAAGGTCCGAGAACTGCATGAACCCCTCGACGATCCGGCCGCTCATCGCGGGGGACTGGCCCGAGAGCTCGACGAGGCTGTTGAAGAAGAAGCAGCCTCCCTCGAACACTTCCCCGCAGCAGTAGTCGCGCAGGTCGTTCTCGATCGTTTTCGCGATCCTGTCCAGCGGGTCGGAGACCTTCCGTACCCCCTTGAAGACGATCCCCCTCCAGATCTCGACCGCCCTCTCGTACGCGGCGTTCCAGAGCGCCTCCTTGCTGTCGAAGTGGGAGTAAAGCCCTCCCTTCGTCAGCCCGGTCGCCGCCATGATGTCGCTGATGGAGGTGTTGTAATACCCCTTCACGGAGAAGATCTGCAACGACTTCTCGATGACGTTGTGGCGCGTCTCCCTGCCGTCTTTCCGCATCAGATGAACTCCCCACCAAGGTACGGTTTCACCGCGTCCTTCAGCCGTTCCCTCTGGCGAAGGAACTCGTCCCGCTGGCCGATCAGCCACTTCCCGTGCGAGGTCATCTCCTCCTTCTTCCGCCAGGAGTGGGCGGGGGGGCCGATCATCGGACGGATGTTCCCGCCGTCCACGGACAACGTCCCGGTCCCGCCGCAGGAGAGGCAGTAAACGGCGGCCGCGCCGCGGAATTCGAAATACGTCCCCCTGCATTCGGGGCACGAGACCCCTTCGGGGACGTAGTCGTCCGGGGAAACCAGGGCGGCGGCCAGCCGGCGCGCTGCGCTCCGGCCTTCCTCGAATACGATCGCGTCCCCGGGGAAGGTGGCGCGGACGACGGCTCTCCCTTTCAGGGATAGCCCCAGCTGGCGAATGAAGTTTTCGACTCCCAGCAGCGCCGACCCTTCGCCGTCCTCCACGCCCGCTGTTGCGACGGCGACCGCCGGTTTTCCGTACAGGGCGTCCACGTGCCGGTACGCCTGGAGGCCCCGGTCCAGAAACCTCTGGAGGGAGGAGTGGGTCCCCCGGAGATACGCCGGCGCGGCGACGACCACGGCGTCCGCGTCCAGGATCGCCTGGAACACCCCATTGAAATCGTCCTGATGAGGGCAATCCCCGGTGAGACACCGGTAACAGGCCTTGCATGGCCGGATGTCCTTCTCGACGAGGCGCACCATCGAGAGTTCCGGAGACCCCGGCACCGCGGCGGCGATCTCCTTCACCATCAACTCGCAATTCCCCATCTTCCGGGGAGAACCGATGATCCCGAGCAGATTCTTCATCTCCGTCACCTACCTCCCTGCGTCGAAGACGGGACGATATGGTCCGAAAAATACCGCTTCCAGGGGCCGCACCCGTCGATGAACGGCTGCAGGACCGCCCTTTCCCCCTGGATCGTGTGCATCAGGTCGTGCCCGGCCCACTCGTGGATCAACTCCTCGAGGGTCACCATCCCAAGCTCCTGGTGCCGCGCCGTGCGGCTCAGATCGCCCTCCCCGACCTTCGACAGCAGCGCCAGGCTCTCCGCCCGTAGCCGGGCGAACTCCTTTGCCGATTCGATCGGGGTGATATCTCCCCGGGATCCTCCCCCCTCCTCGTCCGGGTTGAACGCCGGGAAATCCTCTCCGCGCAACAGATGGCCGATGCGCGGCGGGAACACCGCTCTCTCCGTGTCCACGATGTGCCGCAAGCAATCGTGCGCCGACCACTCCTTCGGGGCCGGCCTCCGGTGGAACAGTTCAGGCGGCAGCGTGGAAGCCAGCTGGATCCACCGCTGCGGCGTCGACTCGAGCACGGGAAGCACCAACCGAAACAGGGGTATCATGGCTCCTCCTGAAAATGAATACCGACCGGTCTTATTCTATCCGGGCCGTGAATGCCCCGTCAATTGCTCCGACCGGGATCCATCCTCACCCCCCCCTACTTCGAGCCCTTCACCGCGTGACCGCCGAACTGGTTGCGCATCGCGGCCAGGAGCTTGTCCCCGAACGGCGCTTCCTCGCGGGAACGGAAGCGGTTCTGGAGGGCCATCGTGATGACGGGGAGGGAGACCCCCGTCTCGATCGCCTCGATCGCCGTCCAGCGGCCCTCGCCGGAATCCGGCACATACGCCGCGATCCCGTCCAGGCCGGGGTTCTTCGCCAGCGCGTCCGCCGTCAGGTCCAGCAGCCAGGAGCGGACCACGCTTCCGTGCCGCCAGATTTCGGCGATCTGACCGAGGTCCAGGCCGAACCCGTCCTTTCGGTGCATCAGCTCGAACCCTTCGGCGTACGCCTGCATCAGGCCGTATTCGATCCCGTTGTGGACCATCTTGACGAAATGCCCGGCCCCGCTCGGTCCGACGCGCCCCCACCCCTTGTCGCTCGCGGGAGCCAGCGCTTCGAGGATCGGCCGCAACCTTTCCACGGCGGCCTCCTCCCCGCCAACCATCATGCTGTACCCCTCGGACAGCCCCCACACACCGCCGCTGGTCCCGACGTCGACGAACTGCAGCGCATTTTCCTTGAGCGCGTCGGCCCGCCGCATCGTGTCCTTGTAGTTGCTGTTTCCCCCGTCGATGAGGAGGTCCCCGGGGGAAAGGCGTTCGGCCAGAGCCGTGACGACGGCGTCCGTCGGCTTCCCGGCGGGAACCATCACCCAGACGGCGCGCGGGGCGGCCAGTTTCCCCACGACGTCGTCCAGGGTCCGGGCACCGATCGCACCCCCCGCTTCGGCGGCACGGACCGCCTCCTCGTTCACGTCGTAGACCACCACGCGGTGGCCTTTCCCCAGCAGGCGCGTCGTCATGTTGGCGCCCATCTTCCCCAACCCGATCATCGCGATCTCCATCCGCAATCCCTCCCAAGGTCGGATGTATCTTCCTTCGTGGCTATCTCCCGATCATACTCCGGGTGACCGATGGGTGCTCCCCCGGTCGGACAGGTGCGTGATCGGAAAGAGCGGATGCCCCCGAAGGGGAGAAGACGCGCCGGAATCAGCGCAGGGACGAAGCACCCGGGTCGGTGAAGGACCCCGCCCCGGGGATACCACCGAAGAGATCCTTTTCCAGGCTCACGCAGCCTTCCCGATCTTTGTCGCCTCCGGAACCTCCTGAAGCTTGCCCGTCTTCACATCGTAGATATATCCGTGGAGGGCGACATCGCGAGGAACCAGCGGATGCGACCTCAGGCGCTCCACGTCGGCGCGGACGCTCATTGCCTGGTCGTGGATCGTGAGCCAGTCCACGAACTCCCCTTCCCGGGAGCCAGGCCCCTTTCCGGTGTCCCGCCACCCCGTGCCGTCGAACGTCGCCGTCCCAAGGCTTTGCGAAAGCAGGCCGCGCATCACCTCGTCGGTGAACGTCTGCCCGAGGAGTTTGTGCGAAATCACCAGCGAACGGATGGCGTCGTCGCTTGCCCGGCCCCCTGCGTTGCGCACGACGTGGGCGTCGCCTTCCGCCAGGCCGGCGAACTTCGCCGGGTCGAGCCTTGCATCCATGCAGGTCAGGATGGCGAAGCGCCTTCCGGGAGGCATCGGCAGCTTTCCCTTGTCGCCGAACTGCTCCGCGTATCGCCGGTTCGCATCGAGTATTTCCCCAAGTGTTCGACTCATCTCGCCACCTCCTGTGATGAACGGCATGAACAGTACCCGTTCTTAGGATCGCGCCCATTCCCAAAAGGTTTCCGTCGGATGAACCATCGGAATTCCCGGAGCATCGCCTGCCATGCATGGGACCTGCCCCCCGCGGCGAAATATTCCGTGACGCCTGTAAGGATTCGGTTCGCATGCCGACATAGGGACAGGCTCGAAGGGGAAGGAACGGCATCCAGGAAGGGAGCCGTGCATCTAAGCAGGAAGGGAGGGGCGCGGTATGCGATCAAGGACAACCCGCAGAGATTTTCTTCGGATGATGGGGGCGGTGACCGGTGTCGCGGCGGGCGCGATGCTTCCCGGGATCCTGGGCGGCGTGGGCGCCATTCCGGGCAGCTTCACGGTTCCGGCGGGAGCCGCCGACGGATCCGCACCGGCGTCGATCCGGGTGTATTCCGCAGACAAGGGGAACTACGTCATGACCCAATCCGTCGTGAAAACGAAGGAAGAGTGGAAGAAAACGCTGACGCCCGAGCAGTACCACATCCTGCGGGAGAAGGGGACGGAGCGGGCCTTCAGCGGAAAGTACGACAAGCACCATGAGCGCGGCGTCTACCGCTGCGCCGCCTGCGGGCTCGACCTGTACCGATCGGAGGAGAAATACGATTCGGGGACCGGTTGGCCGAGCTTCACGGCGCCGATCGCCGTCTCGAACGTCCTCACCCGGCCCGACAACGGTTTCTTCTCGCAGCGGACCGAGGTGCTCTGCCCCCGGTGCGGGGGACACCTCGGCCACGTGTTCGACGACGGACCGAAGCCGACCGGGAAGCGCTACTGCATGAACTCGGCGGCCCTGCAGTTCGTGCCGACCGTGAAATAATCCGGGCATCGGGGAGGAGGCCCCCATGAAATCGTTCTTTTTCGGTTTGCTGGCGTTGCCCTTGACGCTCCTCGCGGCCGACACGGTCAAGGCGGCCGGCAAGCTCGAGAAGGCGACCTTCGCCGGGGGCTGCTTCTGGTGCATGGAGCACCCGTTCGACGCGCTTCCCGGCGTGGTCTCGGTTACGTCCGGTTACACGGGCGGGAAGCAGAAGAATCCAACCTATAAGGAGGTTTCCGCCGGCGGAACCGGCCACGCGGAGGCGGTGCAGATCGTCTACGACCCTTCCAAGATAACCTACGAGAAGCTTCTCGGCGTCTACTGGGTCAACATCGACCCGACCGCGAAGGACCGCCAGTTCTGCGATACCGGAAACCAGTACCGGGCGGAGATTTTCTACCACACGGAGGAACAGCGCCGGGCGGCGGCGCTGTCGAAGGAGACGGTGGAAAAAACCAAGTCCTTCAAGGAACCGGTGGTCACCGGGATCGTCGCCGCCGGAGAATTTACTCCGGCGGAGGAGTACCACCAGCACTACTACAAGAAGAACCCGATCCGGTACAACTATTACAGGAACGGATGCGGGCGGGACCGGCGGCTCAAAGAGCTTTGGGGGAGCACGGCCGGAGGGGAGAAGTAGCGAGGAGGCGTAAAGCGTCGGTCGCGGCGGGATCTACCCGCCGCAGCCGCAGGAAGGCTTCGAACCGGAAAGCCACCCGTTCATGATCGCGGCGGCGCACCCCACGCCCGGGGTCACCGAGATCGCCTTCGTCGGGCAATTCATCGCGCACGCCCCGCACTCCATGCAGGCATCGCGGTCGAGAATCCGGGCCATCCGCTCCGACACGGCGAAGACCCGGTGGGGACACACCTCCGCGCACATCCCGCACCCGATGCAGGCGGCATCGGCGAGCCGCAAGGTGGCGACACCCTCCAGATATCGAAACCGATCCATCACCTGCCCCCCTCGGCGGAAATCAACGGAGAAACGCTCCCCCGATCCAGAGGAGCCCGGCCAGCGTCGTAAGCCCCGCCTGGACGGGCAGTGCACGGCGCATCTCCTTCTCCACGCCGGACGGGGACGTGAACGGCGTCGCCCCGGTGAAATTCATGGCGACGAACGACGAGACCGCCGTCATCGCGAGCAGCAGCGCCAGCGCCGCGGGCGCATGCAGGCTTCCGCGCTGCCACATCGCCGCGCACGCCGCGAGGACGACGCCCGCCAGGCCTCCCTTGACCGAAAAGGCACGCCCGGGAATCCAGGGGAGAAGCACCGGGGTCACCACGGCGCCGGCCAGGATCCCGGCCGCCAGCGCCGCCACGGCCCCGAATCCGCGCTCCCATGCGGCCCCGGGGGAGAAGATCCCCGGCCCGACCCCCGCGAGCAGGAACAACCCGGCCGCCGCCCACCCCGCGGGACGCAACAGGCCCGTGATCTCCACCGGCGTCAGGACGAGCCGATCCATCGTGGGGAAAACGACCCTTCGCATCGAAGGGGACGCCTCTCCCCCGGCTTCGAGGAACGAACGGATGTCCCCGGCGCGCACCGGACCGTACGTCACCGAGAAGCCGCACCCCTTCCGGACCTCGTGGGCGGCGACTCCGGGCGCGCCGAGCTGCGGAAGGAGGAGCCTGCGATGGTTCACCACTTCGGCGAGCCGCGCCTCCGTCACCCTGCGGATCACCTCTCCGGTTCCGAAGGTCCCCTCCCCGGCGGCGCACCAGACGTTGATCCCCCGGGTGTCGAGGACCAGGATCCAGGCGTCCAGCCCCGCCGCATCGCGGCGCACGACGTCGAAGGTCAATTTGTAGTTGGCGGTGACCAGGACGGGCGCGTTCCCGTCCGGCGCCCCCAGGGCGTACAGCCCCGGTGCGACGCGGTAGCGGTCCCTGCCGATTCCCCACCGCACCTTCCACCGGCCCAGGATGTCGCGACGCCCGATCCGCGAATGGACGCGGGGAACCGGTCCGGCCGGCGTCTCCACCTGCCCGTCCGCAAACGTGTCGTCGTATCGGATCACGGCCTTCGACGGCGATCCGCCGCCGCAGCACGGAACCGATTTCGATGTCGGGGGAGCGCAGCATCCCCCGGTCTTATCCACGGTCATCCCCTTCCCTCCCTTACCCTTTCGGGAGGAGGTCGCCCATCAGGGGGCCGAGCACTCCCTTGACCATCGTGCTGAGCTCCTCCACCTTGATCAGCGAGAGGCAACACACCTTCCCCTCCTTCTCCCAGCCGATCACCGCCAGCTTGTCGCCCCCCTTGATCCCCGCCTTGTCGCGCAGGTCCTTGGGAAGGACCATCTGTCCCCGGTCGTCGACGGAGATGAGCGATTCCACCTTGCAGCCTCCGAATGCCGGCGTCGCGCAGCACGGTTCATCCTTCGCCCGCTTCTTCATCTCCGTCTCCCTCCTGCGATATCATATTATACGCAATAAACTGAATAATCAGATCATGCTGATATATTCGCCGAACGCGCGTCCGCGTGTCAAGGAGGGATTTCAGATCCCATCCTCCACATGCCACAGCCTGCCGGGGCGGGATTGACCCCGGTCAAGGACGGGTCGAGGGGAAGGGGGGAGACTGAACCGGTGACCATCCCGGTCCCGGAGGTACGACGATGAACGTTCCCGTGTTCGCGCGGCCGAAGAAGGATCCCGAGTTCGATCCGAACCGGTTCCTGCCGCGTCCCCTGTTCGATTCCCCCGAAATGAAGGTCGTGCGGGCCACCTTCCGCGCAGGGCAGTTCATCCCCGTTCACGCCCCGGACGTGCACGTCGCCCTCTACATCGTCTCCGGGGAAGGGGAAGTGGTCGCGGGGAAGGAGCGTCACCACGTCACGGAAGGGGATCTCGTCGTCGTCCCGAGGAAGGTGCGCCGGGGCGTCAAGGCGAAGACGGACATGATCGTGCTGCACGTCGTCTCGCCGTCCCCGACGCAGGCCGACCACGGCGACATGGGAGAGCGGATCGCCCGCGGGG
>Ga0209212_1004094_pt1 | contig 18426 bp, 14 predicted proteins | sample RifGroC2_FD_183996 | JGI IMG/M metagenome (GOLD analysis project Ga0209212, IMG submission 183996) | Groundwater microbial communities from Rifle, Colorado, USA - Groundwater C2 (SPAdes) (version 2) | ecosystem: Environmental > Aquatic > Deep subsurface > Groundwater | place: Rifle, Colorado...
TGATTTACCCCGCAGGTACTCGATCAGCAGTCGCACCCCGACGCCGGTGGCGCCCTTGGGTGAGCAGGGGCGGGCCTTGTCGCTCCAGGCAGTGCCGGCGATGTCGAGGTGGGCCCAGCGCGTTTTCCCAACGAACTGCTTCAGGAACCAGCCGGCGGTGATGCTGCCGCCGTCGCGGCTACCGGCATTCTTCAGGTCGGCGATATCGCTCTTCATGGCCTCGCCGTAACCGTCCCACAGCGGCAGTTCCCAGACCCGCTCGCCGCAGTTTTCGCCGGCCTTTTTCAGTGCATTCATCAACCGCTGGTCGTTACCCATCAGACCGCTGGCTTCATGCCCCAGGGCCACTACGCAGGCGCCGGTCAGGGTGGCCAGGTCGATCATGGCTGTCGGCTTGTACTTCTGAGCATAGTACAGGGCATCGCACAGGACCAGTCGCCCCTCGGCATCGGTATTGGTAATCTCGATGGTCTGGCCGGACAGCGAGGTGACCACGTCGCCCGGTTTGTAGGCCTTGGCGTCCGGCATGTTCTCCGCTGCGGGGATGATGCCCACCAGGTTGACCGGCAGCTTCAGCGCTGCCGCCGCTTCCATGGCACCCAATACTGCCGCTCCGCCGGCCATGTCGGTCTTCATCTCCTCCATCCCGGCCCCCGGCTTGATGGAGATGCCGCCCGAATCAAAGGTGACCCCCTTGCCGACCAGCACCACCGGACGCTCTTTTTCGCTTGCCCCGCGGTATTCCAGTATGATCAGACGAGGCGGCTCGGCCGAACCCTTGCCTACCGCCACCAAGGCATTCATCCCTAGTCGCTCCAACTCGTCAAGCTCCAGTATCTCGCAGGTCAGGTCATGGCGAGCGGCAATCTCGTGCGCAGTTTCAGCCAGATAGCCGGTGGTAGCTACATTGCCGGGATGGGAAACCAGGTCACGGGCCAGGCTGACCCCCAGGCAGAGGGCCACTGTATGCTTGACCCTGGCAACCGCCTCCTTCTTGTTGCTCCCCTTGGGCAGCAGCAGGGTCATCTCCTCGAAACCGAAACGCTCGTCCCTATCCTTGGTCTTGTATTGATCAAAGCTGTAACTGCCCAACAGTGTCCCTTCGCAGACCGCCTCCAGCGCAGTTTCCGGTATTCCGACCAGATTCAGCGCCGTTGCGAATGAGGATACCCGCGCCCCGCGCAGTGCCTGCACGGCATTGCCGGCAGCCTGCCGCAGGCGCTCGTCATCCAGCTCGTTTTTTTTACCCAGCCCCACCAACAGCAGCCGCTCGGCCGGCAGCTTGCCCAAGGTGTGAATCAGGCGGGAGCTGTTGATCTTACCCCTGAACTCCTGGCTGGCGTACAAACGACCAAGACATCCCTCCAGCGCGGTATCACAGGCGTTGAACAGTTCATCTTGCAGGTCTTCGAAACAGCCGACGACCAGGGCAGGGGAGACGTACTTCAGCGGGGTGGCGGATATAACTTCGATCTTCATGGATACCTCGTGATGGATATTTGTAATCAGTATAATTTATCAGAAAATCAGCAGATGCAAAGCACTAGACCCGGAAATGTCGAATAAACAGCGGCTTTTGGAGGCGGGTGAGTCTGGTCAGGGGGTATCCACCCAAAGGGTTAACGCTTTCCTCACCTCCCTGTCGACATACGAAAAAATCCGATGAACGGCGTCGTGGGAGCTGGTGCGGGAGTGTCCGGACACCTTGATCAGCTGAAAGCCGAGTTGGTCGTATGCTGCGTAAAACTCGCGGTAGAGGGTGGCGTTTGTTAGCAAACGACTTGAACGTTTAGCGATAAAGCCACTGTTTGTTAAAGTGTTTCTTCTCTTCATAAGACCGGCCACACACTGGGAATCGGTATAGATCTGCAGGCTCCCAAGAGTGGATCCGGTGAATTCCTTACGCAGATCATCCAGTGCCCACAGTACTGTCTGGACTTCGAGCTTTGTCGATGAAGTCTCCGTAAACCTCCTGGTTTTAAGCCTTGCGGATACTTCACCTTGCTCGATGTCATGCGGCTCACTTTCCAGGAACGACACTGGAACCAACAGATAGCCGCCAATGCCAAGCTTGCGCTGAGGATTCAGGCTTACGTCTGTGAACAGGGCAAAATTGTTCATGAAAATGGATGGCTTGTCATTTGCCCTGACCGCCGAGATGGTAATAGAGCAGGCCGAGATACTCCCGTAGGGCGGTTGCTGTGCCGTACAGTGCCCCGGACTCAGGCAGCAGGTCGGCCCAAATGGTAGCTCGCCCTGGCGCGGTAAAGAAGTTGGCCGGGACCGGTGTTATTGCGATTCCTTCTCGACGGAATGCTTCCAGGGAACGCCGCATGTGAAACGCGGAAGTGACCAGCAGCGGTTGCCGGAAACGGTGCTGCTGCAGGATCACCCGGCTGAAGCGGGCGTTTTCGATGGTGTCGCGGCTTTTGTCCTCTATCAGGATTTGATGGGCTGGAACACCCAGGTCCAGCAGAAAACGCCGAATTACCGGCGCCTCTGCGGAGCGGCCAGCGTAAACTGCACCTCCTGAAATCAGAATCGGTATGTCCAGTTGTCGTTGCAGGCGGACCGCTGTGACCAAGCGGGGCATCATTCCCTCGGAAGGCGCGCCGCTGCCGGTCAGATCCGGAACTTTATCGTTTACCCCGCCTCCCAGCAGAACAATGACGTCACCCTTCGCTCTGGTCGGGATGGCAAGACCTTTTTCCAGTCGGCTGATGAGCACGTCGGCTATAAATGATGTGGACATAGCCCAGATAAGCAGCGCCAGCAGGAGGCAATTGCAGGCTGCAAGCGTGCGGCGCTGACGTCTGAGCCACCAGGCCGCTACAAGCAGGATCAGAATAAACATTCCGGGCGGGAGCAGGGCGGCGCTGATACATTTTTTCAGGAAGAACATGTGCTGGTCTCGTTATGCTTTCTTTACGAACCCGGATTTCAACTGCATCGCGCCGATCCCGTCGATCTTGCAGTCGATATCATGGTCACCCGAGATGAGGCGAATGTTTTTTACCTTGGTTCCGACCTTGACGGACAATGAAGAACCCTTGATCTTCAGATCCTTGATAACGGTGACCGAATCGCCATCCTTGAGTTCGTTGCCGAAAGCGTCACGCACGACACTGCCGGTATCCGCTTTCTCTGCGGCTGTAGTTGGCCATTCATGGGCGCATTCCGGGCAGACGTACATTTCTCCGTCTTCGTAGGTGTATTCTGAGCTGCATGTGGGACATTTGGGCGGGGTGGTCATGAGATACCTTTCTGGTTAGTGATAACTGCTAAGCCTGGATTCCAGCGGTTGCATAATATACAGAGTAGAGTGGCAGGAATGTTATCTTCTGCTCCGGCAATTCGGCATAGCGGCGAGACGAGAAGACCAACCCCCTGCCGCAGTTCGGGTAGGTAGAAAGGAACAGGTGCAGGCTCTTTAGACTGCCGGATGTGCCGCTTTTTACCTCTACCGGATGAATGATTCCGTCCCGAACGGCCAGATAATCCACCTCGGCAGAACTGCTCTTGGCCTGCCTGTCCCAGTAATACAGGCTGCCGTTCTGGGAAACGGCCATTTCCTGACCAACAAACTGTTCGGCCATTGCGCCGCGATAGATCGCCAGCAGGTCGGTTTTTGCGTACTCCCGGTCAGGAGGCATGCCGGATAGATAGCGCATCAGCCCGATATCCAGCATCAGTGCTTTGAATACCTTTGATGATGCGGTTGCGCCAAGCGGCAGACCGGAGGGGTCGGCCGACGGAACCTTGCGAACGACATTCGCCAGGCACAGGAGCTCGAACGCCTTTTTCAAGGTGGGATTGGAGTATCCCTCCCCAAGGCGGGCATACTTTATTTGGTTGCCGACCTGTTGCGAGAGCGAGCTGAATACAGCATCAAGGCAAAAGCGATCAACCTGCGGGGTGTATTTGACAAAATCCATTCGGTAGGAATCGATGATCTCGGCCTGAACCTCAAAAGCATCTGTGAACGAACCAGTTTCTTTGTACGCCTTGACGCAGGCTGGCATACCGCCGACAAAAAAGTATCTCTTCAGCTCTTCTAACAGCATTTCATGGACAGCCGTAGAGGTTGCCGACGGGTTCAGCATTATTGCTGCCGCTGCCTCCTGGTTCCCCGTGGCCTCCATATACTCGGCAAAGCAGAGGGGGTAGAGCGTGAGGAACTGAATTCTGCCCACCGGGAAGGATGCCTCTTTCAGGGCAAATTCCAGCAGCGAGCCTGCGGCAACAACGTGCAGGTCTGGCATCTCTTCGTAAAAATAGCGCAGAGCAGTGATAGCACGCGGAGCGGCCTGTATTTCGTCAATAAAAAGAAGTGTCTTGCCGGGCGTTATCTTCTGCCCTAGAAATAACTCGAGGTCGGCACATATCCGCCTGGCGCTCAGATCTCCATCAAAAACCCGGCGCAGGGCCGGATTCCGCTCAAGGTCAACCAGCGCCATGTTTTCAAACTGACTGTCGCCGAAAGCCTTTAGCGACCATGTCTTGCCCACCTGACGGGCGCCGCGCAGGATCAGCGGTTTTCTGCGCTTACCTTCTTTCCACTTTTTGAGTTCGTCATCAATGAACCGCCTCATGGAGATACCTCGGCAGATTTAAATTTACAATGATAATTTACATAAATAAATTTAAAAATGAAAGGGTATTTGTGTTGTTGCGCTTAAATAATTTGCCAACGGTTCGGGAGAACACCGGCGGTTTTAGGTCGGTGCTTCTGCCTGGTTGTGCATCTTATGTGAAGTTTGAAAATTGGTATTGATCTGGCGGCACTTGAGTTTGAGAAAAGCCTGCATCCTTTCTTATTTCAAGAACGCACTCGGCGTAAAGCCTTTTAAGATCAGTCTGTGAGATCGTTGTAGGCTGCTGCGCATAAAGAATCTGTTTCTTAAAAACTCGTTTAACGTACTTACAAACGCAAACCGGCGCCCGGAAGATTCCGTGGCGCCGGTAGTGTTTCAGCGTTCCATCATGGAGAGACCATCTCCCTTAGGCACATTCGGAATACCCGCACACGTGGCAGACCGAACAGCCGCCTTCGTGCTCGACAATCCCCCCGCACTCGGGGCAGGCGCCACGATCATGCTTGGCGGATTCGGCGTTGATGTCGTAACCGCTGGCTACCATGTGGGCCTGGATCGCCTTGGCAACGGCGTCAGCGCAGGAGAGCACGCGGTTGTCGCCGAAGCCCGAGGGACAGTGGCAGGAAATTCCGAGGAGCTGCTTGACTACCTGGCGGGCCTGGACGCCGCTGCGCCATGCCAGTGATACCATGCGGCCGATGGCCTCGCTCTGGGATGCGGCGCACCCGCCGGCCTTGCCCATGGTGGTGAATAGCTCGAACAGGCCGGAGTTGTCTTCGTTCACCGTGACGTAGAGCGGGCCGCAGCCGGTCTGCATCTGATAGGTCCAGCCGCGCAGCGCCTTGGGACGATCGCGCTTGATAGCCTTCTTTTCCTCCTCGACCATGGCGGACTCAAGCGGCACTTCTTCCTTCTTGCCGGTGGAGAGCACCTGCTCGTCGCGGGAACCGTCGCGGTAGATGGTGACACCCTTGCAGCCGGTCTGGTAGGCCAGCATGTAGGCGTTTTCCACGTCCTGAATGGTGGCTGTGTTGGGGAAGTTGACGGTCTTGGAGACGGCGTTATCGGTGTAGAGCTGGAAGGCCGACTGCATCTGGATGTGGTCGTTGGGGGTGATGTCGTGGGCGGTCACGAAGACGTTGCGCACATCTTCGGGGATCTCGGGAATGTCGTGCAGTGTGCCGTGCTCGGCGATCTTTTTCATCAACTCTTCGGAGTAGAAGCCGCGTTCCTTGGCGACCTGCTCGAAGTAAGGGTTTACCTCGACCATGACGTTTTTGTCCATGACGGTGCGGATGTAGGATACGGCAAAGAGCGGCTCTACGCCGGAGGAGGCATTGGCGATAATCGAGATGGTGCCGGTGGGGGCGATGGTGCTGACAGTGGCGTTGCGCATGGGCGCTGCGCCCTTTTTGTCAAAGATCGAACCCTTGAAGTTGGGGAACGAGCCACGTTTTTTGCCCAGCTCCTGGGAGGCAAGATGTCCTTCGTCATTGATGAACTTCATCACTTTTTTGCCCAGCTTGACCGCCTCGTCCGAGCTGTAGGGGATGCCCAGCAGGATCAGCATGTCTGCCCAGCCCATGACGCCCAGACCGATCTTGCGGTTGGCGTGGGTCATGTCGTGGATCTGTTGCAGCGGGTAGTTGTTGGCCTCGATCACGTTGTCCAGGAAGTGGACCGCGTTGTGGATGACCTCCTTGAATTTTTTCCAGTCGATGATGCCGCCCTTGACGAATTTGCCCAGGTTGATCGAGCCCAGATTGCAGGATTCGTAGGGCAGCAGCGGTTGCTCGCCGCAGGGGTTGGTGGATTCGATCTCGCCGACCAGGGGCGTGGGGTTGTCGCGATTGAGGCGGTCGAGGAAGATGATGCCGGGCTCGCCGTTTTCCCAGGCCTGCTTGACGATGCGCTGAAATACCTTGCGGGCATTGAGGGTGCCGCAAGATTTGCCGTCGCGGGGATTGCGCAGGTCGTATTCATCGTCATTTTCCACGGCTTGCATGAACTTCTCGGTTAGTCCGACGGAGATGTTGAAGTTGTTGAGATGCTTCTGATCGGCCTTGCACATGATGAAATTCATGATGTCGGGATGGTCAACCCGCAGGATGCCCATGTTGGCCCCGCGGCGTGTGCCGCCCTGCTTGATGGTTTCCGTGGCAATATCGAACACGCGCATGAAGGAGAGCGGTCCGCTGGAGATGCCGGTGGTAGAGCTGACCACGTCATTGGCCGGCCGCAGGCGCGAAAAGGAAAAACCGGTGCCGCCGCCGGACTTGTGGATCAGTGCGGTGAATTTGACGGCGTCGAAGATCTCTTCCATGGAATCGCCCACCGGCAGAACAAAGCAGGCCGAGAGCTGGCCCAGTTCGCGCCCGGCGTTCATCAGGGTCGGGGAATTGGGCAGGAATTCAAAGCTGGTCATCATATCATAGAAGGTGTTGGAAAGCCCCTTTACATCGGCTTTTTTGTCGAAGGTTTTGTCCGATGCGGCAATCGTATCGGCCACGCGACGGAACATGTCGGCCGGGGTCTCAAGGGCCTTGCCCTGAGTATCGCGTCTAAGGTAGCGTTTTTCCAAAACAGTGAGGGCGTTTTTGGAAAGGCACGGAATGGGTTCTTTTGAGGTTTCTTTTTTCATGAATTCTCCCTGATGCGTGAAATATGTCGTTATATCGATAGATTGGCTGAAGTAAGGAGTTTCTTGCGTACAGACACAACATTTGGTGGGACGCGGAAGAATAAACCACAACATATATACCGTGTCAACAGATTATTTTTTGAATTTACAAATTGTTTTCTTTGCATTTATGAAGAAAACAATTTCGCTAACTTACTTATCTTGTTTGCTAAATTAGCCGAGCCTAATCTTGCGCAAACTCAGGGATAATTGTCGATTCAGTGAGCAACATACAATTTTAGTGAGTACAACAATAAATTTACAGCAATGCCGATGTGTGTTAAAAATAAAACTTATCCCACCAGGAGTACGATGTGAACACACCCACGGCAGATTGTAATAAATGTAATATAACTGAACTTGAGGGGCAGGTGGAGGCCCTCAACGATCTGATTGGTGTGGCACAGGCTTCGGTTTCATCCATTGACCTTGATACACTTCTCAGTGCTATTCTTGAGAGTGCCATGAGTTTTGCCGGGATGCCGGCCGGCAGCGTTGCGCTCTACGACAATCGTACCGGATTGCTCACCCTGCGAGCTCATACTGGTTTGAGCCCTGAATTTGTGGCACGCGATTCATGGGTGGTAACGCCTGGTGGCTTGACTGACCAACTGCTTAGACAAGACGAGATCCTTTTTGTTGAGGATACGGAACTGACGGATTTTTTTAATAACCCTTTGGCGGTGAAAGAGGGGATTCGGTCTCTCATCTGTATCCCACTGGTAACAAAGGGCAAGATTCAGGGGGTATTGTACCTGGATGATTTTGCACCCCGGACGTTTGATCAGAGCAGGATGGCGCTGATCTCGCTCTTGGCCTCATTTGCAGCCATGTCCATCGAAAATGCCAGGCTGCATCACGAAACCCGCCAGATGGCTATCACCGATGTTCTTACCGGACTTTATAATCGCCGCTATTTCGAAAAGGTGTTGCCTCAGGAGTTGGAGCGTGCGCAGCGCCTCAACCTGCCTTTGTCGATCTTGCTGATTGATGCCGATAATTTCAAGAAAGTTAATGATACCTTTGGACATCCCATGGGTGACCGCGTTTTGGCCACCATGGGGCAGACCATCAAAAAAGCATTGAGAACGGTTGATTTTGCCTTCCGCTACGGCGGAGAAGAGTTTGTTGTGATTCTGCCGGAAGCTGATTTGAAAAGTGCATGCAAGGCGGCAGAACGGATCAGGCTGCGGGCCATAGCTGACAGCAAGAGGGTGCTGCGCAGCGACATGACTGAGCCGGTGACCGTAAGCATCGGTGTTTCCTGCTATCCTCGCGACGCAGCTGATGGCAAAGCTCTGGTTGCCGTGGCCGATCACCTGCTTTACCAAGCCAAGGGGGCCGGCAAGAACCGCATCCTGGTCAGTGAGGAAAGTGATCAGTGATTAACTCGTTTCTGCTTAAGTATTCATCCGGAACTGCCAGAATCTCAATTATCTGCACGGTTATATTTGTCATGACCGGCTGCCTCACGTGCCTCTTTGCGGTCGAAGCAGCACCGCCCGGCCTGCTTGGTAACTCCTTGAAAAAATCCGCTCCCGCAGTCAACAATGCCCTTGAGGGGCCATCATTAGCTGTCGAGCGCCGGGCTGTTATAGTTCAGGGCGACTTCAGCTATGAAAATGCTACCCTGGCTGAGGATGTAACCTGGCGCGGGACCGTCCTTGTTCGCGGCTATCTGGTGATTGCGCCTCAGGCTACGTTACGTATTGAGCCTGGGACAGTCGTGCGCTTCATGAAATCGGCGATTCTGCGCCAAGTCCCCCGTTTGGTGATCATGGGGAGGCTTCAATGTAATGGTACTGAAGAAAATCCCGTGCTTTTCGCGCCCAATTTTGCTGAGGCTGCCAGAGGCGATTGGGGCGGTGTTCTGCTGCTGTCCAGCGAAAAGCGCAACCAGTGTGACAACAGTCGATTTGAAGGCGCTGAAACAGCCATTGAGGCCCATTTTTCCACGATTACCGCCAAAGGGGTGACGGTTAGGCGGGCAGGTACCGGTCTGCTCCTGCGGGACAGCGTTGTTGCGTTGACAACGTCAGTTATCAACGATTGTGAAACTGGACTTGAGGTCCATGATAGTGAACTGGACCTGCGCGAGGTGGCTCTGTCCAGCAATCGCAGGGGGATTGCCGCGTACCGTTCCTCCCTGGCCCTGACAATGGTGAATGTCAGCGGGAGTAAGCAGCAGGGGGTCATGGCCAATGAGTGTCGGGTCAAATTCAATGCGTGTGATTTAGCGCTGAATGCTGTTGGGGCACTGCTCAAAGGAGGAGAAGGGCAGGTGCTGATGTCGCGTTTTGAGAAAAACAGTGACGTTGGTCTGCATCTGTCCGGAGCAAGGATCAAGGTCCAGCGTTGCCTGTTTGCGGATAACCTGGGTGATGGTCTGCGGATGGATGACGGCCGGGGTATAGTCTGGGCAAGCGCCTTTAGCGGAAATGGCGGCTATAACCTGGCCAATAACGGCCAAGAGGATGTCAGTGCCGTGCTGAACTGGTGGGGAAGTAATGATGAAGCAACTATTACGGCTAAACTGCCGGTCTCCTCTAAAGATACACGCTTTGGAGCCATAGCTTATTCTCCGTGGCTGGCTGAGAAGCCGACCGCGCTTCCCAAAGAGTTATAAATACCATGTCCATCTACCTCGATAACGCAGCCACATCATTTCCCAAACCTGAGTCGGTCTATCAGGCGGTCATGCATGCCATGCGGACGATTGGCGCTTCACCGGGGCGGGCCGGCCACCGGCGTTCAATGGAGGCCGGGCGCCTGCTGTTTCAGGCGCGGGAGGCCGTTGCCACCCTCTTTGCCATCCCTGATTCATCGCGAGTCATCTTTAGTCACAGCGCCACTGAAGCCCTCAATCTGGCTTTGCGCGGGACACTTATTCCGGGTGACCATGTTATAACCACCTCCATGGAGCATAATTCGCTCCTGCGCCCGCTGTTCCTGCTGCGTCGCCAGGGTGTCGAATTGACCATTGTCCAGGCAGGGGTTGACGGGCGTGTTGACCCTGACGATATCCGACGTGCCCTCAGAACTAATACCCGCATGATTGCCGTGGGGCACATTTCCAATGTTTCCGGCACAATTCAGGCTGTTGACACTTTTGCCGGCATTGCCCGGGAAGCCGGAGCGCTGTTTCTGCTGGATGCGGCCCAGTCGGCGGGTAGTGTGCCGATTGACGTGGTAAAGACCGGTATCGATTTGCTGGCGGCGCCGGGTCACAAGGGTCTTTTCGGTCCCCAGGGCACTGGTTTTTTGTATGCAGCATCAGCAGTGCCGCTTAGACCGCTGCTGGCGGGAGGGACCGGCAGCAGTTCGACTAGCGAAGAACAGCCTGACACTGTACCAGAGGGATTTGAAGCTGGAACACACAATCTGCCTGGCATTGCCGGACTCAAGGCGGGTGTCGAGTTTGTCCTGGAACAGGGTGCGGCCGTGATCGGTGAGAAGGAACGAAAACTGATCACATCTGCTGCGCAAAGGCTGGCTGCTGTTCCCGGCGTCACCCTGTGCGGACCAATTGACCCTGCCGATCGTGGCGGCGCTCTCTCCTTTACCTGTACGGGAACTGATCCGGCCACGCTTGCGTTCATGCTGGATCAACACTTTGACATCGCTGTGCGGGCCGGCCTGCACTGTGCGCCATATGCCCATCGTACCCTGGGAACGTTCCCTGGCGGCACCTTGCGAATCAGCCCCGGTTGGTTTACCACGAGCGAGGAGATTGCAATTTTCTGCAATGCCGTTGTAGAATGTACCCGAAGTTCCGATTGAAATTCGGATACGTTAAAAGGAAAAGGAGCTAATCCATGAAAACCTTGTCCGCATTGTTATTGACCCTCCTTGTCTGCGTTTCTTGCTCACTGCCTCCGGAGCGCCCTTTTACGAAGGAGGAGCTCTATAAGACCGGTATCTATACTTACTTGACCATCTCAGATTCCCCGGAAAGCGTTGTTTCCGCCATTAATAAGGAAGGCGAGGTCATTCTGGACGCCATGTATCGCAACCGTCCGATATGGATCAAGATTCTCGGCAAGCCGGAAGGACTCAAGGTTCAGATCATCGAGAAATAACCGTTTTCAGATGTTTTTGTGAATTCCCACTCTCCCGTTGACAGAAAGGTGCCCAGTGAAAAACTTCATCCTCGATACAAATGTGCTGCTGCATGACCCTCAAGCGTTATTCAAATTCCAGGAAAACAACATTATTATCCCGATCACGGTTATCGAGGAAATCGATCGTTTCAAGAAGGATATGAACGAGACCGGCCGTAACGCACGCCAGGTTTCACGCATCCTCGACTCCATGCGCGAGAAAGGTTCCCTGGCAGTCGGTATTTCAATGCCCGAGAAGGGGTCTCTGCGGGTGGAACTGTTTTCGGAGAAGTTCTTCAGGCACCTGCCGGTGGACCTTCGCTCTGACAGTGGCGACAACCGTATCCTCGGGGTGGCACTGGATGTACGGGAACGGCATCCTGAAGTTCCGCTGGTCTTTGTCACCAAGGATACAAACCTCCGCATTAAAGCCGATGCCATAGGCTTGATCGCTGAGGACTATGAGTCGGACAAGGTGGATATCCAGGATCTTTATTCCGGCACCCGCAATATTGAGATGTCAGCCGAGGACGTTGACCGTTTCTACGGTCAGGGCTGGCTGGAGGCACCCGAAGGTATTGCCATTGCCCCCAATGAATTTATCACCATTGCTGACAACACGAATCCGACACACACTGCCATTTGCCGCTATGACATTGCCAGCAATCATATCGTCCCGGTTCGCAAAATCCCTAAAGAGGGGATCTGGAGCCTGTTTGCCCGCAATCGGGAGCAATCTTTTGCCCTGGATGTGTTGATGGATGACAGTATCAGGCTGGTGACCCTGGTGGGTAAGGCCGGAACCGGTAAAACGCTGCTGGCGATTGCAGCCGGCTTACACAAGGTGGCAGAGGAGAATGTCTACAATCGCCTGCTGGTCTCCCGGCCGGTCTTTCCTCTGGGCAAGGATCTGGGGTTTCTTCCCGGTGACATCGAGGAGAAGCTGACCCCCTGGATGCAGCCGATCTTTGACAATGTGGAGTTGCTGATATCCGGTCACGAGTCGGAAAAACGCCACAGCAAGGGTTACAAGGAACTGATCTCCATGGGACTCCTGGACATAGAGCCGCTGACCTACATCCGCGGTCGTTCCATCCCCAAACAGTACATGATCGTGGATGAAGCCCAAAACCTGACTCCCCACGAGATCAAGACCATCGTGACGCGGGTAGGAGAGGGGACCAAGATTGTCCTGACCGGCGACCCGTACCAGATCGACAATCCCTATGTGGATTCATCCAGCAACGGTCTCACCTTTCTGGTGGAGAAGTTCAGAAATGAAAAAATATCCGCCCACGTGACCTTGACTAAAGGGGAACGTTCGGAGTTGGCCGAACTGGCCGCAAATCTATTGTAATAATTTATAAATCCACCACAGAGGCACGGAGACACGGAGGGAAGGCCATTCTGAATTGCGGGACACATCTTGTTGAGATGATTTTCGCGTCTTCAGAACTGCTTTTCATATCCTTCGGTTTTCTCCGTGCCTCCGTGTCTCCGTGGTAAGGTTTGTGATTAAATGCTTGTACTTGCAATCGAAACATCCTGTGATGAAACTGCGGCGGCGGTGGTGCGCGACGGACGCGAGATCCTCTCCTCGGTAGTTTCCTCACAGGTGGCTATTCATGCCGAATACGGCGGCGTAGTGCCGGAAATTGCATCGCGCAAGCATCTGGAGATGATCTCGCCGGTCATAACCCAAGCGCTTCATGAAGCCGATACGGAACTCTCAAACATCGAGGGGATCGCAGTCACCCGCGGACCTGGCTTGAACGGAGCCCTGCTGGTGGGGGTGAGTGCTGCCAAGGCCATTGCCTGTGCTCGGAACATTCCCTTTGTCGGTGTTCATCACATCGAAGGGCATCTTTTGGCAGCTCACCTGGAACAGCAGGTTGAGTTTCCCTTCCTGGCCTTGGTGGTTTCGGGAGGGCATACCCATATCTACCACGTACAGGGCTTCGGTCGTTACCGGACCTTGGGCAGAACCCTGGATGATGCCGCTGGCGAAGCATTCGACAAGTCCGCCAAAATCATTGGGCTGGAATACCCTGGGGGGGCCAGGATTGATGACATGGCTCGCCAAGGGAATGCCAAGGCAGTGCAGCTGCCCCGGCCGCTTCTCAGGGATGGCAGCCTGAATTTCAGCTTTAGCGGACTTAAAACCGCCATGTTTCAGTACATCAAGAAAAATCCGGTCGTCATCCCCAGTAGCTCGGCAAATGATCTGTGTGCCTCTTTTCAGGAGGCGGTTTGTGATGTTCTGGTGGCAAAAACAGAAGCTGCCCTGCGGCAGACCGGTGTCCGACGACTGGTTGTAGCAGGCGGGGTAGCCTGCAATAGTGGTTTGCGTCGGCATATGGCGAAACTGGCGGATCGGCTGGGAATCAATCTGCATATCCCCAGCCCGGTTCTGTGTGGCGATAATGCTGCCATGTTGGCGGTGCCGGGTAATTTCTACCTGGAGCAGGGCATGTTTTCCGAGCAAACACTTGATGCCGTAGCAACCTGGGAGTTGGACCGGGTCGGGGAGGGATTTCGATGAGTACTACCCGTCGTCCCCTCAAATCACTTGGACAGAACTTTCTGGTTGATCAGAATATCATCGATAAGATCATCCGTAGTGCCAACATTGACCCGCAGGATGCTGTGCTGGAAATAGGCCCCGGACGGGGTGCGCTGACCGAACATCTGGCACAGCGAGTCGGCAGGTTGGTGCTGATCGAATACGACCATGCCCTGGCTGCAAGTCTTGCGGAACACTATCAGAACGATCCACGGGTGACTGTTGTCGATGCTGATGTTCTAACGGTCGATCTGGCCAAGCTGTTGGGTGAGACAACGTCCAGCTGGAAGCTTGTCGCCAACCTGCCCTACAATATCTCTTCACCTGTCCTCTTCAAACTACTTGAAAATCGGGCGCTATTCTCCAAAATGGTGTTGATGCTGCAGAGGGAAGTTGGAGAACGGTTAGTGGCATTGCCGGGATGCTCAGATTACGGTGTGACAACGGCACTGCTTGGGTTGTGGTTTGATATGCGCCGCGAATTTATTGTACCTCCCGGCTGTTTTCATCCCAGGCCCAAGGTGGATTCTGCCGTGATCAGTTTTGTCCCGTTGACGAAGCCTCGGGTGGAGGTGGGGAGTGAGGAGACATACCGGCGAGTGGTGAAAGGGGCTTTTGCCATGCGGCGCAAGACACTGTCCAACTGCCTGAAAGCTACGAAATTGGCTGCTCCTGAAGAGCTCAACAGGTTGCTGGATTTTTGCGGGATTGATGGTCAGCGTCGCGGGGAGACACTCTCTATGGAGGAGTTTGCCTTTTTATCGCGCTGTTTGTCCGAGGGGCATGAATAGCCAGTCTAGAGTTCTAAACCTTTCAGTTGCAGGGTTTACTGATGTTGAAGACAAAAAAACCGCCTTGTGGCGGTTTTTTTGTGAACAAAGGTGCTCTGGCTGGACTAGGCTTTACTCTTGACGGTCTTTGTCCTGACTGCTTTGACAGCCTTAGGAGGTTTTGTCGTTGACTTGTCTGTCGTGGCTATGGCTGTTTTTTTTGCTGCCCTGACGGCACGTGCTTTTTCCAGGTTGGCAGCAAGATTGTTCTTATTGGCGGCCTTGCGGCGTGACTCGGAATAGCTTTTTGCAGTTAGAGATTGGCTGGAGGGGATGTTGAACTGCTTGCGGTACTGGCCCGGTTTCAGTTCGTGAGCCTGTCTAAGATGGCGGGTCAAGGTTTTAAAGCCGGTTTTGCCGCATATCAGGCAAGAGACGTTATCGTTCTGAAAGGCTTTTTTAAGTGTCATGGCCGGAGTACCTGATACAGTTCCGGTATCGATGGTTACGCCGTCGGTTTCAAGTCTTTTGAGTGTGGTATAGACCTTGTTGATTTCTTGTATCAGATCATCGGCCGACATCTCAGTGCCCGCTGCATGGGAAGAAACAATACTAGCCGTCAATTCTACGAGTGTTGCTGTCATAAACCCCCCTGTGTTAATAATCGTAAATGAATATTTGCTATTAAGCACATGAGTTTTCATAAATCAAGCATTTATTTTACTGTGTAAGGCTATTTTGTCGGCAGCTCGGAATCTATCTAGGAGCCTGTCTGACTTGCACTTAATGCCATGAACAAAGTCAGAAGACTCGTTTTTAAGATTTGTTGTATTTCCCGGTTATTCGATCCGATCGATTTATGCCTGTTTGCTGTTTAACCCGTTTTTAAAGCTTGTTTGCTCTTTCTAAATCGCCTTTGCCAGTACATGTAGCCGTTTTATGTTCCAGGCCATGCAAACAAGATCCCATTCGCCCTGCACAGCTTCAAACCCGCGGAGCAGGAATGAGCGGAATCCCATGACTGACTTGATGATTCCGAATACCGGTTCAATGGTTCGTTTTCGAGCTGCGTAGACTGTTTTGCCGGCAACTGTTTTAAGCCGGTGCTTCATTCTGGTGACCACATCGGCATCGTCCGGAAGTGGGGGCGGTTCACGGAATCGATCCCATAAGGGTTGATTGTGGCTCTGCCGGTCAACTGCAATGTACGGGGTCATCTGCTTTCGTTCGCAGGCAGCTACGTTTGTTTCACTGAAGTAGCCACAGTCGGCAATGAATTCCGTAACGCTGCCAAGTGCCTCCGGCAATGCTGTAATGTTTTCAAGTGCTGGTGTCACTTCCTTCTTGTCGTTGGAGTGCTGGGTAACATGGCTTGCAATGATCAGCATTGTTTTCGTATCCACCCCGGCCTGGGCATTGTATGCCTGCTCGAAGCCTCCACCAGAGGTTGGCATTATGCGTGACTCGCTATCGTTCAGATTGACCTGGTCTTTGGCTGTGGGGCCGGAGGTTGGCGGCTTTGGCTTTTTGCCCCGAGGCTTCTTTCCGGTCTCTCGTTCTTGCTTGGCACGCTCGGCAACCTTTTTCTCGTATGCTGCCTGCTCACTGGCATGGCGCTCAGCTGCACGGCGTTCAATCTCGACCTTGGCTGCGGCTATCGCCGCAAGACGGTCAGTACGACGCTCAAGCTCTTCTGGAATGCTCATGCCATCGGGAATGTCTGCATGATCGGCAGCATCGGCCTTCTTGAGCAGTTCAGCTACTTCTGCCTTGATTTGTGTTTCAAGCTTATTGGCATGTTCGTAACTCAGCGCTTTGTGTTTGGAGGCATTAGCCTTGACCTTGGTCCCGTCCAGACTGACAGCTCCGAGCTTCAGAACTTCCATCTCATGGGCGATCATCAGAATCTTTACGAACAGCCCTTTGAGTTCAGGCAGAAACCGCCGCCGGAAGCTGGCAATTGTATCGTGATCGGGGTGGCTGTTGGCAGCAATATAGCGAAATGCTACCGAGTCGTATGTACTTCGTTCCAGCTTGCGACTTGAAAAGACTCCGGTGGAATAGCCGTAAAACAGGAGTGCCACCAGCATCTCCGGGTTGTAAGGCTGAGAACCGCGGCCAGAATAAGATGCTTTCAAAGAACGAAGATCAAGCTGCTCAACAATATCGACTACAAATCGGGCCAGATGTCCTTTGGGGAGCCAGTCCTGTACCGATGGAGGCAACAGAAAGAGGGTTTCTCTATCAACCTCGGCGAATGTCACCTTCATGCGTATCACCCCTTGATTAACCACCTGATTTACAAAGGGAATATAGCACAGCAGGACGAAAGAATACAAGTACAAACAGCATGTAAATCAAATAATATCAGCAAGTTAAGTAATGCATTACTAAACCGGAGATTGTCGGATTAAGCCCGACAGGCTCCTAGTTCTGACAAAAAATTCTACGTTTTTATTCTTATGGACAACTTCAGAAACATCACCGCCGGCATGGTGACCAGGGCGAACAGCACAGTAAAACCAACACCGAGATTAGTGGCCCAACCGATTGAGGCCAGGGCGGGATAATCGGCAAAAGCCAACGACCCGAAACCGGCAATGGTGGTCAGAGCCGAAATCAGTACTGCCCGACCTGCCTGAACGAAACGTTCTTCGCTGCCCTTATCCATAACATCGCCGACCCGGTGGCCGATATGCAGGCCATAGTCACTACCCATGCCGACAACTGTCACCAGCACCATGGCATTCATGAAATTAAACCCCATGCCGAACAGTGCCATGCTGCCCAGCATGACGGCTGAGCCGGCCGCAACCGGAAAGAGTGCGGCAAACACCCCCCTGCGTGATTCAAAGTGCGTGACCAGCAGTAACAGCACCAGAATGCCAGCGATCAAGAAGGCCAACAGGAAACTCTGGCCAACCGAGTTTGCCAGTTGGCTACTGACCAGATCAACACTGGTTGCACGCGCCGCTGGATCGATGGAAGCAAGCTCCTTGAAGAAAGCGCCCTGGTCAAACTCCTGCCCCTTGTAGTAAACAAAGACCAGGCTGTGATAACCGGCTTTGTCCTGAATAAGATGACGGTTGACAACCCCGCGCAGCGGTGATGCCGCCATCCGGGCAACAGCCTCGGTCTCGGATACCGGGCTGACAGTGCCGAAATCTGCCAGTGCATCGACAAATGGCTGGAACGGTTCTGTCTCGAAACCGCGGCGCGCCAGTGCCTTCTCAAACGCATCCGCTGCCTGTCGGCCCGAGGTTGCCGACTTTAGTTGCCGGACGATAGCCAACTGCTGGTTACGCTCGTTTATAACGCTGCCCAGCGAAGACCAGCCGTTGATCCGGCCGGCGGCCTGGTAGTTCTCCAACAACACTCCCACGCGGCCGGTGCGACGCAGCACATCCCCCAGGTCACGCCCCTCCACGGCCACCAGCAACTGACGTGGCGCCAGGCTAAGGTGCTGCTCGATCTTCTCCTGGGTCAGGAAGGCCTCGGAATGCTGCGGCTGCAGGTTCTTCAACTCCCCGTCAAAAGAAATCCTGAAGGCAGAAATGCTCCCGATTGCTATCACCAGCATAGAAATCCCGACGATCCAAACGGGATAGCGGCCTGCGTAGCGCCACACGCAGCGCATGCCCAGGGCCGGGATCGGCCTGAATGGTGCCGGAAAGCGGCGCTCCATGAAAATCAGCAGCGGCGGCAGGAAAAACAGGGT
>Ga0209212_1004095_pt1 | contig 18425 bp, 16 predicted proteins | sample RifGroC2_FD_183996 | JGI IMG/M metagenome (GOLD analysis project Ga0209212, IMG submission 183996) | Groundwater microbial communities from Rifle, Colorado, USA - Groundwater C2 (SPAdes) (version 2) | ecosystem: Environmental > Aquatic > Deep subsurface > Groundwater | place: Rifle, Colorado...
CCAATGTAGGCTCTCTGCTAGGGAAGAAGGCCGGAGAATTCAAGCTCGCCTCTGCCGGCGACTTCGCGGAATATCTTCTCCAAGAGTCCCGTGTGCTTGCCGTTCCGGGCGAGGACTTCGGCTCGACGGAGAACATCCGCATCAGCTACGCGACTTCTTTGGAAGAAATCGAAAAGGGCTGCGACCGGATCGAAGCGGCGATCAAGAAAATTGAATAAATAAAGTGTTAGTGATAGGAATTTCCTTTTTGAGCTAAGGGCGCCGAGAGAGCCCAACCACCTCCAACGACGCCGTACAGGCACGCAATTGAGAACCGAAGCACCTGTCCTAAAGCGCACACCGACCCGCTCCTCCCTTAGTAAGCGAGAAAGTATCCGATAATGACGCGTTATGTCAACTTGAGCTTGGCTTGCAGGTAGGGCTGGACATCTACCCCCAATTGGAGTAATGAGGCTTTTAAATTATCTGGCTATACGAGGGATCGAAGCTGATCTCTTTCGCTGGAGGATCTCTTCCGGGCGGGGCATGGGACTCTTCCCATAGACCTAAGTGTTTAAGGAATCTGAGGTAGAACTTAGGTATTCCAAGCCGAGGCACTCAGAACCAGCTCGGCTATTATGCCCGGACGGGTTTTTTGCTCAACGGGAATTCTAAACACGAGCTTGCCATCCTTCGTCGCAGATGGCGCGTTAGTTGTTACACGGTTTGGTGTTCGTGAGTCAAACCCATAGCGCAATGTCCACGACCCCGTGTCATCCCCCTCTTTGGGTGGTATCGCCTCCAGATTAATACCGTCGCGATATAGATAGCCGCCATCGTAGTGATCGTCGAGCCAAAACTTATTATCAACCTCATAAGTCGGTACGAGGACACCAAGATCGATGCTGAACCCTAGTGATCGTCGCCTAGGGTTTATCCGAGCCTGGGTCTCGAGGAATGTTGAGAAAAGACGTGGCATGTGGGGTCGCCACGGTTCACCATCGGCAGGGTAGTTCTTCGGCTTAAACATTTCGTCATATTTGCGAAACACCGCCGAGTTCTCCCCTACAGTTCTGCGGTGGAGATCCCATTGCGCCCCACGCACGTGGACCACAACCTCGAAATGATACGAAGCTCGTATCTGCTTGCCGGTGTCAAGCGCATCTTGGACCTTGGGGGGCAAGAACAGCTCCTTAATATCCAGAAACCCATCGACACGAACATCGCCGAAAAGAAACCGCCTGAGGTTCTGGTAGCCTTCCTCAGAATTCACGATTCCATAGTCTCCGGAGTGGCTCCGGTAGACGAAGGCTCGGGGGGACTCTTTGATTATTTGTTTTCCGTTCTGGACGACCGGACCAGAAATTGTCGCATTTGCGACGCGGACTAAGCCGTCGCTCATAGGCCCGACTACGCGCCTGGACCATCCACCTGCGACCTCGTAGTCCTTCTCGTTGGTTCCAACCAGGCAGAAGAATCGATCCGGATCAAATTTGCCATTGAGGCTACTTATGTCGGTTGCTGTTGGCGGCAGCGCGAGGTACTGTTTCATTCGGTCTCGGTTGAAAACGTTAATCTGGTTGACTGTCAAGAATCCCGACACGTTGCCGACGAGTTCCAAATCGATACCATTGTGCGGTGTCGCGTAGGTGAAAACCTTATCTACCAACTTTCTAGCTTCCTCTAGTAGACCAACGTCTTCCGATGTGCTCTGCGAATTCTGCAGGAAACAACGGCAGATCAACCCTCCCATGGAGTGGGCGACCAAATTTATACGGAACTTTTCTCTGTTTTCCTTGTTATCACAGCAGACTCGATCGCGGACTTGAAGAACCAACTTGGCCAGACCTATCGCGTAATCCTCGATCTCGCTTTGCTGACCGCTGCCCAACTGAGTAGAAGCCTGCTCGTAATACCGATAAATAATAATGCTTTTTGGGCCAACCTCCAGGTCGGGTGGCATTTCCGCTCCGTCGGAGTATACATCTTGGTACTGATAATCCTTCATCAGCCTTACGAGCGGGGATTCGAAGTAGTACCGTTGCACCTCGCCGGTCCATAGCTGCCTAACCTTACTCGACCCAAGGTTGAAACCCATATAGGGAGTGGCGACAGTATCTTCAATCTCTTTCTGGGTCATCGCAAAGCCGCGAACATAGATGACGGGGTAAAGGGGCCCTTCTATCTTAGACTCAGCCATAGTCGAACTCCTTTCTTGCTATTTTTGGCGGAGAAAGTATTTAATCATGACCCATTATGTCAATCTTTGATGTCGTATCCCTGGAGACATTGGGGTTATCCGGATTTTTTCAGGATGATCGAATCTATGCCGAAAATGTTACCAAGGACATTATTCACGCTTCTTAATAGGCGAAACTCTATTACCAAGGAGATCTGCATTGGCTAAACCGATCTAACCTAAAATCAATCTGAGTTTGAAACAAGATGACGAAATCGTCTCCAACTTTGCTTCTTTTTATTTTTTACCCAGAATAGGTGGCAATACTCGATATATAGGCGCGCTTTCTGTGAGTACGAGTGTGGAGAGGACGAGCACGATATTCGCAACAAGAATCCATTTCCATAGTCGCAGGACCATCCAAGCAATTATTAAAGTCCAAGATTCTGGCTCAAATGTTTTTAATTTGCTAAGGCTCTTAATCACCTTTTTCCATAATTCATGCCTTGGAAGGATATTAAGTTGAGGTTTGGCTTTGCCTCTTTCGTGACACCAAATAATAATTGCTAACGGAATAAAATAGGTGACAAGAACAAAGAGAAAAAGCCAGACGGGGCTTGTACCATACATACTGGGCATTCCAAAAAGAAACCAGACGGCATAGCTAAACCACGATGGTTGCTGCTCCAGCTCTAATCTATATCGGCGCGCAGCAACCTTATTAGCCTCTCCCCAGTTGCCACGTTTACGAAAGTTTGATTCCAAACGCTGGAGCACGTCTATCTGCTCTTCCGGGCGCGATGGCAGTATTAGAAGGTGTTCTATTCTGCTCCAATCCACTACCAATTTGCCAGGCTCGTATTCTCCCGGCAAATCTATCCCTACGTCCACCTTCGTCTCCGCTAAATTCACCGGTCCTTGCAGTTTGCTACCGCGAATTAATAATCCTCCGTTAAATAATGACCTATAGAACGTTATCCCTCCTGCAGCCCTTACCCCATCGAATAAAAGTGGCCCCTTGAAGTCCGCGCCGCTCATATTCAAACCATCAGCGAACGAGCTGCCTGTAAAGGGAGCATGACTTTCCCATCGGATTCTCCTTAGTCGAGCCTTTCCCTTGAACTCTGTACCTACAAACTCTCCTCCGTTAGCGAAAACAGCATAATCAAAGTTTGCAGATTGTCTGAATTTTGTACCGGTAAACACAGGATAGGCTTTAAAGACCGTTTGTTCGAACACGGCTTCGTTTTGAAATTCAGCCTCCTCAAACTGAGCCTCGTTCAGAAATGTGCTACCTCCAAAATCGACCTCCCCGAGAAAAACCGCTGGTTTTGGACCGATCGCTGTTCGAGGCCGACCCGCTCGTAAAGACTCTATCTCTGAGTTTCGGATCAATAAATTCTTATGGACTTTTAGGTTAGTAAGATCTAGGAGTCCCTTTACCCTGCCTCCATAAATTTTTATTTCTTCTCCCTTTTCGATTTTCCTTCGTAGTTGATCTGCATCCCACTGTTGAAGTTTAGGAATTTCTTTACACCGTAACGACCGATCAACCCCGTACTCAACGCTGAGGGCTGCCGAGCCCAGACGGTTTCTGAACTTGAGCAACACCTTGTAATCCCTACCGGCTTTTAACCTAAACGGCTGAGAAACATCGCCCCCTTGGCCTATCATCTTGTCCCACTGTACTATAGGCATACCTTCTAGGCGCAACTCACCGTAATCGTCAGCAGTTATGCGAAAAACGTAACATCCTGTAGTCGGTAATTTTATCGTCCCGAACAACCACTCCTCAAAAGAATCAAAAGGCGAGAAAATGCCTCCCCACTTCTTTCCATCCTCTCCCTCATACACAGGAATCCACTTCCCGACAATCAACTCTTTTGTTTCAACACCTTTAACCCCAATTTTCTCACTGTATCCATGCTTTATAGGTCCCTCTCCCCTGATTTGCCGAATAAAGTTTCCTTCACCATCAAAATATTCAGCAATCCATCCCTCGGCTTTTAGGCCATCAGCATCGTAGTGAAACATCCAATCTTTTTTGAGGGTCTCGAATTGAAGTGTGCTATAGGCTGGGTGCGCCAATAAAATCAGCAGAACCGCAACGAAAGCGGACACAAACATGATCTAAAGCCTCATCACAAGCGGTTGGCGCAAACGTGTTCAGCGCATAAGTATTGAAGGCGCGATTTAGGTCAAAGAAAATCCTCGACAGCCCTAAATCACCTTGCAGTGGGACCTGAAGGATGCACCTTATAGGGTTCTTCTATTTCTCCTTTCTCTCTCCGTCTCTCTCGTTCTCGTTGTTCCTTAATGCCCTTTTGATGTTCCTCATAGCCTCTTTGGACATCAGGATCCTTTTGCGGATTAACTTTTTCAGGAGTGTATGGCTCTCCTTTTTGCGCTGCTAAGACAGGTCCTGTAAAAAACAGTATAGTGATAGCAAGCAAGGAAATTAGTCTTTTCATAAGCACCTCCTCCTGATCCAACAGAATGCGATGGCCATCGGTCCCGAGCCGTTGAGACATCCTAAGTGATAGGAATTTCCTTTTTGAGCTAAGGGCGCCGAGAGAGCCCAACCACCTCCAACGACGCCGTACAGGCACGCAATTGAGAACCGAAGCACCTGTCCTAAAGCGCACACCGACCCGCTCCTCCCTTAGTAAGCGAGAAAGTATCCGATAATGACGCGTTATGTCAACTTGAGCTTGGCTAAATCTTCGGCCTCTGCCCTGTCTCCTTGTAGTGAAAATAATCCCTCAGGATCTGCGCGTGATCGAAGACGATCGGCGAAGGGAGCTCGGCTTCAGTAAAGAGTTGGGCTTGTCTCGCATCGTCGGCGCCCATGGGATCGCCGGTTGCCTTGCCGATAAAAACTGTGGCCACTGTATGATGGCGCGGGTCCCGGCGAGGATCAGAGTAGGTGTAAAACTGCTCGATCAACTGAACATCCAGGGAAGTTTCTTCCTTTGCCTCTCTAAGAGCTGCCTTCTCCAAGTGCTCCCCGTAATCTACGAAGCCCCCTGGCAGGGCCCATCCGTGAGGGGGATTTTTCCTTTCGATCAACACGATACCGCGATCGGCCACTTCAATGATAATATCCACCGTAAGAAGAGGATTGTTAAATCTTGCAACCACGCTTTGATCCTTCCTTGACTTCCTTCTTGGCGCCAGATAATAGTAAAGGTTACATTTCTCGCGGGGTGGAGCAGTCTGGTAGCTCGCAAGGCTCATAACCTTGAGGTCCCGGGTTCAAATCCCGGCCCCGCAACCAAAATTCGCAAAAGGGGTCCAAGCGGCCCCTTTTTTCTTATTTACTGTCTGCTAAGATAGCTTCGTCATCGTATCCTTTGGAGCGCTTCAGTGGCAAGCAGATCTAGACAGCTTCCGTTGCACAGGAGATTACCAGGGCTGCTCCTTCTCCTTCCAGCCCTTTTTTTCCTCACTACGGGATTCGCCTCTTCCCGCTTCACCGAGAAGCAACTCGAAGCCTTCGAAAAATATATCGGCAAAACCTACTGGGCCGTCGCTGAGGAGGGCAAAAGAGCGCTTTTTTTCTCCGCCCCATCGCCTTCCGCTGCCTCTTTTCTCGCTGAGCTGAAGGAATCTCTGCAGGTTACAGAAATGGTTCAAGGAGCGGGGCAAAGACCCGCCTATTACTATAAGGTTAGCTTTGCCTCCGGGAGGGAAGGTTATATCGATTTAGATTCCTTCCTGGAACAGCTCAATTTGACTCTCCTCACGGTGGATCCGGACCGCGGCCAAAAGATGAGGTCGGCCAAAGAGTCCGAGGGGGAAAGCAAGCGCGCGGCAAGGATACGCGCCCAGCCCTGGCCCGAGCATATAAAGGAGGCCGTACTCCAAAGGAAGGCCGTACTCGGAATGACCGTGAAAGAGGCCAGAGAGGCGTTGGGGAAGCCGACGAGAGTCGTGAAAGTAAGAGACGCCAGCCCCTTGATGGGGCAGCAAGAGCAGTGGATATATCAGAACGGGCCTGTCCTGACCTTTACCAACGGATTGATAACCCGGATACAAGCCATAGAGGCCAAAAATGAATAGATTCCTTTTCCAGCCGTCCAACCGTGTGATGGGCAGTAAAAAGGTGAGCCTATTTCTGCTGATGCTCTCCATCCTTTTCTTCCACTCTCCCTTGGGAGCCCAGCTCTTTCAGTGGACCGACAACAGAGGGGTGATCCACTTTACTGATAACCTGCACTCAGTCCCAGCCTCTTTAAGGGCATCCCCCCTGCTCATTATTCGCGAAGATATTGACATAGGAGGGGTCAACTCCTCCGAGCCCGTTTGGGCGCCAGATGTGCCCGAGGTGGTTAGCTCTCCAGAGCCTGAACCACCTAAGGTTGCTCCGCCAGTCATTCATTACAGTCCCCAGGATATTGCCATCGTGGTGATCAACAATATAGTGCGCCGCCCAAGGGATAGGTTCTGTCTTGTTGAATGTCCCAGGCCGGTTCCTCGATTTAATTTCAACGATCGCAGGTACATCCACCCCAGCGTGTTCGACGGCGGATCGCGCCAGTACATCCAAGCTAAATAATTCTTCCAAGCAAGCCGGGAATAAAAGCCGAGATTTATCCTAAACGGCCCTCTTTCTGTGCAAGTGGGGGCTAATGAAGGGCCAGACCACTAGCAGGGCGGAGGCTGTCACCAGCGCCGCGCTGATCGGACTGGCAAAAAAGATCGCCGGAGAGCCCTGCGACATGATCAGGCTCTGGCGCAGGGCCGACTCCGCCATATCGCCTAAGACCAGGGCCAGGACCATGGGGGCGATCGGGTAATCGAGTTTTTTGAAGACATAACCAACGATACCAAAGAGCATCATGTACCAGATGTCCGTGGTGCTGTTGTTTACTGCAAAGGCGCCGATGGCGCAGACATAGACGATGGAAGGAAATAGAATGGCGAACGGGAGCCTTAAGATCGCGGCAAAGAACGGCACAAAGAGCAGCACGATCAATACTCCGATGACATTCCCCGTGTACATGCTGGCGATAAGGCCCCAGACAAATTCGGGGTTCTCCTTAAAGAGCATGGGTCCAGGCTGCAGCCCCCAGATCATTAGCCCTCCTAACATCACGGCCGCCGTAGGCGACCCGGGGATGCCGAGAGTGATCATGGGGAGGAGCGCGGAGACCCCGGCGGCATGGGCGGCAGTCTCGGGGGCAATCACACCCTCAATCGCCCCGTTGCCGAACTTCTCAGGATTTTTAGAAAGCTTCTTGGCAAGACCATAGCTCATAAAGGATGCCGGGGTAGCCCCGCCCGGCTTGATTCCCATCCAGGTACCGATGATCGCCCCACGGATAAACGTTCTCCAGTACTTGCAGAGCTCGCGCAGAGTGCCGACCACGGTACGCCAGCTGACCTTGACCTGAATTCCCTTTAGCTCAAGCCCCTCCTCGACGGTCAGCAAGATCTCGCCGATGCCGAAAAGGCCGATCACCGCCACGACAAAGTTAAATCCGCGCATCAGCTCCATAGTCCCAAAGGTAAGCCGCAGCTGGCCGCTGATAATGTCCAACCCCACAGCAGCCATGATAAAACCGATGAAGATAGAGGCGAGAGTTTTGGGCACTGAGCCTCCCCCCAGACCCACAAAAGCGCTGAAGGTGAGCATTTGGATCCCTAAAAACTCAGGCGGCCCGAACTTAAGCGAAAACTCGGCGATCAGCGGGGCAAAAAAAGTTACCAAAATAATGGCAAAGGCCGCGCCGAAGAAAGAAGAGGTAAAGGCGGCGGTCAGAGCCTCCCCGCCCCTACCCTGCTTTGCCATAGGGTGACCGTCAAACGTAGTGGCAACTGACCAAGGTTCTCCGGGGATGTTAAATAGGATAGAGGTGATGGCCCCGCCAAATAGGGCCCCCCAATAGATGCAGGAGAGAAGGATAATGGCTGAGGTCGGCGGCATGACGAAGGTAATCGGCAGCAGGATCGCAACGCCATTGGCACCCCCGAGCCCGGGAAGGACACCGATAATGGTTCCCAGGACAATCCCAACGGTCGCGATGAAAAGATTATAGGGGGAAAGAGCGATCTGAAATCCCATGAGAAGGTTGCCCAGAGCTTCCATCTTTCTCCCCTCAGTAGAGTCCGCTGATCACGGTCCAATATCCCTTTGGCATTGGGATAAGAAACCATTTGTCAAAGAGAAAATAGCTTGCGACGGGTAAAAGGATGCTAACCAGAAGGATAGTGACCCAGCGGTGCCTGCCGATCCAGCGCATGTAGACGGCAAGATAAATAGCGGCGGCCGGATAGAGTCCTATAGCCTCGGTGAGCGCCACCATCCCAAAGGCCGGAACAGCCACTTTGACGACCGGCACCCAACCCCCCTTACGGACGAAGGGCCGGTCGGTGTAAGAGGAGCCTAGGAAAAATGCTTTGAGGACAATGGCGCCACTGCAGATCACGAGGCCCACGGCAAGCCAGAAGGGAAAGAAGCCCCCTTCGGGACCATTGAGTCCCCACCCGATCTTGAGCTTCAGAGACTCCCACAGCACGAGCCCGCCCAGGAGCAAAAGGGCGAGCCCGCACGCAATGTCCGCCTTCCGCATCCCCCCGTCTTTCCCCTTGGTGCCTGATTCGAAAGGTTACTTTTTGATCAGCCCGCCCTTGGTCATCAGGTCCTTGTGGAGGTTTTCTGTCGGCTCGAGCCATTTGACGTAATCAGCGCCGGTGAGGAAGGCCCGTTTGAGCCCTCCGTCGTCGGTAAATTTTTTCCACTCAGGAGTTTCGGTGACCTTCTTGAGCAGATTGACGTACCAATCCTGGACATCCTTGGGGATCCCCGGAGCGGCAAATATCCCCCGCAGCATCAGGTAGTGGATGTCTTGACCCAGGGCCTCTTTGATCGTCGGGATTGATTTCCAATCCGGCAGATCCAACCTCTCGGTGTCAAAGATTCCCAGCGGCCTTACCCTCCCCGCCTTCCAGTGGCCCACAGCCTCGTTGGGGTTGTTGACGGTGGAATCCACATGCTTTCCCACCAGATTTACAGCCACATCTCCCCCGCCTTTAAATGGCACGTAGATGAATTTGAGGCCCAAGGCCTGTTCCAATTGAACTGTAATGATCTGATCTTCCTGTGCGGTTCCCGTCCCCGCCATCTTGAAAGTGCCAGGCGATTTTTTTACCGCATCGATATACTCTTTCGCTGTCTTGTAGGGTGTCTCCGAGTTCACCCAAAGGACAAACTCGTCAAGGGCAAGCCGCCCAACGGGTGTCAGGTCCCGCCAATTAAAGGGCACACCGGTCGCCAGCGGCGTAGTGAAGAGATTGGACAGCGTAATGATAATCAGATGCGCCTCTCCCTTTTTGCCTTTGACGTAGGTGAAGCCCTCGGCTCCAGCCCCACCGGATTTGTTAATGGCGATGAACGGTTGGGGAGAGAGGTTGTGCTTGCTGATTAAAGGGGAAATGAACCGGGCCATAACATCGGCCCCTCCGCCGGTGCCGGCAGGAATTATGAACTCGACGGGCTTGGTCGGCTCCCATGCCTGGACGCTGGCCGCCGGCGACAGGACCGCCACCAAAGCCAGAACTAATACCGACAAACAAAAATTTGTCCTACTCATAACCATTCCTCCTTTCAAAAAAGGCATATTGAACCCACGATTGAGCAAAGTTTATTCTCCCTAATGATCGGGAGCCGACCATAATCTCCGGGAGCTTTCCCAGCCGCCTTCCTCCTATCAGATAATGTTAGCTGGTTGCAAGAGACTCTCTCGATCCCCTCAGAGGTACCTAAAATGGGTCTTGCGCCGGTATTTACGAAATAAGAAAATCAAGGCAATTCCCGCTACGAATCCTCCTATATGGGCAGCGTAGGCCACCCCTCCAGCCGATGCCTCCGTCGGAATCAGTGCCTGGTTTAGAAGCTGCAGCCCGATCCAAAAGATCAGCAAGACCCAGGCGGGAAGGTAAACGATACGGATAAAAAATCCGAGGGTGATCAAGGTTTGGATCCGCGCATGGGGAAAAAGCACGAGGTAGGCGCCGAGCACCCCGGAAACCGCCCCTGAGGCGCCGATCGTTGGAATTGTCGAAGCGGGATTCAGGGCGAGATGGGCTGCGGCAGCCGCTAAGCCCGTAACCAGATAGAAGATGACGAAGCGGAAATGGCCCATGCTGTCTTCGATGTTGTTGCCGAAGATCCAGAGATAGAGCATGTTGCCTATGATGTGCATCCACCCGCCGTGTAGGAACATTGATGTAAGCACCGTAAAATAGCCCCCGGTACCGGAGATATGGGCTTGGATTATAGAGGCTGGGACCATCCCCATCTGATAGATGAAGGTTTCCAGCAGCCTTGGCTCCAGAGAGAGTTCGTAGAAAAAAACCGCCGTATTCGCGACGATTAAGGCGATAGTGACAACCGGCCAGAGGACCGTGGGATTATCGTCGCGAAGAGGAATCAAACTTCAACACCCAACGATGCGCTTTTTCAAAGCAGCCATAATGACGCGCTTCTATAGCTCTCACAGTGTCATGTCAAGAAGAATATGGGCAAGCCTTCTTCGCTGCCGATCAGATTATAGCCATCTATGATAATGTGCATCGCCATATTAGTTCTGCCGTGATTGGAAAATCTCAGGATAAGGTTTATAAAAGCAGTTGTCAAAATAGAAAAAAACAGGTAAAAGAATGGCTTCGATTTTGAAGAGGCTTAAAAAAATTGGCGATCTCTATAAGAAAAGCTAAAAGAATCAATGAGTTGCCCTCTTACCTCTTTGCCGAGATTGACCGCAGAAAAAGGGCGGCGTTGGCTCGGGGGGTCGATCTTATTGATCTAGGGGTTGGGGATCCGGATATCCCAACCTCGCCAAAAATCGTCGAAAAGCTCATGGAGGGGGCCTCCAAGCCTGTCAACCACCGCTACCCCAATAGCGCCGGCCTTCTCGAGTTTCGTCAGGCGGTGGCAGATTGGTATAAGCGGCGCTTTGGCGTGAAGCTCGACCCGGTCAAAGAGGTGCTCTCGCTGATTGGCTCCAAAGAAGGAATCGCCAACATGGCGGTCGCCTTTGTCGACCCGGGGGATCTCGTTTTAGTGCCAAACCCGTGCTACCCGGTCTACCACATCGGAACCTCGTTCTGCGGCGGAAGAAACTATTTCCTTCCGCTTACTAAAGAAAATGATTTTCTCCCGGACCTGAATGCCATCCCGGTGGAGCTGGCGCGGCAGGCCAAGATGCTTTGGATCAATTACCCCAATAATCCCACAGGGGCGGTCGCGGAAAAAGATTTTTTTGCCGGCGTGGTGGAATTCGCCCATCGCCACAACATTATCGTCTGTCATGACGCGGCCTACACGGAGATGGGATTCGACGGCTATCGTCCTATGAGTTTTCTTGAGGTAGACGGGGCCAAAGAGGTGGGCATGGAATTCCACTCTCTCTCCAAGACATTCAACATGACCGGCTGGCGCATCGGAATGGCGGTGGGCAACCATGAGCTGGTAGGGGCGCTGGCGCAGGTAAAGTCAAACGTGGACTCGGGTATTTTCCAGGCGGTCCAAGAGGCAGCGATCGAGGCCCTGCGGCTCGGCGATGAGATCGTAGAACCATCGAGGAAGATCTTTCAGGAAAGACGCGATATCCTGGTATCGGGACTCCGCAGCGCGGGCATTGAGTGCGAAAAACCGCGCGCGACTTTCTATGTCTGGGTCTCTGTCCCGAAGGGGTTGACCTCGGCCCAGTTCGCCACCAGGCTGCTTGACGAGGCCGGAGTGGTGACGACGCCGGGAAACGGCTTCGGAGAGGCCGGAGAAGGCTATGTCCGCTTTACGGTGTGCGTGGATAAAAAAAGATTAGAGGAGGTCACGGACAGGATCCGACAGGTAAGATTTTAGCAATCATCCTGGAGGATCTATCCTGAGCACTGTGCCCCATCAGGCTCACATAGGCATCGGCTCCAACCTGGGAAAGAAAAAGGAGAACTATCTGGAGGCTCTCACCAGAATTGCCAAGATCCCCAATACGAGGATCATGAAAGAATCGTCCATTTATGAGAGCGAGCCCTTAGGTGAATCCAGGGAATGGTATGTCAACGGCGCCATCGAGATAGAGACGGAGTTGAAACCCGAAATGCTCCTCCATAAATGCAAAAATATCGAGCGGGCGATGGGCCGAAAGAAAGTCCGCAAACGCTGGGGCGCACGCATTATCGACCTGGACATTCTTCTTTACGACACTCTGGTCCTGGAAAAGCGTAACCTCAAGATCCCCCACTCCGAGTTGCACAAGCGCAAGTTCGTCCTGATCCCCCTGAGTGAGATCGCCCCCCAGGTGATTCACCCGGTGCTGGGAGCAACTATTTCGGAGCTGGTGGTAAGTGTTAAGGACGATAAAAAAGTGAGCCTTATGAGATTGTAGCGCCAACCCAGGGAAGGGTCGGGCTCGAAAGGCAACTCTGTTGCTCCTGCGGTTTTTATCTTTCGTAATCTTGTCTTATCTCTTTTTTGCCATCCTCAAGTTTCTTCTCTCCTGGGGCAAGCGGCAACGCGGCCTCCGTTCCCAAGAGCGCTCCACGGAAACCGAGGAGATGGTCCTAGATCCTCAGTGCCGGAGCTATCTGGCTAAGGATGAGGCGATCCTCCGAAGCGGGCGCTATTTCTGCAGCGACGAGTGCGCAAAAGTCTACCTGGCGCGTGGTAAGGAAAATAACGAAGGCGCGGGGATGAAGGACCGGGAAGGGGGAACATCGTTGTGATCTTTGAAGGCAAAATCGACGTAGGAGTCCCGCCGGAAAAGGCTTGGGATTTTCTCATCGACGTCAACCGCTTTTCATCCTGCCTGCCGGGGCTGGAAAAAGTGACGCAACTCGACGAGCGCACCTTCGACGGCGTCCTCGGCGCCACCGTTGGACCGATCTCAGGAAAGTTCATGTTCCGTTCGACGATCGTAGAGAGCATACCGCCGAAGGAACTGGTGGTCCGAACCGAGGGGACGGATTCCGTCACCAAGAGCATCATGAACGTTAAAATGACGGTGGCACTGACGGAACCCGTTGCAAACCGCACGGAATTGGGTTATCACGCCAACGTCGAGATCAAGGGCAGGCTCGCTATTCTCGGCGACATGGTTTTGCGGGCGACGGCTGTCCTGCTGCTGGAAGAATTTTCCCGACGCCTCAGAACGCTCCTGGAGGAAAACGAGAGCAAAGTTTCTTAGGCGGCAGAGCCATGATGCGGCAGGCTGATATAAGTGGCGAATCTCAAACTGCCACTTGCAATCTGAGATCTGTAATCTGAGATTCCGAGCGTAGCGAGGATATGCCAGATCATTACGACGTGATTATCGTTGGGGGCGGCTCGGCCGGCTGCGTGACAGCCGCCCGGCTTTCCGAAGACCCGAAACGAAAAGTGCTCCTTCTCGAAGCCGGCCCTGATCCGCGACCGATCCCGGATCTAGTGGCAGACGCATCCCAGCAGATCCGTCTGCTGCTGGAGTCTTCGTACGTGAACATGTACCCCACCGAGCGGAATCTCGATCACAGCGTGTTCTACTCCCTCGCCGGGAGGATCATGGGGGGAGGCTCCTCGGTCAACGTGATGTCCGTTCTGCGCCCGGCCAGGTTTGATCTCGATACCTGGGTTCGACTGGGCAACCCGAGCTGGTCCTATGAGAACGTATTACCGGTGCTCAAGCGCATCGAGTCCGATCAAGACTACCCGGATAGTCCGCTGCACGGCCGTGACGGCCCGCTTTATATCAAGCGCCCTTTTACTTTTGACATGCCCGCGTCTGAGCCGGTGCAAGCGTTTATCGAGAGCGCCGTGAATATGGGGCTGCCGCTCTGCCCCGATGTGAACGCTCCCAACCCTCTTGGGGTCTCCTTAGCTCCATACAATATTAAAAACGGTAAAAGGCAATCCACGGTAGTAGCCTATCTGGAGCCCGCGCGCTCCAGACCGAACCTCACCGTGATAGCTGAGGCGGAAGTGGTGTCTTTGCAACTTGCCGGTCTTAAGGCCGAGGGGGTCAGCTATGAAAAAAACGGGCAAATGCACACGGCGTTGGGAGATCAGATCGTATTAAGCGCCGGCGTCTACCACACGCCGCAAATTCTCATGCTTTCCGGTATCGGCCCGGCGGCAGGTCTGGAGAGGCATGGGATTCGGGTGGTCCACGCTATGGACGGCATCGGCGAAAACTATCAGGACCACGCCGTCGTCTACATGACCTTTGAAGGGACCAAAAACTTTCAAGAGGACTGGGTCATCCCGCGTTTCAGACTCATTATCAAGTGCAACCCGATCGGGGATTGCGGGAATTTCCATATCGTCATGCGCCCGCCGACCGCGGTTTCAGGAATCAAGCGGATGATGCCGGTATCGGCCCATCTCTTGGAACAACGGACCCGGGGGCGACTCTTTTTAAAAAGCGCGGACCCTCACGAACCGCCGGGGATCGATCCGCGTATGCTGGAAGATCCGGAGGATATCAAGGCCGTGCTTCTTGCCATGGAATTTATCGCTAAAATGGTCCACAGCGGACGGGCGAAGGAATATTATGGTCTACTGTTTCAGCCGGCCCCTAACGACGATTGGGCAACATTTGCCCGCTCCACCTACGACAGCTACCACCATGGGGTGGGGACTTGTATGATGGGACCGGCGGCCAATAAAATGTCGGTGGTGGATGAGCGGCTGCGCGTGTATGGAATGTCGAACCTGTGGATCGGCGACGCCTCGATCATGCCGACAGTAACGCACGCCAACACCAACCTCACCGCTATCATGATCGGGGAACGGCTGGCCGACTTTGTCAAAGAATCGGCGTAATTATCCCCGCATTGACCTTTCATCCTTCATCCCTCATCCTTCGTCAACTCCATGACGGCACAGTTTATAGCCTTTTTGACTGCCATCTTTTACGCCTCAGCCCTGGTCTCGGCGCGCCGCGGCATGAAGTATTCCACGCCGGTGACTGTAACCTGCGTTTCCGTGATCGTGCAGACGGTAACGCTCTGGACCGCGGTATTCCTTACCGGAGGAATTCCTCGAGTCTCACCTACCGCGGTGTGGTTGTTCGCCATCGTAGGGGTGACACAACTCGGGGTTCGGCTTTTGGCTTACACGGGCGTACACAAAATAGGCGCTTCCCGTAGCAGTTCCCTGCAGGCCATCAGTCCGCTGATTTCTGCCGGGATCGCGATCGTTGTGCTCCATGAAGAGGCCGGCGCCGCGGTAGTCCTGGGGACTCTTTTAGTGGTTGGCGGGATTATTCTGGTCTCCTGGAGGCCCGAAGAGCAAATTCCGACTTTCCGCTGGTGGCATCTTCTTTTTCCAATAGCCGCAGCCTTTCTTACCGGGATGAATAATCCGATCAGACGCTATGCCCTGTCTCTTTCCAATGAGCCGCTCTTTTTTGCCGCAATCATGGGTAGCGCCTCGTCGATTGGCTTTCTAATCTACCTGGCGCTATCACCTTCCACCGAACGGCGGCTGGTCTGGAACCGCAAGGCAATTTGGCCGTTCCTGTTAACCGGCGTCTTCGAGACTCTATCCATTCTGTTTATTGTCACGGCCCTCAGCATGGGATCCGTTGTGGTCGTGGCTCCTATTGCCGCTACTTATCCTGTATGGGCGATACTTGGCACGGTCCTTTTTCTCCGCGGCCTCGAGCAAATCAATCTCCTGACCATCTTGGGCACCTTGAGCGTGGTCACGGGCACAATCTCGATCCACCTGGGACATTAACAAAAACGCCCTTGTCAAACCCTGTCCCGCTCACATAGAATCGGCCGAAATTAGTTTTTACGAAGCTCGACCTGAGACTTCACGACAGCCCGATGTTTTACTTCGCGTATGGAGGCAACTTTGACTAAACTCAAAATTTCTCTCGCCTCTATCCGTGGCCTCGGCGCCGGGCGGCTGAAGCTGCTCAGCGTTCTGACGGTCGGCCATTTCTTCATCCACTGGTTCCAACAGTTTTATCCCGTCGTGCTTCCCTCGGTTAAGGCGGGACTCGGCTTGAACGATGTCCAGGTGGGCGCGCTCAATTCGGCGCGGCAATTTATTATGGGCGCCCTCGATCTCCCTCTAGGCATGCTGGCAGACTCCGCCGTGCGCTACCGGGGCCTCATCCTAGCATCGGCCCTGCTGTCCATGGGAAGCGCCTATCTGCTCATGGGCGCGGCGCCGGTTTTTTTCTGGGCCCTCGTCGGCTCGGCGCTGGTCGGGCTCGGCACCTCGTTATGGCATCCGGCAGCGACCGCCTCGCTGTCCAATAGATTCCCGGAGCGCCGCGCTACCGCCATCGCCATTCACGGCATGGGGGCGACCATCGGCGATACCCTCACTCCCATCGGCGTCGGCTTCCTACTGGTGACATTCCCGTGGCAGATCGTCCTCGAAATGCAAATCGTGCCGGCCCTGCTGCTCGGCCTTCTCGTCTTGCGCGGCCTGGCGGGCCTCTTTGCCGACAGCGGCGCCCATTCCTCGCGCGCCGCACAGGTTCGAGAGATCGTGGAGCTGGCCAAAAATCCCTTGTTCCTCTGGGTCTCCGTCAATATGGGGCTGTTGCAGATGGGCCGCCTGATAGTTCAGACTTTTCTCCCTATCTATCTCCAGGAACATTTGGGCTACTCCCCTTTCGTTCTGGGCCTTTACATCGCCCTCCAGCATGCCATGGGGACCATCTCTCAGCCTATCTTGGGTTTTCTGTCCGACCGTTTTGGCCGAAAGGCGGTGCTGGTCCCATCTTTCATCACGCTCGGCCTGCTGTTCGTCCTGATAGCGGTAGCGGCGCCCGGCATCCAGCTCGCCCTGGTGATCGGCGCCATCGGTATTTTCTTTTACACGCTCCTCAACATCGTGATTGCAACGGTGATGGATGTGGCGGGCGCGAAGATCCAGGCTTCATCGTACGGCCTCACTTCTCTGCTGACACATATGGTTGTTTTTCCGACTCCGATGGTTGCGGGATTTCTCGTCGGCAAGTATGGCATAGGCTCCGCCTTTCTCCTGGCGGGCGCCCTGGTGATCCTCGGCGGGCTCGTGGTGGCGCCGCTGAGGCTATACCGGGGGAGCGAAAGATAACGGGGTCGCGCAGGCGCGCGCTTATGGTTATTCGTCTATTGGTTGTTAGTTAATCGAGTAACCAGTAACGAAATCTAAACGAAGGGAAGGGAAAAGACGATGGCTACGACAATGGGCAAAGGCGAGTTTATCTACGAGGTGGTAGAAGGATGGGGCAAGCTGCCCGACGGATGGTCCTATCGCGAGGTCGCCGCGGTAGGAGTGGACAGGCAAGACCGGGTTTATCTGTTCAGCCGGGGGGAGCATCCCATAATCGTCTTCGATCGCGACGGGAGCTTTCTCCGCTCCTGGGGGGAAGGTCTCTTCAAGCGCGCCCACGGGATCACGATGGGTCCCGACGACTCCATCTACTGCACGGACGACGGCGATCACACGGTGCGCAAGTGTGCTCTTGACGGAAAAATCCTCCTGACGCTCGGCATTCCCGGCAAGCCTGCTCCCTACCAAAGCGGAGAGCCGTTCAATCGCTGCACGCACGTGGCCCTTTCGCCGAAAAACGAGATCTATGTCTCCGACGGGTATGGCAACTCCCGGGTGCACAAATACTCGCCGGACGGCAAGCTGCTCTTTTCCTGGGGCGAGCCGGGCACAGATCCCGGCCAATTCAACATCGTGCACAACATCTGCGCGGACCAGGACGGTTACGTCTACGTGGCGGACCGCGAAAACCACCGCGTGCAGGTCTTTGACGCCAACGGCAAATACGAAACCCAGTGGAACAATATGCATCGCCCCTGTGCACTATATATGGGCAAGGGACCGAACCCTCTGTGCTACATCGGCGAACTCGGCCCGGGCTTGCCGGTGAACAAGGAGATGCCCAATTGTGGTCCTCGGTTAAGTATCCTGACGCATGAAGGGAAACTGCTCGCGCGCCTGGGAGACATTCGCGGCGGAGAAGCCCCCGGCCAGTTCATAGCCCCTCACGGAATCGCCTTGGATTCAAAGGGTAATATCTACGTGGCCGAGGTCTCCTGGACCATCGCCGGGCAGCACATGAAGCCCCCACGGGAGCTGCGCAGCCTGCAGAAGCTGGTTAAACGGAGTTAAGGGCTCGTCTAGACCGACAAGAGCTTCATGGCTCCTGGCCGTAGAACGACGCCAATACATCGGGGGGCAAAGGCTCGAAAAACGAAGGAGGGACCTTAAATGAAGCTCCCCGCCCCAAGGGGCGGGGGTTCTTTCAGAATAATTTGCAAAACTCTA
>Ga0209212_1004098_pt1 | contig 18407 bp, 15 predicted proteins | sample RifGroC2_FD_183996 | JGI IMG/M metagenome (GOLD analysis project Ga0209212, IMG submission 183996) | Groundwater microbial communities from Rifle, Colorado, USA - Groundwater C2 (SPAdes) (version 2) | ecosystem: Environmental > Aquatic > Deep subsurface > Groundwater | place: Rifle, Colorado...
TGACTGCGTGATCGAGGAATTGATGAAAGTGGCGGGGATATTCTTCACCGTGAGGCTGTCCACCTGATCTTTCATCAGTGCGATGAGCGGTGATACGACGACCGTGATGCCTTGAAGCACCAGGGCGGGGAGTTGATAGCAGAGCGACTTTCCGCCGCCCGTGGGCATGATGACGAGCGTGTCCTGGCCGTCAAGGATGGCCTGGATGACAGTCTCCTGGCCTTCGATAAATTGACGAAAGCCGAAGTGCTGGTACAAAAGCCGCTGAAGGTGCTGGCCGCCGGGCATCAACTGATTTTAGGCAGCAGACGATATTATAGCAACAGACAAGGGTCAGGTCTAGTATGATAGCATCTTATGTGCTAATGACTGCCGATGGCCAGACCGCTGAGGATTGAGTTTGCTGGTGCGTTGTATCATGTGACATCGCGGGGCGACCGCCAAGAGGCGATCTACGAAGACGATGAGGATCGGCTTGCGTACCTCGAAGTTCTCGGTGAGGTCATCGAGCGCTTCGGTTGGATATGCCATGCGTATTGTTTGATGGGGAACCACTACCATTTGGTCATTGAGACGGCGGAGGCTAATCTGTCCAAGGGGATGCGCCAGCTCAACGGCGTTTACACCCAGATATCGAACCGGCGGCACCGACGGGTGGGGCATTTGTTTCAAGGAAGGTACAAAGCCATTCTAGTCGACAGGGACGCCTATTGGCTTGAGGTGAACCGCTATGTGGTGCTTAATCCGGTGCGAGCGGGAATGGTCAAGCAGCCGGGTGACTGGCGGTGGAGTAGCTTCAACGCCACCGTGGGAGTACAGAGTGCACCGGCGTGGTTGAAGGTGGAAGGGTTGTTAGCGCAATTTGGAGAGAAGCGAAGTGTGGCTCGGCGACGCTATAAGAGTTTCGTGGAGGAGGGTATTGAGCGGGAGAGTTTATGGAGCGAACTGAAAGGTCAGATTTATCTGGGGGATGAGCGTTTTGTGGAGCGTACGCAGGCGCGACTGAGTGATGAGGAAAAGGACGACATTAATATTCCCCGGGTGCAGCGCCGGGGTCCGGCGCCGCCGCTAAAGCAGATTGAGGCTCGGCACAAGGAACGAACTAGGGCAGTGGTGGCTGCATACGAAACGGGTGAATACAGTTACCAGCAGATCGGAGAACACTTTGGAGTGCATTTCACAACGGTGGGTCGACTCGTCAGGGCAGCAAGACGACAAAAAATGAACGGCTGATGCTACCGTAATAGACCTGACCCCCGAGACTCTGTCATTCAGATGTAGTGCTGGATCTCTTGCAGGCTCGCGGGGAAAAAGAGCTCTTCGATCTTGGGTCTCTTTTTGATCATCCCCTGTTCGTATTCGTAGCGCACCACGGCTTCTAAGTCCTTGCGGTTCTCCTCCAGGTTATAGGGCCAGGGATCGGAGCCGAAGATCGCCTCCTGCTCGCGCATGAGTTCCTTCACCCACACCAGAGCAAAATTGCGCGGATCTTTCATGTGCCGGTAGCAGACTTCCTTCGCCTGCTGAAAGGCCTGGAGGATGCTTACCGCCACCCAGGGGCTCTGCTCCAGGATCTCATTCTTGATGACCACCGTGTGCATGATCGGGAAGATCCCGCTCTTCTTATAATAGTCGATCTCGGCCTCCTCGGGATTGGGGAAAAGCAAAGCCACCTTCGGCGAGTGATTTCTTATCGACGGAAGCGTCTCGGGGTAGAGCGCTGCTTCCAGGTCGCCGTCCAGGAGCATCTGATCGATGTTCTTTCCTTTCGTAACGCGCTTGATGCGCATCCATCCGGCGGGCTCAAAGGGGACGTCCTCCTCCTCCTGACACCACCATTCGATGCTCTTTAAATCCACACCGTAGTGGTCCTGCAGCATCCCGCGCATCCAGAGACCGGCCGAGTTTTGCAGCGTATCCAGGCCTACCCTTTTCCCGTTTAGATCTGCCGGCTTTTCAATGCCGCAATTGGTTCGCTTCACCATGTAACCGTGGCGAAAGCGGCGATGGGGAAAAACGGGAATCGCCGTGAACGCTCTCCGCTGATCGCGCGCCACCAGGTAAGCGACCAGCGAAAGCTCACAGACATCGAACTCGACGTGACGCAGCATCCGCCCGTGCCTTTCCGGCGAGGCCATCGTAAGGACGTTAAGGTCGATCCCGGGCGGCGCGACCGCGCCATCAATCAACGCCCTGAGCAGGTCGTAGGCCCCACACGCCAAGGTGAGTTTGAGCTTTGACATTTAATTTCTCCCTAAATACTGACGGTACTCCTCCGGAGTGTCGATGTCGATGGTGACTCCGGCAAAATCGGTCTCAATCTCCAGGGTCTCGTCTCGATGGGCATGGACAATAACCTTTGCCCCCTTCTCTAATGGGGCGCTGAGAAGTTCGGGAAATAGCCGGCTCGAGAAGATGACCGGATGGCCTCTTCTCCCTCCGCAGCGTGGAATAACGATGAGCTTTTTTGTCTCGTAGAAACGGTCGATCATGTGATCGACCAGTGCCGGGCTTATGAATGGATGGTCCACGAGATGAACCAGTACCCCGTCAATCTTTTCAGTAGTCTTTTCTGCTGCGAGACTCCGGATAGCGACGATTAGAGAGGAGAGCTGACCCTTCGCGTAATCCCTATTGACCACAAAGGTTACAGGGAGGTGGGCGATCCTTTTTTGTATTTCCTCGGCATGATGACCAAGGACAACGATAATCCTGTCTATCTTAGTCCCCTTTAAAGCGCGAACGATCTCTTCTATAAAAGGGACTCCGCTGATAGGAAGCAGGGCCTTGGGGCTACCCATCCTGCTCGACTCGCCCGCTGAGAGCACTACGGCTGCAATCATGATCGCTCGTAAAACACGAAAGCCACACCTGGCATCAGTCGGGCTGCAGTCGGGGGTTTTTTGTATCGGAGGTATCCGGCTGGATCCCGCCGGCGATCGGCAATTCCTCGGCACTGAGCGCCAGGCACCCGCTGGAGGGCAACTCAACCCATACGGCGTCCCCTCGGCGCAGCTGCAGCGAATGAGGCTGGTGCGTACGGACAACGTTTCGGCCCAGTTCGATGGTACAGTCGAGGTATTCTCCGAGAAACATCACAGTGGCGACTTTGCCCTCTACGACATTCTCCACTCCAGACGGTTTTCCGGTGTGCAGAATTACGTTTTCCGGCCGGACGACCACCACAACTTCTGACCCGACCGGAATATCCTTCGCCATACCGCAGGAAAGTTTGCCCACATCGGTTTCCACCTGGCAGGCGCCCTCTCCCTGTAAGCCCCGCATCCTCCCGGCCAGCTGGTTCGTAGATCCGATGAACTGGGCAACGAACTGCGTTTTCGGATGCATATAAATTTCTCGCGGGGGGCCTTCCTGGACAATCACGCCCGCGCTCATCACCGCTATGACATTCGACATTGAGAGCGCTTCAATCTGGTCATGCGTTACATAGAGGGTGGTGATCCTCAGCCGCCGCTGCAACTCTCGCAGCTCGACGCGCATGCGCTCCCGCAGCTTTGCGTCCAGATTGCTCAACGGCTCGTCCAAGAGCAGCACCTGCGGCTCCCGGACCAGCGCGCGGGCCAGCGCCAGACGCTGTTGCTGTCCGCCTGAAAGCTGCGTCGCCATCCGTTCTTCCAATTGACCCAATTCCACTTGCTCGAGGGCATTGCCAACCTTCTTCCGAACCTCAACGCCGCTCAACCGCTGTTTACCCACCCTCAAAGGAAACGCGACATTCTCAAATACGGTCATATGCGGCCAGATTGCATAGCTTTGGAATACCATCCCGATAGGGCGCCTATAGGCAGGAACAAAAGCGCCATTAGACGAAGAGTAAACCTTGATGCCGGCGACTTCGATCTCCCCTGAATCCGGCTTTTCCAAGCCGGCGATGCAGCGAAGCGTCGTGGTCTTGCCGCAACCCGAGGGTCCCAGCAGCGTGTAGAATCGACCATCTTCCGCTTTAAAGGAGACATGGTCCACCGCTCTCACGCGGTCACTGCTGCGATCCGCAAAGGTCTTTACGAGAGCTTTAACTTCGATCATGATTTGTCCAAAGTCCCCGCGCGGGCTACGTCTGAATTCCAACCCGGCCGGAGAGCTTATAAAATACCGCGACGATCGTCAGCAGAGTCAGGATCATCAGGATACCTATCGCGGCGACCACCGTCACCTGTCCCTGCTCGAACATAGTAAACAGCAGGATCGAGAGTACCCGGCTCTCTCCGGTGGCCAGGAGAACGGATGTCGAAAATTCCCGAAACGAGACAATAAAAATATAAATCCAGCCGGCTACAATTCCGGGTCTGAGCAGCGGCAGGGTAACCCGCTTAAACGTTTCCCACCACGAGGCGCCCGAAGCCGCCGCCGCCTCTTCGAGCTCGCTGTGGATTTGCAGAATGGCTCCGGATGCCGTGCGCATTCCATATGGAATGTACCTGGTGACATAGGCGATGAGTAAGACCCAAATGGTCCCGTAAATAGGAATAGGGAAAGCCACGTAAAGCAGGATGAGCGCCATGCCGAGGACAATGCCCGGAACGGTAATGGGGACGAAGGCGAGAAAATCCAGCATCCAGGAGCCGGGCAGCCGGCTCTTGTAAACGATCCAGGCGATCAGCGAGGTGAGCACCATCGCCGCGCTTGCGCTCATGAACGCCAGAATGATGCTGTTCTTCATCGCATCCCAAAACGGCCTGAAACCGAACAAGTATTGGTAGTTCTCGAAGCTCAGTTTTTGCAGGGCGTCCAAGTTCGGAGTGGCAAAGAAAGGCAGGAACGATGCCCAGAGCATGACCAAGAAGGGAAGGAGCACGACAACCAAGAAATAAACCATCAGAAATCCAAAACCGACCCAACGCCAGGGGCCGAGATCGAATTGACGCGGCCTGAAGGCCTTACCCGTCACCGTTTGAAACCGCTTTCCTTCTCTTGTGGACCTTGTGTAAAGCCATACCCCCGCCGCGCTTAGAATAAGGAGGCCGACGGCAAGGGCCGCCCCCCGCCCATAGTCTGGAGGGTATTCGTTAAAAGCGAGGTAAATCTCACTGGTATAGACATAAATGCGAGCCGGGATGCCGATTAGCGCCGGGGTCTCGAAAGACTCCAACGTTCGCACGAAGAGAATCAGGAGTACGGACGCTGAAGTCGGCATGAGCAGGCGGAGCGTAATCCGCCGCAGGGTCTGCGGAGTATTAGCGCCGGACATCATGGCCGACTCTTCGAGCGCGGGATCCATAGACTTGAACGCCGCTACCATCATGAGGAAGGCGAGCGGGACCTGCCCGACGGAATGAACCCAAATCATTCCCGGAAGGGAAAACACATTGAACGGCGCCGATTCCAACCCGGACAGAGACATCAACGCCACGTTGATGTAGCCAAACTTAGGACTCAGAAGAAAGATCCAGGCAATCGACTCCAACACGCCCGGAAGAATCAGGGGAACGACAGCGATTGGGATAAAGACAACTCTCAGCGGCGTGTTGGTGCGCTCGACCAGCCAGGCGAGCACGGTTCCAAACAAGAAACTCAGCCCGGCTGACCCCGACGCAAAGATGACGGAATTCTTGAAGGTGGAATAGGTGTACTGGCTGGCATAGGCGTTTTGGTAGTTCTTTAAGGTAGTGACAAACTCACGCGGGGCCACCTCCATCTGAAAGCTCCCCAACAGAAGCATAAAGAGGGGCAGAACGGCGAGATAGATGAGCACCCCTACCCCTACGAGGGGAATAAGCAGTGCAGGATCACCCAGGAGCGAGACACTATTTCTTATGCTTCTTGGCAGAGCGATCGTGGACACGCTACAACCCCATCAACAGCAAGCCCTATGGGCGTTAACGTTGATTCACCGAAGCCCGAATATTTCCTTCCAGATCTTCTCGTACTTGGGGAAGTCCTTGATGTCGGCGGCGCTGATGGGATAGATCTTCTCCGTCCGGGTCTTGTCCACCGGCTCTACCTTCGGATGCGCCGGGGTCCGTCCACCGACCGCCATGGCCTTTTGCCCCTCCTGGCTGGCAATCCAGCGGGCAAACAACATCGCCGTATTCGGATGGGGGGCATTCTTGAAGACCGCCGTGGCATTGATCGACGCAATCCCCTCCGTAAGCATGTAATTCACCGGCGCGCCCTTTTTAATCCTCCGGGGATAGTGATGGGAATAGCAAGTAATGCAAACTGCCGCCTGGCCGGCCACGAGCAACTCCGCGAGCTGGGAGTGACCTCTATGAAATTCGACGTTGTTGGCGGCGATTTTTTTCAGTAAGGCAATCGCCTTCTCATCGCTCTTAAATTTGTACTTTGCCAAACCCATAAGAAGTTCCAGATCTCTCGGCTCCGCGATCAGCCGGTTTTTCCATCTTGGATCCGCAAAGTCATCAAACTGTTTGGGCTCTTCCTCTTTCTTGACCAGATTCGTGTTCCAGGCGGCAATGAAGAACTGGAGATCGGAGGAAACCCAGTAGGCACCCTTCATACCGGCCGGGTATTCCGCGCTTTCAGGGATGGTCGTTTCCAGCAACAGACCCTGGTCATGGGCCTGAACGACGTTCTCCAGCGGGATCTGCAACACGTCCCCTATAGTCTTGCCGCCGCGCGATTCAGTCACCGCCCGGGCCACGAGTCTGTCCGAAGTGGCATCCACGTGATTGATCTTGATCCCCGGAAATCGCTTTTCGAAAACCGGAAGAATTTTTTCGGCGTTGATCTGGGCAAGCGTCCCGTAAAAGTTCAGCGTCCCGCCTTCCTTCGACGCCTTCTTGTGAATCTCGTCAAGGGTTTCAGCCTGTGACACCAGAGGAACGGCAGCCAGAAAAAACGCCACGGCAAAGGCCGTCCAGCTGGAAAGCTTCCTGATCGCGCTCATTGTCGGTACCTCCTTACTGTTGTTGCTCGATAACATCCCGGATTTGCGTAGGTTCAACTAACATCAAATATTCAGTTAGTCAAGGATAACTGCCTTCGAACCGGCGCCCTCAAGCTCAAGCAGTCGCCATCCCGCTGCGGCTATCGCAGCTTGAATATCTCCTTCCAGATCTTTTCGTATTTCGCGAACTGTTTTATATCTTCGGCCCCGACCGGGTAAATTGTCTTGGGCCGGACTTTTTCAGTGGGTTCGACCTTTGGATGAGCCGGTGTGCGTCCGCCCTTCGAATAAGACTTCTGGCCTTCCTCCGACGCAGCCCAGCGGGCGAAGAGCCACGCGGTATTGGGATGAGGCGAGCCCTTCAGGACCGCGACGGCGACGATCCCCCCGGCTCCTTCCGTAAGAAAATAACCCACGGGCGCGCCTTTCTTCATGCGCCGCGGATAATGGTGCGAATAGCAGGTAAAGCAGGCCGCCGCCTGCCCGGCGACCAAAAGCTCGGCCAGTTGCGAGTGACCCTTGTGGAACTCGATGTTGTTGGCGGCGATCTTCGTGAGAATAGCCCGCGCCTTCTCCAGGCTGTTGTACTTATGCATCAATGCGATGAGCATCTCCGCGTCTCTCGGCTCCGCGATGAGCCGGCCTTTCCATCTCGGATCGGCAAAATCGTCAAGGACCTTGGGCTCTTCCTCTTTCTTGACCAGTTTCGTGTTCCAAGCGCCGATGAAAAAAATCATATTGTTCGCCAGCCAATAGGAGCCCTTCAGGTCGGCCGGGTAATCCGCCGCTTCCGGCGGGAGCTTCTCCAGCAGAAGGCCCTGCTCATAAACCCGCACGATGTTCTCCAGCCCGCCTTCCAGGACATCGGCGATCACCCTTCCCCCTCGGGCTTCGGTGATAGCCCGGGCGGCGAGCTTATCGGCCGTGGCATCCACATGATTTATCCTGATGCCGGGAAAGCGCTTTTCAAATACCGGGAAAATCCTCTCCGCGTTGATCTGGGCGAGGGAGCAATAACAGTTGAGAACCCCCTCTTCCTTTAAGGCCTTCTTGTATACCTCGTCAATAGGCTCGCTCTGCGCATGGACATACCCGGCGAAAAGCAGCGTGCTCAGGACAACGGCGCCAACCCTCAAAGCGAAAAAATACCTCGTCGCATACATTGGTGATCTCCTTTTTGCTGACACATCCAAGAGTCGCAACTCTATTTGCTCTGTCACGCCCGTCGCCAACCATGGATCTCGTGGTTAACGATTACCTCGTAGCTGATCGGATACTAGCGATGGCGCCAAGCTATGTCAATACTCCCACTGGATCAAGGTGCGCAACACGGCGATGCCGGCGCCCTATTTCTTTGCCGGTCTTATGAGCTTCTGCAACTTGGCCTTGAGATCCGGCGCCATCCCCAGAAATTCAACCACGAGCTTCTGAACCTGGTCGCCGGAAAGGGGGGCAATTTCCAGCTTTCCCTTCTCCGCCTCAGCCAGGAATTCCTTGTCTGCCATTGTTTTCATAAATGCCGTCTCCAACGCCATCGCCCGGTCCGCCGGGACGCCTGGCGGCAGAGCATAAGACTTTCCGAAATCGTTCGGGACGCTTGCCCCAAAGCTGAGGAGCTGGCGTTGCTCTTCGTTCCTGGCCATCGCGGGGATTGCCGGGACATCCGGAAAGGGAAGGTCTTTGATCGGGCGGTCTCCCAGTTGCGCGAGGACCAACCATTCGCCGCTTTTGAACTTGTCCAGCGATGTGATCTTCGCCGACGTCCAGGTATTGAAGAACCCCTCCACCTCTCCGCTATCGATGGCCATCCGGACATCGGCGGTGCCTTTATAGCCAGCCACCACCCTAAGATTGGCGCCGAGCACATCCCGCACCAGTATCGGTCCATGCTCTACAGTGGAACCGGGGATCGCGCCGATTACGACTTGTTTTCCCTTCGGTCCCAAGACTTCTTCGAATTTCGTAACGCCAGGCTTTCTGGTCACGATCATCAAATAGGTCTCGCTGACTGGAACAGCGAGATAGCGAAGCTTGGCCATGTCGAACTGCACGGCTGGATTGCCAAAGAGCTGCTCCAGGATGATTGGCCCCGAGATGTTGCCTATCACGGTCCCATCTTTGGGCGCGGCGTTATAGACGTGATTTGCCGCGATGATACTGCCGGCGCCGGCCATGTTGTCGACGATGATCGCGGGGTTCCCCGGAATGTACTTACCGAGATGGCGTGCGATCACACGCGAATACGCATCATATCCGCCGCCGGCTGAGAAGCCGACAATAATCCGAACAGTCTTGCCGCGATAAAAATCAGCCACCGCCTTTTCATCAAAAGCGGGCTTGGCAGCCTGAGCGGCAAAGACGTGGCCGGCCGTGGCGCCAATCATCAGCAACGAAGACAGAAAGATACCGAGTCTGATCATTTTTTTCATTGCGCACCTCCTGCCAAATTTTTCAGTCGAGCCGTTCATGGGATACCGTTACCCTCTGAATCTATCCACCCATGATCGGGCTGGCCAGCATAACATCTACCATCGGCCCGGAGGGCAAGGAATGGTCAAGATTCTGGATGGCATCGACGCTTTCACCGTTCAAGAACACTAGAAGGACCGGATTCAGCGTATTACCCTCTAAGACGATATACCGGCGAAACTCGGAATCGTTGGAGCGCCCCAGCTCTTCCAGCAACCCCCTCAGCGTGGCGCCCTCTTCGAGGAGAATCACCTGTTCCTTTTTCCTCACGAGACCTCGAACGGGGCCAAAGAAACGAACCTTGATCTCTATCACGGCAAAGTTTTTCTCAGTTCTTTTTTTCCAGTTTGGTGATTTTCACCCGCAGGCAGGAGTCGACTGCCCCGCTGACAAAATCCATGTGCTCGTCATCCAGGGTGAGCAGGGAATTGAAGTGAATGCCCCGGGGCTCGCTATTCTGCGTGGCTCCCCTTGCCCATCTTCCCGCAGAACTCCAGACCGCCGTGACCTCCGGGTGAATGGCACTGGTGAGTTTGACGCGGCCCCTTGCCTTCTTTCCCGAGTCCGTCTCGACCTCCACCCAATCACCGTCCTTCAGCTCCTTGCGCTTGCCGGTATCGCGATCCAGCGCGATCTCATTGTAGCCCAGGCGGGAGCCGACTTCGTTGAGAAGAGGGTTGCTGCCGGTGGCGGTCAGGGCGTGATAGGGGGCTTTCGCAGTGATCATATAAAGGTCAAAATCAGGCGCTTTCGGGGTATGGGCAGGACAGGGCCGCCATTCGGCTAGCGGGACATAGCCTGAGGAATCCCAAGGAATACCCAACTCCCTGGTTACCGCCTCCACCTGACGCCCGGCGTCAATCATGTACTCATGGTAAACGTGGATCCTGGGCTTGGGATAAGCACCCGGATAACGCTCTCGCAGGCTTCTTTCTTTCACTGCAAGCCCATCCTTTACATACCACTCAAGACCTTTATCTGCACCGTGCGTTGCTTTGAGAGCGCGATCCATCAACTCCTGGTACGAGTACCGCTTCCCCGGCTGAAGGGCATAGTCAGACGGCAGCCTCCACATCGCGTTACAGGCAATGTACACATCATCCAGGAAGCCGGCCCGATCGGCCAACTCCAACAAAATCTCATCGTGACTCACCAATTGATCCCAGGGCGGATCGAAGGGAGGCTTGAGCACGGGCTTGGAGCCGTAAAAGGTAGCAGGCTGTGATCCGGTGTGGTATTCGCCTTCCACCACCGGTTCCAGCTGCTCGAGATAGTGCAGGTCCGGGAAGACGACATCGGCAAACTCGGCGGTCTCATCGATCTCAAAGGCAAACGAGACAATGAAAGGGATCCGGCAGAGCAACTCGGTCATCATTTCCCGCCCCGCCCCGGTAAAGGCCATATTGGACCGGCGCTGGAGAAGCATCTGGGGCCGCACGCGTGCGCGGTATTTCTCCGGCTCCAGAATTGCCTTCACTGCGAAGGCTCTGCTGTAGCAGGCCACCGGGAACAACTCGAACAGGTCAATGGACTGAGGCGGTGTCACGACGCGCGCCGGATACGGATTCGTCGGTCCCGGTCCCGAGCCGACCCGCCCTGGATGAGCCATGGCGGCGAGGAGACCATCCTCCGTGGCGCGGTACTGAGCACGGTGGTAGCCCATCAGCCCGCCCGGCACGTCCAGCCCGCCGATAATGGTCTGGAGAAGCATCGCGGCAAAACCGTTCATGAAGGCGTACTTGTGAGAACTCAGACCGCGGTACCAAACAACGGATGCAGGACGATAAGGGAGTTGTTCTTCGTCAATGGTGATGGTAGCGCCGACTCTGGCTGCCGCACCAAACTCCTTTGCTATTCGTCTTACGGTTGCCGCGGGAATGCTGGTGATCCGAGAGACTTCCTCCGGAGTGTACTGGCGCACCCGCTCAGCAATCACCTGAAAGGCAGGCCGCACCTCTTCGCCCAAGACTCGGTGATTCCCAAAGAGCGCAGGGTCGGTCACCGGGGCGTCAAATGGCTTTGCGATTCCCTCAGCTGCGTCCCACATGAGCGGCTTCCGGGTGCCGGGATCACGCACATAGCGACCATCCGCGCCAATCAAGTAGGGGGCGTTGCTGAAGCGTTGCAAGAAAGGCGCATCGTAGATGCCCAGCTCGTTGATCAGAACATGGACAAGACTCAGGAGGAAAGCAGCGTCGGTGCCGGGGCGAATGGGAATCCATTCGTCCGCCATACCGGCAGCGTGGCTGCAGAAAGGATCCACCGCCACGAGCTTGATCTTCTCGCGGTTGCGCCCCAGCTCGAAGGCGCCGTTCATGGTATCGTAGTGGACCACAGCCCCATACTGCCCGCCCACTGAAAGGATGTACTGGGTAAGCGGAACGTCCGGCACCGCCTCGACGGCGAACTGGTTGAGGAAATGCATAGGGTGCACCGCGTTGCCACAGAAGAACCCAGCGGAAAAGGGCTGAGGCGACGAGCCAAAAGCCGCACACCATGTATGATCGAGCGGCGATCGGTCGAAGGTGACGCGCCATAGTTTCCTCGGGTCATCTTCGCCGAGATCTTTCAGCTTGCCCGCCACGAGATCCAACGCCTGGTTCCATGGTATGGGCTCCCAGCCCGGATCCACTCCCGGGCCCTTCTCCGGGTTTGTGCGCCTCAGCGGGCTGGTAACACGATAGGGGGAAAAGAGCGTGTAGAATCCCGCGCGGCCCTTGGCACAGGCCTTGCCTTGGTTACAGGGGTTGGCAGGGTCGCCATCGATCCGAACTACCATTCCTCTGCGCACGGTAGCGAGGATCCCGCACCGGTTCAGGCAGAGCCGACACATAGTCCGCACCTGGCACTCTTCCTCGCGCCTAACTTGTCCGGCTAATGCTTGTGCCATTTCTTGCCTCAGTTATGCATCCTAGAGCGGGAATGCTGTTCACCTGTAAATGCCTTCAAATAAAAACCTGAGCGCCTAAAAAAGTGCGGCAACTGAAGTTCTTGCTCTGACATGTAAGGCTCTTTCCAGCAGTCCGCTGGAATCACGCCCTTGTATGTCGCCGCGGCCTCGTTGATCTCCTGAACTACTTGAGAATGTCCTTCAATTTCGCTACCAGACCAGGGCTCAGCTTGAAGAGGCGAGAAACCATCTCCTCCAGCTCCTCGCTGCTCACCGGGTCGAGACCTAATTTGGCCTTTTCCGCCTCCGCGAGGAAAGCTGGGTCTTTAAGGGTTTCCTGGAAGGCCTTACGCAGGAGCCCCACTCGCTCTTTTGGTGTCCCAGGAGGGAGAACAAATGGCCGGGCGTACTTGCTGCCGTCGTCGATGCCCACTTCGATCAACTGGCGAGCTTCCTCGGTCTTGGCGAAGCTCACAGCCCTTGGAACTCTAGGAAGGTCCGGGAATTCCTTAGAGACGGCCTTCAGTACCGGGACTACGTTCCCCGCGTCCAGAGCATTACGCCAGGTAGACTTTATGGAGTCCCACGACCAGCAACTCCCGGCTAGCTCCCCGCTGTCGGCGGCTAGACGAATGTCAGCAGTCCCTTTGTAACCCGAGACGAGCTGGATGGGAAGTCCAAGGGCCGTCCTTAGAATCCTGATCAAGTTATCAGGTGCGTAAGCGCCAGGGGCAGTCCCACCCAGTTTGACCGGAGTCTTCGACGCCATCCACTTCTCCATACTTGTAATCCCGCTGGCCTTCGTCAGAGCGCAGACAACGTCCTCTGTGACCGCAGCACCCACAAACTCAAACTTCCGCGCGTCAAACTCAATTCCCGCCTGGCCCAGCACCTGACCTAAGAAGAAACCACCAATGAAGTGGCCCATAGTCAGTCCATCAGGTTTGGCAACTTTGTAAACGTGATTGGCCGCCACGAGGCTTCCGGCTCCGGTCATATTCTCCACAATGATTGTGGGACCACCAGGAATATGCTTAGGAATATGGCGGCCGATGATCCTGGCATAGGTATCGAAGCCACCCCCAGCCGAAAAGCCGACGATGATGCGAACCGTTTTGTCCTTGTAAAAGGGCTCTTGCGCAGAAAGGGACGTACTGAAACCGACAGCAACCGCAAGCATCCACAGCGCCGTCAATCCCTTCATCCCTTTAACCGTTAAACCTTTTGACCTTTCCATCTCCTACCCTCCTTTGCGTGCCAGCTAAACTCATCCTTTGCTCCCACCAGAACGTCTCTCTGAATTTCTTTCCCCAGGCCTCAAAGTTGAGGTTGTCAAGTTCTTAGTAGAGAACATGCTCTCACTACAACAGAAATCCCCTCGCGTCAAACCGATACTATACTGAACCTCCCTTCCTTTAACAGCAAAAAGGCGAGGTTTTTCGGGAAAGCGAGAAAATGTAAACTGACTGACTTCGTTCCCATTCCCATTTGACAGGTCGTTAAAGAAGAAATAGAAATACCTTTGGAGAATAGGAGAAACCAATGATTGAAGGGTTAAAAGACAAGGTCGTAATCGTTACTGGAGGGGGACATGGAATCGGAAAGGCATATTGCCTGGGTTTCAGCCAGGCCGGCGCCCGCGTCGTTCCGGCCGACATTGATGGGCCGGCAGCCGAGCAAGTAGCCTCGGAGGCAGGCGGAAAAACGGAAGGCAAGTCCCTGGCGATTCGAGTAGATGTCGCGGACGAAGAATCCACCAAGCAGATGGCCAAAGTAGTTCTGGAGCGCTTTGGACGAATTGACATCCTGGTCAACAACGCAGCCATTTTTGCCACCATCCCGATCAACCGCGGCGGGATCGAATCGCTCGATCCCAAGGAATGGGACCGCCTGATGGCGGTCAACCTGAAGGGGCTTTTCTTCTGCGTTCGTGCCGTGCTTCCTGCCATGCGCGCCCAGAAGTCGGGAAAGATCATCAATATCTCTTCGGGAACCGCTTTAAGCGGCAGCCCTGGACGAATCCACTACGTGACCTCCAAGGCCGGAGTTATCGGCTTCACCCGCACGCTCGCCCGCGAGGTCGGAAATGACAACATCCAGGTGAACGCTATAGCGCCGGGATCTACCCTCTCGGAAGAGAACCCCAGCGAGGAGATCCTCCGCTTCCGGCAGACACGGGTAGGAGACAGAGCCCTCAAGCGCGTTCAGATGCCGCAAGATCTGGTCGGCGCCATGCTCTTCCTCGCCTCCCCTCTGAGCGACTTCATCACCGGGCAGACCCTTTGCGTGGATGGCGGCGCGAGCATGCTGTGAAATGACCACCCCCATGATTCTCTACCGGCACGAAACGTGATCGTTGGAGGTATTCACGAAGATGAAATCTTATAGTCCAAAATGTCGGCTTTTTTATTCCCTGCTTCTGCTTGTCTTGTCCCACGCCTCCATTGCTTCAGCGCAAGCGACCAGACTTAAGACCTCCTATAGCGCCATTACTGCCAATAATAGTCCCTTATGGATAGCGAAGGAAAAAGGGTTTTTCAGCAAACATCATCTTGACGTCCAGGTCGTGCTCATAGAGAGCGGCACGACTTCGATCCAGGCCCTGGTTGCGGGAGAGACTCAAATCGCCCAGCTCTCCGGGGGCGTTATTCTCAGCAGCGGCCTGGCCGGCTCGGACGTGGTCTCCATCGCTGGGCTGGAGAATCGCTCCCCATTTAGTCTGATCACTCAAAAGGAGATCAAGAGCGCAGATCAACTCAAAGGCAAGAAACTGGCTATTTCGCGCTTTGGCAGCGCCTCGGATCTGGCCGCCCGGCTGATCTTGCAGAGGCTCGGCCTGACTCCTGAGAAGGATGTGACCTTGCTCCAGGTGGGCGGCACCAGCACCCGCCTGGCTGCCATGGCCAAGCGAAGCGTCGATGCCGCGGTGTTGACTCCTGAGTTTTATCTGCTGGCTAAAAAGGCAGGCTTTGTCACCCTGGCGGACCCTCTGTCCGTGAAGATCGATTTCCCGCAAAACACGATCGCGACTTCGCGGGCCTTTCTGAAGTCGCAGCCTGAGGCCGTCACCCAATACTTGAAGGCCGCTATCGAGGCAATTCATTATTTTAAGAACAACCGAGAGGAGAGCATTCGCATCCTGGGCAAATATTTAGGGATCCAGGATCGTGAGGCGCTGGCGGAAATCTACGAATTGTACAAGAACGTACTCGCGCCGCTGCCGCTTTCCACGGTCGAAGGGATGCAGATGCTTCTCGGATGGATGGCGCAGAGAGACCCGAGGGCTAAAGAAGCGCGCGCGGAACAGTTCATCGATTCGACCAGCCTTAGGGAGATCGAAAAGAGCGGCTTCGTTTCCAGTCTTTACCAGAGATGAAAAATCACGCGGACCATGTGGGCAGCCTGCTTAGGCCCCAGGAGCTGCTGCAGGCACGCAGCGATCGCAAGGTCGATCGCCGGCAACTGCGGGCTCTGGAAGACAAGCACATTCAGCGGGTGCTCCAGCGCCAGAAAGAGCTCGGCCTGAAGATATTCACCGACGGCGAGTTCCGGCGCAGCAACTTCATGAGCGACTTCAACGATTCGGTGGAGGGGATTAACGAGGGCGATCTCGTCCCTCGCTCCTGGCAGGCCGGCGACAGTGGCGCCCCTCAGCCCTCGAGCGTCCCCGGGATCGTGGTGAGTAAGTTGAAGCAGACCGGGCGATTGACCCAGCATGAGGTCAACTTCATGAAGCAGCATAGCCCCGGTGACATCAAGATCACGCTACCCACCGCCAACCAGTTCCCCGCCATCTATTACAAGCGGGGCATCACCGACAAGGTCTATCCTACCCATTCCGCTCTGCTGTGGGATATCGTGCCCGTCATTAAGGCGGAGATTCAGGCGCTGGTAAACGAAGGGGTACGATACGTGCAGATCGACGCGCCGCGCTACAGCTACTACATCGATCCGAAGTGGCGAAACTACATCAAGAACGAGATAGGGCTAGAGCCCGACCAGGCACTCGACGAGGCGGTTCGGGCGGACAACGCGTGTCTTGAGGGCGCCAGGCGCGAGGGCGTTATCTTGGCTATCCACCTCTGCCGGGGCAACAACCGCAGCCAGTGGTACGCCGAGGGCGGCTACGACGCCATTGCGGAGAAGCTGTTCGGGCACCTCCAGGTGGACACCTTCCTGCTTGAGTATGAGTCGGAGCGGGCCGGCAGCTTCGAGCCCTTGCGGTTCGTGCCGCGCGGTAAGACGGTAGTGCTAGGACTGGTGAGCAGCAAGGTGCCGCAGCTCGAGTCGCAGGATCAGCTCGTGCGGCGCATCGAGGAGGCGAGCAAGTACGTGCCGTTGGAGAACCTGGCCTTGAGCCCCCAGTGCGGCTTCGCCTCCACCATGGAGGGCAACCTGCTCACCGAGGACGACCAGTGGCACAAGCTCAAGCTAGTGGTGGATACCGCCGCCGAGGTGTGGGGGGTTGACTAAACCTTCGGCTCCAGGAAGCCGATCCGCTCGATCACAAGACCCCACCCTGAAGTTCTCCTTGTAGTCACGACCCGATCCTTGATACAAGAAACGGCGTGCGGTCCTCGACCCGAGCGGAGCAAGCGACAAGCGAGCCAAAGTTTTTTTACGGTTGGACGATCGTCGCTGTCGGCTTTCTCGCCCACATCGCCTCTGCCTTCTCGATATCGAGCACGCTGAGCGTCTTTCTCAAACCTCTGTCGAACGACCTGGGGATCTCCCGGGGCGTCTTTTCGCTCATCCGCTCGGGAGAGATCCTCATCGGCGCGGCCGCGGCGCCACTGGTTGGAACTCTCATAGACCGGCACGGCGGAAGGTGGCTGATGGCCGCCGGGGGCCTGGTTTCGGGGGCTGGCTTTCTCCTGCTCGGTCAGGCGAAGGATTTTTGGCAGTTCTTGCTTTTCCGCTGGCTCCTGATCAGTCCGGGCGACGCCCTCATGGGCCAGATGGTCGTGAACGTCTCTATCTCGCGCTGGTTCGTCCGCATGCGTGGCCGCGCACTCGCCCTGGCTGGCATGGGCCACGGCTTGGCCAAAGTCGGCATGCCTCTGCTGGCGGCCTCGCTCATCGTGCACACTGGATGGCGCGCGGCTTGGGTCGTCTTCGGCGTTCTTACACTGGTATTGGTCGTCGCTCCCTCCCTGCTCTTTATGCGCCGGCGTCCGGAAGACATGGGCCTCCTGCCGGATGGAAGATCCCGCGCTCAACACGATAGCGGAGCGCCTGCGAACGAGGACGATTTGGCGCGAGCGCGGGCCGCAATCGCCGACGTCGCCTGGAGCCGCCGTGAAGCGCTGCGCACCCCGGCCTTCTGGCTCATCATCACCACCTTCGGCGTGGCGCACGTCGGCGTGACCGGACTGAATCTTCACGTCTTCGCCTTCGTTAGCGATCAAGGCCATCCGGCGATGGTGGCGGCGCTCGTCATGAGCATCATAGCTTTCATGCAGTTCAGCACACCCATGGTTTGGGGACTCCTCGCCGAGCGCTCGGATATCGGCAGGCTCATCATGGCCAAGTTTCTGATTCAAGCCGCCGGGATTTTTTTGGCCCTCTCCACCCCGGGGCTTCTTTCCCTCTACGCCGGCTTTTTTCTATACGGCATCGGGATGGGCGGAACCTCAATACTGGCGGAAATGATCTGGGCGAACTACTTCGGGCGCATCTCGCTTGGAAAAATTCGCGGCATAGGCTCGCTCCTCACCCACGCCTTCTCCGCCGGCGGACCACCCTTTTTCGGCCTCCTCTTCGACTTCACCCAAAGTTACGACCTTTCCTTCAGCATCTTCATCGGTCTGCTGATCGTCTCGGCCTTCCTAAGCCTGCTCCTCCGCCCGCCCAAGAAGTGGCGTGAATCACCGATCTAGCGGCGCTATCCGACCAAGAACCGGATGACGTCAGTTTGCCGAGACTGCCTAGGCTTGCAAAAATTCGCTTATAATGGCTTCAGTGGCTTTAGGGTCAGGCCTGACTATTGACTTATTTCATAGCTTCCGGGTAAGTTCTGTGCATGGCACGGAAACCAAGGGTTGAATTTGCAGGGGCCTTCTATCATGCCATTGTCCGAGGCAACCAACGGCAGGACATCTTTCGAGACGATAAGGACCGCACTACCTACCTTGAGAGAGTAGAGCATTACAGAAAGAGGTGCGACTTTAAGCTTTATGC
>Ga0209212_1004100_pt1 | contig 18404 bp, 17 predicted proteins | sample RifGroC2_FD_183996 | JGI IMG/M metagenome (GOLD analysis project Ga0209212, IMG submission 183996) | Groundwater microbial communities from Rifle, Colorado, USA - Groundwater C2 (SPAdes) (version 2) | ecosystem: Environmental > Aquatic > Deep subsurface > Groundwater | place: Rifle, Colorado...
ATGTCCCCTCCCACGGGGAGCCCATAGGCGATGCGGCTTACGCTGATGCCGAGGGGTTTGATCAATTTCGAAAGATAGAGGGCCGTTGTCTCACCCTTGACGGTCGGGTTCGTTGCAATAATGACCTCTTTTACGCCGCCTGCCCGGAGACGCTCCATGAGTCCGTCGATCCTGAGATCCTCGGGTCCGATGCCGTCAAGCGGCGAGAGGGAACCCATGAGCGCATGGTAGCGGCCCCGGAAGATCCCGGTCTTCTCGAGGATCAGAATATTGCTCGGTTCTTCCACAACGCAGATGCGTGAAGGATCGCGTTTTTCATCGCGGCAAAGACCGCAGATCTCGTCCTCGGTAATGTTATTACAGACCGTGCAGTAGCGGCTGTTGTTCTTCAGGTCCAGGATCGCCTGCGCGATCCCGAAGGCTTCCTCGGGCGGCATGCCCAGAATGGCAAAAGCAAGACGTTCGGCGCTTTTCTTGCCGATACCCGGAAGCCTGGTGAACGCCTCGACCATTCTGCCCAAGGCCTGACCCGATACTTCCGCGGCCTGCGCGCCGGCTTTCCCCTTTTTTCCCGGGTGAGAAAGCTCACGGGATGATGCTTCGCGTTCTTTCACCGCTGATGTCCTGTCCTGACCACTACGCTCCATAGGGATTCCGCGTCAGATCAGCCCTGGGGGAAGGCCCATGCCCGCCGTCAGTTTGGCCATTTCGTCTTTCATGAGCTCCTGGGATTTTCTGAGCGCTTCATTTACGGCTGCCGTGACCAGGTCCTGGAGCATCTCGATGTCTTTGGGATCCACGACGGAAGCGTCGATCTTGATCGAAAGGACCTCTTGCCGGCCGTTCGCCACGACCGTCACCATACCGCCGCCCGAGGAAGCCTCCACCGATTTACCGGCAGCCTCTTCCTGGAGCTTCTTGACCCGCTCCTGCATCTGCTGGGCCTGTTTCATCAAATTACCAATGATATTTTTCGACATGCGAGGCCTTTTTGTGCCCGAAAAGTGAGATCGCCCAAACAGCAAGGGAAGATTATAATAAAAGAACGGGGGATGCTTTGCAAGAAAAAACGAGGGGTTTATGCTGGTATAAAAAATTTAAATGTCTTGTCCGTGTGGTCCCATCCCGTCAACCCTCTTCCTCGGTTTGGTCCGTTTCTATGACCTCACCGCCGAAGATCCTGAGCGCGTCCTGGACGATCGGGGGCTGTTCCTCGGGTTTCTTTTTTGCCGGTGTTTTGGTTCTGGCCGGAGAGGGCCCTGCTTCCCCCTGGCCAAGCGGTTTTATGGTAAGTTGAATTTTTCTGCCCAGCACCTCGCCGGCGATCTGTTCAATATAATCGCGATGTTCCTGCTTTTCAACCTGGTCCCGCTGAAAACCCGCCGGGAACCCAAGCGTAAAGCCCGTGTCCGAAGTATTGAGAAGTTTGCTCTGGGTAAAATAGGAGGCCAGGCTCGGTTTTTTCGCTTTCAGGGCGCTCATCACCCTGCCCCACTCATCCGTTGTCGCTCCGCCCCCTCCGCCCGGCGCTTCTGACGGGCGGGGCTGGTGCGAAACCGCCGCGGTTTTAGGCACATAGGGTCCCGACTGCTCGCGGACCCCGACAGCCGCCGGCGCGGACAACGCGGTTCCCGGCGTAAGGCGGCTCTCAAACTCCTTCATCCGGGCAAGCACCTCGGCGAGCGGCCGCAACGGCGTGATGTGGCAGGCCTTGACGATCCCCATTTCAACAGTGAACCGTTGATGCGGGGACCAGCGCATTTCATCCAGTGTTTTTGAAAGGCTGTCAAAGAGCAGCAGGAGCTGGTCGCTTTCCACGCCGGAGGCCTGCTGCTGGAGGTTCTGAATATCTGCTGGCGGAAGCTCGACGATACGGCCGGGGTCCTTGGTGATCTTGATTACCATAAGGTTCCGGATATGCTCGACCACTCCCGCCAGGAACTGACGCATATCGAGCCCCTGTTCAAGCAGGCCGTCGATCTGCTTCAGCAGACCGCCGCTGTCCCGGGAGAGCAGGCCCGCAGCGAACTGCAGCAGCTTTTCCTGTGCTACCGCGCCGAGGGTCGCCTGGAGGTCCTCGTTCTTGACCGTCATGCCGCTGTACGAAACGGCCTGGTCCAGCAGGCTCTGCGAATCACGCATACTGCCCTCTGCTGCCCGCGCGATCATGGCAAGCCCCTCGTCGGTGACCGTAATGCCCTCGGCTGCTGCGATCTTTTTAAGCTGGTCGATGATCTCGCTCAGGGGAATTCGCTTGAACCCGTAGCGCTGGCAGCGGGAATGAATGGTGGCGGGGATCTTCTGCGGTTCGGTCGTGGCAAAGATGAAGAGGACATGCGGCGGCGGTTCTTCGAGCGTCTTCAGCAGTGCATTAAAGGCCTCGTTCGTGAGCATATGGACCTCATCGATCACGTAGACCTTGTACTTGCCGCGGGTGGGCGCGTATTTCACGGCTTCGCGCAGCTCCCGGATATGTTCGATGCCGCGGTTCGATGCCCCGTCGATCTCGATGACATCCACTGACATTCCCGCCGTGGTCTCTCTGCACGAATCACATTTGCCGCAGGGCGTCGGGGTCGGTCCTTCCGAGCAGTTTAAGGCCTTGGCAAGAATGCGCGCTGTCGTGGTCTTGCCCACGCCCCGCGGTCCGGAGAACAGGAACGCATGCGCAAGCCTTTTCGTGGTGATCGCGTTCTGCAGCGTTCGAGTGATATGCCCCTGACCGACGACGTCTTCGAAAACCTGGGGCCGCCATTTTCTTGCCAGGACCTGGTAGCTCATAGGAACTTTACCTCGGATACGACGCTGCAGATCTCATACTACGATGGCCGTTCTTGATCATTCTGTCGCTGCTTTGCGAAGGCACGGGGAGGCGGGGATGAACCGGTGGACTGCCCTTCGCCTACACAGCAGCGCAAAGGTCGAACAAGTTTGTTGGACAGGTTTTGCCGGTTCATTGCGGAAGTAACGAACGGGAACGGCGTCCGCGCTTTCCCTGGCTTTGATCGAAAAATTTAAAGCTCACAAACCCGGGCTTCCCTGCGGCACACCTGGAACCCGCTTACCGCTGCTTCCTTCCGGACCTGACGGGGTTCACGGGACCGTGGTTGCGCAGGACCCGGGCTTGTGAGCGCAATTGCTTTTGGTTCGGGGTTATGAGCGGGGAGTCAAAAAATACTCCGAACTAAGAACTCCAAACGCATCATGGATAAAAAATGGCGGAGAGAGTGGGGTTCGAACCCACGTTAGGTTTCCCTAAACACGCTTTCCAAGCGTGCGCCTTCAGCCGCTCGGCCATCTCTCCGGTTTTACTATTTCGGATTGTTGATTTCGGATTTCGGATTTATTAATTCGCAATCCGAAATCCGCAATTATATATGGCGGAGAGGGGGGGATTTGAACCCCCGGTGGAGTTACCCCCACAACAGTTTTCGAGACTGCCGCCTTCAACCACTCGGCCACCTCTCCGAATGTGCCGCTTCAACCTTATCGTACTGACTGCCTCAGCTTCTCAAAAAAGACCTGAAGCACATCGCGGCATTCGGCTTCAAGAATACCGGGCGTGATACGGTACACGTGGTTCAACCTGCCGTCACGGACCACATCATAGACCGATCCCAGAGCGCCGGCCTTGGGATCGCGGCACCCGTACACCAGCCTGTTGACCCGTGCAAGCACCAGCGCCCCGGAACACATAAGACAGGGCTCAAGGGTCACATAAACGGTCGCGTCCGACATCCGCCATCTGCCGAGCTTGGCCGAAGCTTCCCGTACTACCAGCAGTTCGGCGTGCGCACACGGGTCTTGCCAGGTCTCCCGCATGTTGTGGGAAGCAGCGATAACCGTGTTTCCGACGACCAGCACCGCGCCGATTGGCGTCTCGCCCTCGCCTGCCGCCTTATGCGCCTCGGCAAGCGCCAAGCGCATGAACTCTTCGTCGGTCCTGTGCGCGCCGTTATTCATCATGGTCGCCAAGCAAGCGCTGCGGTCAATTCTAAAAAATGGTGCGCCCAAGAGGATTCGAACCTCTGGCCTACGGATTCGTAGTCCGTTGCTCTATCCAGCTGAGCTATGGGCGCAAAACAGATGCACAGAAGCGGGTGCTTCTGTGCATCCAAAACCGGTCTGGTCTGTCTTTCTGCTTACTTGTTCACGCCACCCACAAGCGTGATAGCGACACGTTCATGTGCGTAGGGGTGGATCCCGGGGTGCATGGAATAGAGCCAGCCCTTCCACTCTGCTTTACCCGGCTCGGTAACCGACACCTGCACGGCAGGGTTGTTTGGCTTATCCGATGCTGAGGTGATGTCTTTCTCGCCCATCCTGAAATCCGGGAGGAATGCATGCACTTTGATCTTCATTTTCGTGTTCGGCACCGCAAGTTCAGTACCCACGGCCACCGTGTATTCTTTCGTGCTCTTGGCAGTCTTGTCTTCGATGTTCAGCTTAACGGCCTTCCACTTCGCCTTCACTTCAGCGGGAACAACGACCTTGCGGTCGACCTTCGGCATATCCGGCATCCCCGTCTGCGGCATGCCGCCTTCCGTGCTCGGGTGGCCCGGAGGCAACTGGGGCTTTTCTTCCTTCTTTTTGCAGGCTGCAACGGTAAAGATGAGGCTGCCTATTACAACAGCGGCTAACAACTTCTTCATGGTGATACCTCCTTGGGTAGGTGAATAGTAAAGATACAGGGAGCGTTGCCCTGGTCGTGCTGCCGGAAAAAATGGCGGAGAGGCCGGGATTCGAACCCGGGGTGGAGTTACCCCCACAACTGCTTAGCAGGCAGCTGCCTTCAGCCGCTCGGCCACCTCTCCGGTTTACTTCTGTTCGGAGTTCGGAGTCATGAGCAGGGAGTCAAAAACTACGAACTCCGAACGAAAGAACTCCAAACGCATTTTCGTATAAAAAATATGGCGGAGAGAGAGGGATTCGAACCCCCGGAGCTTGCGCTCAACGGTTTTCAAGACCGCCGCCTTAAACCGCTCGGCCATCTCTCCGTATAAACCGCCGCATTCAGAAGTCAGGAGACAGAACCCAGCAAAAAAATCATGGCCGGATGCATCACTTCTGACTTCTGGCTTCTGGCTCCGGGCTCCTCGGTGTTATTTTCTCCGCCCCGCCCATGTACGGCCTGAGCACTTCGGGTATCACAATGCTGCCGTCTGGCTGTTGAAAATTTTCGAGGATCGCGACGACCGTGCGGCCCACTGCCAGGCCTGAGCCGTTCAGCGTATGCACGAACTCGGTCTTTTTTCCGCCTGCAGGCTTGTACCTGATGTTGCCCCGCCGTGCCTGAAAGTCCTCGAAATTCGAGCACGATGATATTTCCCGGTACTTATTCTGCGCAGGAAGCCAGACCTCGATATCGTAGGTCTTTGCAGAAGAGAACCCCAGGTCGCCGGCGCAGAGGGCGATGACCCGGTACGCGAGGCCAAGCCGCTTGAGAACCTCCTCTGCCTGGCCGGTAAGCTTCTCCAGCTCATCGTAGGAGCCCTCGGGTTTTGCAAACTTCACCAGCTCCACCTTGTTGAACTGGTGCTGGCGGATCAACCCGCGAGTGTCTTTGCCGTATGATCCCGCCTCGCGGCGGAAACAGGGGGTGTACGCCGTGTAGAGCACCGGCAGGCTTTCTTCCGGCAGGATCTCATCCCTATGGATATTGGTTACCGGAACCTCTGCTGTCGGTATAAGGTAGAAGGCGCCGTTCTCAACCCGGAAAAGCTCTTCCTCGAACTTCGGCAGCTGGCCTGTGGCGGTCATGCTGGCCTTGTTCACCATGAACGGCGGCAAGACCTCCAGATAACCGTGTTCGGTGGTATGCAGGTCGAGCATGAAACTGATCAATGCGCGCTCGAGCCGGGCGCCCATGCCTTTATAAAGAGCAAAGCGGGCTCCCGTGATCTTGGTAGCCCGGTCAAAATCGATGATGTCCAGATACTCGGCCAGGTCCCAGTGGGGTTTCGGCTCGAAGGAAAATACCGGGGGTTCGCCGCCTTGGGGAGACCACCGCCTGATCTCTACATTGCTGTTTTCGTCTTTACCATCAGGCACGGAACTATGCGGCAAGTTGGGAGTAGTAAGCAGGATGTTTCGCTGCGCTTCTTCCTGTTCCCGGCTTTTGTTCTCAAGCTCGGTGACGGTATCACCGACGGCGCGCATCTCGGCAACCTTGTCTTCCGCCGGTTGCCCCGCCTTCTTGAGCCGTCCGATCTCCTCGGAGACCTCGTTGCGCCGCCGGCGCAGCTCTTCAATCCGCTGCTGCAAGGCCCGGCGTTCCGTGTCCAATGCCAGGAACGCCGTCAGATCAAGTTCGATGCCCCGTCTGCTGATAGCCGCCAGCACTTGATCCGTATGTTCACGAACGAACTTTAAATCGAGCATTTAGGGTATCATTCTCCTCGAACGTTGTCAATAACTTTTCTTGAAGATCCTTGTTTCGAGCGCCTTGATCTTGATCTGGATCGCTTCGGGGTTCGGATAGGCCGGCTCGATCTCCTTGTAAAGCTTGAGCGCCTCCGCCAGCTCGTCTCCGGACTCAAGGCATCCGGCCAGGGCAAACTTGGCCTTGACCGCCAGCTCCGTGTCCGGATTGCCGTCAATGGTCTTCCGGTAAAAGATCTTGGCCTCGTCGAGCTCCCCCCTGGAAAAGGCGGCTGTCCCGAGCCTGAAGTATCCAAGCTTCACCTGCTGGCCAACAGGGAACTCTTCCACCTGCTGCAGCCAGACCGTGCGCGCTTCCTCGACCTTCCCTACCCGGAACAGACAGTCAGCCAGGCTGTAAAGGCTTTTCTCCCGGACCTCGCGGTTTTCATACTGGGCCGCCTTGCGATATTCCTCGATGGCCCGGTCGTAGTCATTGTAACCCTGTTCATAGATATGGTGGGCAATATACCATTGGGCCTGCGGAGCAATGTCGCGGCGCGGATATCGCTTGAGCAGCAGCCGGAAGGTCTGCAGCGACTTATCGGTCTCGCCCAGGTAGAGAAACTGCGTAACTCCCACCCAGTACAGCGCATCATCGGCCCGGGTGCTGTAGGGATGTTCCTTGACCAGCTCCAGGTACATCCTGGCAGCGGTTTGATACTCACCGGCATTCCAGCGCTTCGTTGCCGCTTCATACTCGTTCTGTGCCGCCTTGTCCAATGCGTCGCACCCGGTCAGGGCGAGGGCTGCGCACAGGAACAGCATCGCGATCTTCTTCACCCCGGCCACCGCTCACGCTCCCGGGCCGGCCGGCGGTTCCGGGGCGGTTTTTTCTCCGGCCGGCTCTTTTTCTTCCTCGCGTTCCACAAGCTTTGCGAAACTGACCACCTTGTCGTCCGATTCAATATCGAATAACCGCACGCCCTGCGTATTCCGGCCCTGCACTGAAATGTCCCGGCTGCGGATCCGCAGGACCTTGCCGTTCGACGTGATCAGGATGATCTCGTCGTCCTCTGACACCTGGGCCATGCCGGTCACCCGCCCGTTCTTCTCGGTGATCTTGAGCGTGAAAATGCCCTTGCCGCCCCGGCCCTGGCTTCGGTAATCCTCGAGGGTGCTTCGTTTGCCGTAGCCCTTTTCAGTCACCGTCAGGATCGTCGAGTCGTCGCGCACGATCTCCATGGCGACGACCTCATTGCCTTTGTCGAGCCGGATACCGATCACGCCCTTGCCCGTCCTCCCGATCTCCCGCACATCGGTCTCGGAAAACCGGATCGAAAGGCCGTCCCTCGTGCCGAGGAACACGTCACACTTGCCGTCGGTGACCTCGGAAGAGATCAGCTCGTCGCCCTCTTCAAGGGTGATAGCGATGATGCCGGAAGGGCGCGGGTGGCTGTATGATTCGAGCTCGGTTTTCTTGATAATGCCGTTTTTCGTCGCCATAAGGATGAAATGACCGGGTGTGAACTCGCGGACCGGCAGCGCCGCGGTCACCCGCTCATCCTGGCTGATCTGAATGAGGTTCACGATCGCTTTGCCCTTGGCCTGCCGGCTGGCCTCGGGAAGCTGGTGCACCTTGAGCCAGTACACCCGGCCCTTGTTCGTGAAGAAAAGGATGTAGCTATGGGCCGATGCCGTGAAGAGGCGCTCCACGAAATCCGCCTCCTTCGTCTCCATTCCCATTTTTCCCTTGCCGCCGCGCCGTTGCGCGCGGTATGACGTGAGGGGGTTGCGCTTGATATAGCCGGCATGGGAGATGGTGATCACCATCTCTTCATCCTTGATCAGGTCCTCGATATCGATCTCCGAGGCCTGCGGTACGATCTCGGTGCGGCGCTCATCGCCGTATTCCGCCTTGACCGCCAGGAGCTCGTCCCGGATGATCTTCATCACGAGGGCATCGGAACCGAGGATCTCGGTCAGCCGTGCGATCTCCTTGAGCACTTCTTCATATTCTGCAATGATCTTGTCGCGCTCAAGCCCCGTGAGCCGCTGCAGCCGCATCTCGAGGATGGCCTGGGCCTGGATCTCACTGAGCTTGAACTCGCGCACGAGGCCGATTTTTGCCTCGTCGGGGGTGGCCGATGCCTTGATCAGCGCGATGACGGCATCGAGGTTGTCCAGCGCAATCTTGAGGCCCAGCAGGATGTGCGCCCGCTCCTCGGCCTTCCGGAGATCGTACTTCGTCCGCCTGACCACCACTTCCCGGCGGTGCTGAATGAAGTTCGACAGCAATTTGCGCAGGTTCAGCACGCGCGGCTGATTGTTCACCAGGGCAAGCATGATCACGCCAAAGGTGGACTGCATGGCCGTATGCTTGTACAGCTGGTTCAGGATCACCGTCGCGAGCTCGCCTTTTTTCAGGTCGATGGCGATGCGCATGCCTTCGCGGTCCGATTCATCGCGGATCTCGGAGATGCCGGTGATCTTTTTTTCCTGCACGAGCTCGGCGATCCGCTCAAGCAGGCGCGCCTTGTTCACCTGGTAGGGAAGCTCGGTGACGATAATGCTTTCGCGGTCCCCCCTGCCCTCTTCGATCGTGGCACGGGCGCGCATCTGGATGATGCCCCGGCCGGTGAGATAGGCCTGCCTGATCCCTTCATACCCGTTGATAAAACCTGCTGTGGGGAAATCGGGCCCTTTGATCACGCTCATGAGGTCGGGGATCGTGACCTCGGGATTGTCGATCATCATCACCAGGCCGTCCACGACCTCGGACAGATTATGGGGCGGGATGTTCGTTGCCATGCCGACGGCGATGCCGGCCGAGCCGTTGATCAGGAGGTTCGGCACGCGGGTCGGGAGAACGGACGGCTCGACCGTGGTGTCGTCAAAGTTCGGGACGAAGTCAACGGTCTCCTTGTCGATATCTGCCAGCAGTTCTTCCGCTAATTTGGTGAGCCTGGCTTCCGTATACCGGTAGGCCGCAGCCGGGTCGCCGTCAACAGATCCGAAATTGCCCTGGCCGTCCACAAGCCGGTAGCGCATGTTAAAATCCTGCGCCATCCTGACCATGGTATCGTAGACCGCGCTGTCGCCGTGCGGATGGTACTTCTTCAACACCTCACCGACCACACCCGCGCTCTTGGAGTATTTCTTGTTATGCAGGAGCCCTTCCCGGAACATGGCGTACAGGATGCGCCGGTGCACGGGTTTCAATCCGTCGCGCACATCGGGGAGCGCCCGCCCCACGATGACGCTCATGGAGTAATCGAGATAGGAGGTTTTCATCTCCTGTTCGATGTTGATCTGCGATTTTATGTCCTGAGGTTCCATAATTATTTATCCTCGCCGAGGGCCTCGGCGTCCGCAAGGTCTTTATTTCTTCCCAAGGCGCGCTTGTTGCGAATAAACGAAGCCCTTCCTAGGTACGAGACCGGGATAGTACCGAACGTTCCTTGAACGCGATCCGCTTCTGCTTCATCCCAGGTTACACCGGTAATCGATGTTATGATATCAACACGTACTGGAGGCACGCCAAGTTGAACGATCCTGTCGGGAGTCGAGAAATCATCGACGCTCAGTCCCAGAGATCCGAAGCCAAAAGCCTCGAGGGCGCCCAGAATGCGTCGTCCGTTTTCCGCATCAGGACGAACGAGAAGATCCAGATCGCCCGTGTATCTCGGCGCTCCGTGAAAAGCGAGCGCATAGGCGCCGATAAGAATGTAACGCACGTCATGGGCGTTGAACAACGCGAGCAATTCTTTGTAATCGGCTTGCGCTTCCATCGCGTTCTCTCCTCAGGCGCTCTACAACGGCGATACGCTCCTCCGCTGTTTTTGACAACCAGAAAAGCAGGTTTTCCCTGGTTTCCAAAATGTCCCGCAAGCATCCTTTTCGTACGATCCGTTCGATCATTTTATTTCGCGCAGCCGCGCGTGCTAGACGTCCAGATTTCTTACTTCCAATGCATGGCGCTGAATGAAGGCGCGCCGCGGCTCGACCTGGTCTCCCATGAGGATGGTGAAGATCTCATCGGCCTTGACCGTGTCTTCGATCGTGACCTGAAGGAAGGTCCGCTTCTCCGGGTCCATGGTCGTTTTCCAGAGCTGTTCCGGGTTCATCTCGCCCAGACCTTTGTACCGCTGAATCGCCAGGCCTTTTTTCCCGAGCTCGAGCACGTAGTGGACCAGCTTGCCCGTGTCGTTGAAGCTTTTCTCTTCGCCCTTCTCCCGGACCTTGTAGGTCGGCCCGTCAAGCCCGAGCAGCGCCGGTGAAAGACTTTGCAGTTCACGGAACTCAGGCGTGTTCACAAAATTCTCGTCAATGATGATGCTCGAATGCGCCGCGTCGTATTTGGAGTCGAACCGGAGCCGCAAGGCCTGGTGTTCTTCGTCCGGCTCGATGGCCCATTCGGTCTTGGTCTTGGGATGGAACTGCTTAAGATATTCCTCCACCGAGAGCGCCAGAGCCTTGAGCTTGCCCTCTTCTTTAAGGTTCGCTTTGGTGAACGTTTTGTCCAGCAGGAGCGATCGCAGGACCATCACGTCCAATCGCTTCCTGCGGTACTTGTCGAGCGTCCGCTCGAACTGAACGAGCTTTTTAAGCGTCGCGGTAAGACCCTCGCCGTTCAGCCAGCGGTCCTGCTCGGGCGCAAAAAGCTCGATGTCCTCTGCCGCCAGGTCAAGCAGGAAGTCCTCCATGCGCGAGTCGTCCTTGATGTAGCGCTCGGTCTTTCCGCGTTTTACTTTAAAGAGCGGCGGCTGCGCAATATAGAGGTAGCCCCGCTCGATGACTTCCGGCATCTGGCGGTAAAAGAACGTGAGCAGCAGCGTGCGGATATGCGCTCCGTCCACGTCTGCGTCGGTCATGATCACAATGCGGTGATACCTGAGCTTGGCGATATTGAACTCTTCCGGACCGATCCCCGCGCCAAGGGCCGTGATGAGCACCCGGATCTCGTCGCTGGACAGCATCTTGTCGAAACGCGCCTTCTCAACGTTCAGGATCTTTCCTTTGAGCGGAAGGATGGCCTGGTTCTTCCGGTCCCGGCCCTGTTTGGCGGAGCCGCCGGCGGAATCCCCCTCCACGATGAAGATCTCCGAGAGCGCGGGGTCTTTTTCCTGGCAGTCCGCCAGTTTGCCCGGCAGCGACGTGGAGTCGAGCACCCCCTTGCGCCGCGTGAGTTCCCGGGCCTTTCGCGCAGCTTCGCGCGCCCGGGCTGCGTTCATGCCCTTTTCTGCCACTTTGCGCGCAACCGCGGGATTCTCTTCCAGATAGGACCCGAGAGATTCGTTCACCATGGCTTCGACGATGCCCTTGACCTCGCTGTTCCCGAGCTTGGTCTTGGTCTGGCCTTCGAACTGCGGGTTCGACAGGCGCACGCTTACCACGGCCGTCAATCCTTCCCGCACGTCCTCGCCCGACAACGCCTCATCGCCGCTCTTCAAGAGGCCGCTGGACAAGGCATAGCTGTTCACCGTGCGGGTGAGCGCGGCCTTGAAACCGACGAGGTGCGCACCGCCCTCATGGGTGTTGATATTGTTCGCAAAGGAAAATACCTGCTCGATGTAGCTGTCGTTGTACTGGAAAGCGATCTCGACGAAGATCCCGTCGCGGTCTTTGGCAAGATGGATGGGGGCCGGATGCAGCGGGGTCTTGTTCTTGTTCAGATATTCGATGAACGAGACAATGCCGCCTTCGTAGAAGAAGGTCTGTTTCTTGCTCGATCGCTCGTCGGCGATGGTGATCCTGAGGCCGCGGTTCAGGAATGCCAGTTCGCGCAGCCGCTGCGACAGGATATCGTAGCTGTATTCCCGGTCCTCGAAGATCTGAAAATCGGGCTTAAAGGTGACCTTCGTTCCCGTGGTCGTCGTCGTTCCCGTGACCGTGAGCGGCGCCTGGGGGTTGCCGCGCTCGTAGCGCTGCTGGAACACCTGGCTGTTCTGCTTGATCTCGAGCTCGAGCCATTCGGAGAGCGCGTTCACCACCGAGACGCCGACGCCGTGAAGCCCGCCGGAAACCTTGTAGACGTCGCTGTCGAACTTGCCGCCTGCGTGGAGCACCGTCAGCGCGACCTCGGCGGCCGACCGTTTCTGCACGCTGTGCATCTGCGTCGGGATGCCGCGGCCGTCGTCGATCACCGTCACACTGTTGTCGATATGGATAATGACGTCGATGTTCTTGCAGAAGCCGGCCATGGCCTCATCCACGCTGTTGTCCACGATCTCATAGACCAGGTGGTGAAGCCCGACGCTGCCGGTGCTGCCGATATACATGGCCGGTCTCTTGCGTACGGCTTCGAGACCCTCGAGCACCTTTATGCTGTCTGCAGTATATTCCATCCACTCCTCGCAAAAAGAGGGAGTGTCCGCAGGGTGCGGTACAATCCCTCACATCCAGAGCAAATCCCAAATTGCAAAACACAAATTACAAACAATTTTCAAATATTCAAATCCAAAACCACGTGGTGCCTGTTTGACCATTGGGTATCGATGTTTGGAATTTATTTGTAATCTGGCGCTTGTACTTGGGAAGTTACCATCACACCCGCATGGGCATGACAACGCATTTGTAGTGCTCATCGCCCTCTTCCTTGATCAGGCAGGGGCTTAGGGGGTCGCTCAGTTCCAGCGTGATGTTCTGCTTGTCCATGGCGGTCAGCACATCCATGAGGTAGCGGGAGTTGAACCCGATGGCAAGCTCTTCGCCGGTATAGGCTATTGTAAGCTCTTCGCTCGCTTCGCCGATCTCGGGATTGTTCGTGGAGAGCACCAGGCGGTTCTTTTCGAGCTGCACCTTGACCGCGTTGGTTTTTTCCTTGGACAGGATCGAGACGCGTTTTACGGCATGCATGAACTCGTCCTTGGGCACCACGATCTTCTTGGTGTTCTGCGTCGGCAGCACCTGCAGATAGTTGGGGTAATTGCCGTCGATGAGCTTCGACACCATGACCAGCCCGTCCCGTTTGAACAGGGCGTGGTTCTTGCTGAACCCGAGCCGCAGCTCCGTGCCGGAAGAACCTTCCTCCAGAAGCCGCCGGAGCTCAAGCATTGCCTTCTTCGGAATGATCATGCTCTCTTCCGCATGCTTCGCATCGACGACCCGGTCGATCATCGAAAGGCGGTGGCCGTCGGTGCCGACCATGCGGATGTTCAGGCCGTTCTTGGCCTGGGTCATATGGACGAACAATCCGTTCAACACATACCGGGCGTCATTTTCACCCACGGAGTACAGCGTTTTCTTGATCATGTCCCGGAGCGTTTCGCCGTCTATGGCGATCAGGCCTTCTTCGGCAACGTCGGGCAGCGCAGGGAATTCGTCTTTGGGCAGGCCTACGAGCTTGAACTGCGAATGACCCGATGCTATTTTTACCCAGCTTCCTTCGTCTACGCGGATCTGGATGTCCTCTGCCGGGAGTTCCCGGACGATCTCGAACATCTTCTTGGCAGAAACGGTGACAGCCCCGGGCCGCTCGATCTCGGCGACATATCTGCCGCGCAGTCCGATCTCAAGGTCGGTGGCAATTATCTCGAGTGCGCCGTTCTCCGCCGAAAGCAGCATGTTCGACAGGATAGGCATGGTGTTCTTCTTCTCGACAACACCCTGGATCCGCTGAAGACCCTTCAGGAATTCCTCTTTCTTGATTTTCAGTTTCATCTAAGGAAGCCTCCCGTGACCATTCGGTGATACTATCAGAATACCCATGAAATAGCAATACAAAATTTTCCCTGTTTGCCTTTTTATTTCAAGATTTTAGCTGCTTGATGAGCGCCTCGATACGGGCCTTGAGTTCCGGGTCTTTTTCTTTTTTTGCCTCGATCACTTTTATGGCGTGAATGACCGTACTGTGGTCCTTACCGCCGAACACATTTCCCGTCTCGGGAAGCGACGTTCCCACAAGCGTACGGCAGAGGTACATGCCAACCTGGCGGGGAAGGACCACTGCCTTGGTGCGCCGTTTTGATTTCAGGTCGGAGATCTTTACACCGAAGGCCTCGGCCACGACCTTCTGGACCAGGTCGTTCGTAATGATCTTGTCCCGCGCATCAATGAGGTAGCGGAGCTCTTCACGGGCCAGCTCCTGCGTGATCTCCCGGTTGGTAAGCGACGAAACCGCGCCCAGCTTGACCAGTCCGCCTTCCAGTTCCCGAATATTGCTTTTCATGGTCGTTGCAAGAAAGAGGGCAACGTCATCGGGCAGCCGGATGGCCCAGAACTCCGCCTTTTTCTTTACAATGGCAATGCGCGTTTCAAGGTCCGGCGGCTGAATGTCCGCGATCAGTCCGGACTCGAACCGCGAACGGAGCCGCTCCTCGATATCGGGGATCTCTTTCGGCTGGCGGTCGCTGGTGAGGACGATCTGCTTCTGCGCTTCATAGAGTGCGTTGAACGTATGAAAGAACTCTTCCTGGGTCCGTTCCTTGCCGGCAATGAACTGGATATCGTCGATCAGCAGAATGTCGATATTGCGGTATTTCTGGCGGAATTCTTCCATCCGCTGGTGACTGATGCGGTTGATGAGCTCGTTCGTGAACTGCTCGGAAGAGAGATAGGCAACGCGGGTTTTGGGTGACTTGCTCTGGATGTGATGGCCGATGGCATTGACCAGGTGGGTCTTGCCCAGGCCGACGCCGCTGTAGATGAACAGCGGATTATAGGAGCGGCCGGGCGTGTCCGCCACCGCTTTGGCTGCTGCATGGGCGAACTGGTTGCTCGGCCCGACCACAAAGGTGCTGAAAATGTATTTTTTATCGAAGTGGCCTCCCCGCTCTTCCCGCGGTTCGCCCTTTTCTTCCTTCGGCAGCCGTACCGGCTTCTTTTTTTGAGGCTGTTCGGGCTGAACATAGAAATCGATCTCCATGTCGTCCCGCTTGGTCACCTCTTTGATCACATCGGCCAGGGTGGTCCAGTGGTGCTCTTTGATCCAGTCGCGATGAAACTTGCTCGGTACCTCGATTTGTATCCTGTTGCCTTCCAGGGAAACAAGCTTGGACTGGCTGAACCAGGTGTCGTAACCCTGCTTGGACATTCGGTTTTCTATCAGTAATTGTATCTCTTCCCACAGCCTGACCTGATCCATAAAAACCCCAAAAAACGACCCTGGTTACAAACATGCTTATCCACAGGTGTTAATAATCGCTTTTTCTATTGTTTTTCTTATTGTTACGATTATGCTCGGAGGTATATCGTCCGCTTTTGTTTGCTCGCTTTTGCTGGATTTTTTGCCTCTCCGGATGGTCGTTTCTAGTACGCATCTTGCAATTTGTTTTACTCTTGTTTCGCAGATGATGCCTGCTTCTTTTGTGAGCGGCATGAATATAACAGAACACACCTGTTCTGGCAAGGTATTTTTCTGCTTCGCAACTGCTGTAACAGAGCACTTTGGCTGGTTCTTCGCAACCTGCTACGGCTTCGGGAGGCCGTCTTTTGCCTTCTCTGCAGCTCAGGATCGTGACCCATTATCCGTGCTTTACAAAACGCGCTCCCTCCTGATTGGTAAAAAAGTGCTTGACTTCGAAACTGTAGCTGCGGTATTATAAAACAACTGTTTCGGTTGTTCTGTTGGACATGTGAAACATTATAATATTTCTCTTAAAACAGGAGGAGACAAAATGGCTGCAGATATCAAGGTTGATCAGACGCTGGACTGCAAAGGAATGAGCTGCCCTTTACCCATTCTCAAGACCAAAAAAGCTGTGGAAGCGCTTACGAAAGGCCAGGTCCTGAAGGTGGAGACTACGGATGCCGGCTCCAAGAACGATATGAGCTCCTGGGCCAAGAGGACCGGCAATGAGATCCTGAACGTCGAGGAAGGCTCCGGTACGTTCACGTTTTATATCAAGAAGACCGCTTAAGGAGAAGAGCACATGGCAAACAAAAAAATGACGATCATCGCATCCAAGGGCACACTGGACATGGCATATCCGCCGCTCATCCTTGCCACCACTGCTGCAGCCATGGATGTGGACGTTTCGATATTCTTTACGTTTTACGGTCTGGAAATGATCAAGAAAGGCAATGCCGATAATCTCAAGGTTTCCCCCCTGGGCAATCCGGCCATGCCGATGCCAATGCCGATCCCGACGCTCGTTGCATCGCTGCCCGGCATGGAATCGGTCGCAACGGCAATGATGAAGTCCATGTTCAGCAAACACGGCGTTGCGTCCATCGGTCAGCTGCTCGACCTTGCCAAAGAGGCCGGCGTAAAGCTTATCGCCTGCCAGATGACCATGGATGTCATGGGCGTCAAGCAGTCGGACATCATTGACGGCGTCGAATTCGGCGGTGCTGCCACCTGGATGGACCTGGCTGCTGATGCGGACATCAACCTGTTCGTGTAGTACAGTCCCTCTCGCTTCTCCATGATCTTCAACCGGTTCTGATGTCAGAACCGGTTTTTTGTTTTTCCTGCCTTCATTTGCTGGACTTTTTTCTACGTTTATGTTAAAAAAAATCATGCGGATACCTACAGATCTTAAGTACGACGACAAAGGACTGATCCCGGCAGTGGTCCAGGACTGGCAGAACGGCCAGATCCTTATGGTTGCTTACATGAACGCCGAGTCGCTCAAAAAAACCGTTGAAACACGCCTCACCTGGTTCTGGAGCCGATCGCGCCGGAAGTTCTGGCAAAAGGGCGAGACCTCCGGTCATATCCAGCGGGTCAAGGACATTCTCTATGACTGCGACCAGGACACGCTGCTTATCAAGGTGGAGCAGACCGGTCCGGCATGCCACACCGGGGAACAGAGCTGCTTCTTCAGGAGCTTCCTGGACAAGAAGGGAGAGGGGAAATGAGCGACAACTGCATTTTCTGCAAGATCATCGAAAAAAAGATCCCATCCAGGATCGTTTATGAAGATCAGCAGGTGTTCGCATTTGAAGACGTCAATCCCCAGGCGCCGGTCCATATCCTGGTGGTCCCGAAAAAACATCTACCCGACATTCAGAGCATGGCTGAGACCGATCGGGAACTGGTGGGCCACCTGTTCCTGGCAGCAACGAAGATCGCAACAGACAGGGGACTTGCAGATAAGGGATACCGTACGGTGATCAACAACGGCGCCGACGCGGGCCAAACGGTCTTTCATATTCACCTGCATATTCTCTCGGGCCGACGCTTTGCCTGGCCCCCGGGATAAACTACGCACAGTTCCCTGTGCAAAACATCCTGACAACCTGTTCAAAACCAAAAACACGGGGTTTTCCACAATGTGGCAACATTCCGCCAACAACACCGCGCCGACGTTATTCCAAATCCTTTTAGTCACGATTTCAAACGGTTCATGCAGGTACTCACATTTCCACACCCCCTATTACTACTACTACTAATTTATTTAATATAGATACATAGTAGTTCTTACGTCGCTTTTGTGTGAGTAGATCTCTTTTTATTGAACACATTGTTTTATGATCCGTCATAAAAATAATTAATTAGCCATACTGCATATCCCGTGGTAAGGTTAACATCGAGACGAGCGTCACCAAACAACATTCTTTTTCAGGAGAGCGCATGGAAAACAAGGAATTCGTTTTTGTCATCACCCACTCATACGATGCCATTGAACGGGCAGCAGCAGCGCTCCAGCTCGCAACGAACATGATGGCTTTTGATGCGAAGATCGATTTCTTTCTTATGAACGAGGGTGTACATCTGGCGCGCAAAGGCTTTGTTGAATCCGTTACCTGGCAAAAAGGTTTTTCCCCGGTTGCGGACCTGATGAAGAGCCTGGTGGAAGATTTCGACTGTAGATTCTATATCTGCGCTTCCTGCGTGAAACCCTATGGTCTTGAAGGAGCGGAGTGGATCAAGAACGCAGAGGTAAAACCCGGCTCCTACCTTGGTGAGCTTTTGATGCAGCGGCAGAATGTGACGTTCTGACGACAGTATATATTTTTTACACGCTCTTACGACCTGTGCGGATCATTGCTATTACGTGATCATTTATCCGTTCAGGTTTTTTTATTTTATACGTAGAGGGATGACCCATGGACGAGTTTAAACTGGCAGGCCAGGAATTTATCGAGTTAAATAATCT
>Ga0209212_1004108_pt1 | contig 18348 bp, 16 predicted proteins | sample RifGroC2_FD_183996 | JGI IMG/M metagenome (GOLD analysis project Ga0209212, IMG submission 183996) | Groundwater microbial communities from Rifle, Colorado, USA - Groundwater C2 (SPAdes) (version 2) | ecosystem: Environmental > Aquatic > Deep subsurface > Groundwater | place: Rifle, Colorado...
GATATCAGGCTTCGTGTATCTACCGATGGCGGAGCAACATTCACTCAACCCAGCATTAAGGTAAATGATGTTACGACGGCTACCGAGCAGGGCTTTGCCGACATCAAAAACGATGCCAAAGGAACAACATATTTTATCTGGCGGGATGACAGGAACATCTCTGGCACGCCGGATATCTATTATGCCTATGCGTCAACTAACAATACCCGGATAACCATTTCAGCCAATAGCAAGGTAAATACTGTTGACGGCAGGAGCACCTACGGATACAGACGGCCGGCAGTAGCCATTGGCGGCGGAAAAATATTCACCATCTGTTATGGAATGTCTACAACCGGCACTACCTGGAATATATATTTTTCCAGGTAGTATGAGACCGGATGATTTCTTTGGGTCGTAGCTTGGAGGGCGCAACGACGCCCTCCAGGCCTTCCCGCACGCATAGGAACAAGTTAGGCGAAACGGCGGCAATAAAATAAAAAAACTTGTTGCGAAGAATCAAATATGCTGCTTGACAGAGCAATGTTGATTGGAGAATTAGACAACCCTTCAATTGGATATTTCAACTTTTATTAATTATTATTGACATACTAACTCACTGGTATGTAATATGAATATTGTTTTTATTTCTAATAGAGAAGAAATTTAAAAGATAAGATTTTGATGCTAATGTAGTGTATTTCGACATAGAAATAATAACCTGTAATCTATGGAATCGGGGATAGTTGTAGTTCCAAAAGAAACAGTATTGAGATGAGCAATGAGTTGAAAGCAATGGGTATGAAATACTTTGCACTCATTGCTCATTGCTTATTAAGAGGAATATGAAGCCTTTACACATAGCCTTCCTCTGGCATATGCACCAGCCTATGTATAAAGACCCCATTACAGGCGTCTATACTATGCCGTGGGTCCGCCTACACAGTATAAAAGGTTATTATGACATGATTTCCCTCCTTGAGGAATTTCCTGAGGTAAGGGTGACATTTAATATTGTCCCCTCTCTTATCATCCAGATAAATGATTATGCAGACGGCAAGGCAAGAGATGTATTCTGGAACAAGAGTATGAAACCTGCTGTTGACCTGTCGTTTGAAGAAAAAAAATTTCTCCTTGATAATTTTTTTATGTGCAACTGGGGAACGATGATACAGCCACACAACAGATACTGGGAGATTCTTAAAAAAAAGGGGATGAGACAATTAACGGAGGATGAGATTAGCTATGCCGTGAAAACATTCTCTACTCAGGAGTATCTTGACCTTCAGGTCTGGTTTAACCTTGCATGGTTTGGATATAAGGCTGTTGAAAAAAATAAGACACTTTCTGAGTTAATAAAAAAAGATAAAAATTTTACTGAGGATGAAAAAAAATATGTCCTTGAAAGCCAGATAAGGATATTGAAGGAACTATTGCCGACTTACAAAAGATTTCAGGATAATGGGCAGGTTGAACTGACTATAAGCCCATTCTATCATCCGATACTCCCCCTTGTTTACGATAGTGATATTGCAAAACGATGTATGCCATGGGCAAGACTCCCTAACAGATTTCATCATCCTGAGGATGCAGAGGAGCAGATAAAAAGGGGTGTAGCACTTTACAGAGAAACCTTTGGGAGAGATCCATCAGGAATGTGGCCATCAGAGGGTTCTGTCGCACCTGAGCTTATACCATATTTTCAAAAGGAGGGCATTAAGTGGATTGCCACAGATGAGGCAATATTATTAAATTCAATCGGGGGAAAGAAAGAGGACTTGTTGTATAAACCTTATATAGCCCGTTTTAATAATGCAGAGATAAATATAGTTTTCAGAGATAAGGGACTGGCAGACCTCATAGGCTTTACATATTCTAAAAATCCTCCCGAACGATCTAAGAATGATTTTGTTGGGCATCTCAGTTCAATACAGAATTATCTGTCAGGCTCAAATGAAGACCATATAGTAAGTATCATTCTGGATGGGGAAAATGCATGGGAATACTACCCTGACGGGGGAAGGAGATTTCTCTCCAGCATTTATAAAGAACTCTCGGAAAATAAAAATTTTAAGACTGTGAGAATTGGCGATTATATTGAAGAGCATAAGTCGCTCAGGGTTATTGATAATCTTTATACCGGCTCATGGATAAACAATAATTTTAAAATCTGGATAGGTGCAGACGAGGACAACAAGGGATGGGAATATATAAGGCTGACAAGGAGGTTTCTTGTTGAAAAGCTCAAAGATAGTAAGGTAAGCAAAGAAAAGGCTAAGGAGGCATGGGAAGAGATATATGCGGCAGAAGGAAGTGATTGGTTCTGGTGGTATGGTGATGACTTTTCAAGTGACAATGATGCAGAGTTTGACAGGCTTTTCAGGGCGCATCTGGAGAAGGTTTATAGGATACTCAATACAGAGCCTCCTGAGTATCTTAAGGTTCCTATAATAAGGGTTGAGGAAGAGATACATCCGGAAGAGCCAATAAAATTTATTTCCCCTTATATAGATGGACTAAATACAAATTATTTTGAATGGCTTGGTGCCGGCTATTGCAGGGAAAAGCTGACAGGCGGCTCTATGTATCACTCAGAGGAGATTGTATCTGCTGTTTATTATGGATTTGACCTTAACAATTTCTTTATTAGATTAGATATTAAGGGTAAGATAGAGGAACAGATAGAAAAAAATATGGATGTAAGTATTCATATATTTAATAAACATAGATATAAGGTTGACTTTGCTCTGAAGACTGCGGAGGAGGGAAAGGGACGATATAAATTATACAAAACAGAAGATGGGATAACATTTTCTTTGTTTAAAACAAATAAGACAATAGCAATAAAAAATATTATAGAATTGGCTATACCCTTCAAAGACTTAAATCTTGAGACAGGTGAAGCAGTGAATTTTGTAGTTGAATTTAAAAGAGAGAACATAGAATTAGACCGCTATCCAAGATATAAGTATCTGACATTTAAGGTGCCTGATGAGAATTTTGAAGGGATTATGTGGAGTGCTTGAAAAACTGACAATATTAGCCACAAGACTTTCACAGACTAAAGAATTTGATATTTAAAATATTTATTTTCTTTGAGTATGTGTAAATCTGTGGCAAAAAAGGTACTTTAGAATGAAAAAGATAAATTTTTTATTTGGAATTCACAGTCATCAGCCTGTTGGAAATTTTGATATAGTATTTGAAGAGTCGTTTAACAGATGCTATCTCCCATTTGTTGAAATACTTGAACGCCATCCCAAAATCCGCATCTCCATCCACCATTCAGGCCCACTCTTTGAGTGGATTGAGAGTAAAGCCCCCTGGTATTTTGAAAAGATAAAAAACATGGTAAATAGAAATCAAATTGAGATTTTAAGTGGTGGTTTTTATGAGCCAATCCTATCAGTCCTTCCTGAAGAAGACGCAATAGGACAGATAAATATGATGACGGAATTCATAAAGAAGAAGTTTAATTATAATGCAAAAGGTATATGGCTCGCAGAAAGGGTATGGGACCCGTCGCTGCCTAAGATAATATCAAAGGCAGGGATAAAATATACAATCCTTGATGATGCCCATTTCTTTTACGCAGGATTAGAACAAAAGGATATGTTCGGATATTATGTTACGGAGAAATATGGATATACTATGTCTGTCTTTCCGATAGACAAATTTTTGAGATACTCCATACCATTTAAACTGCCCCATGAGACTTTGGATTATTTCAAAAGAATAATGTCAGAGCACAATGTTACTGGAGTTGCTTATGGTGATGATGGCGAAAAGTTTGGTGTGTGGCCCGGAACACATAAGTGGGTATACGAGGAAAACTGGCTCAAGAATTTTTTCAAACTGATAGAAAGCAATCTTGACTGGATAGAGATGACTACCTTTAGTGAATATATGGAAAAATTTCCACCGATGGGCAGAATATACCTACCGATGGCATCTTATGAAGAAATGATGGAATGGTCCCTCCCGTCAATGACAGGGGTTAAATTTGAAGAAATGTTGAATGACCTTGAAAGCCGCGGCATAAAGGATAAATATAAGCCGTTTATAAGGGGTGGTCTGTGGGATAATTTTTTAACCAAGTATAATGAGAGCAATCTGATGCATAAAAAGATGCTCTATGTAAGCGAAAAAATTAAAAAGAAGAAGGGCAAAGAAATACCGCCTGAATTGAGGGAGCTTTATCGGGGTCAGTGTAATTGTGCTTACTGGCATGGGCTTTTTGGGGGATTGTATCTAAACTATCTAAGGCATGCAGTATATGAGCACTTGATTGAGGCAGAAAATATTGTTGATAAAAAGGCACATAAAAATAGAAGCTGGATTGAATATAAGGTATTTGATTACGACAAGGACAATCTAAATGAGGTGTTAATAAGCAATAATAAAATAAACGCATATTTTGACCCTGACTGCGGCGGTACCATGTTTGAGTTTGACTACAGGCCGAAGCGATTTAATCTATCAAATACATTAACCCGCAGAGAAGAAGCGTATCATCATAAGGTAAAAGATGTCGAGGCAGGACATCATGGCGGCGGGGCCAATCCAAAATCTATCCATGATATTGTGAAGGTGAAAGAGGCAGGTTTGGGTGATGCAATTGTATATGATCGGTATCTGCGGAGGTCATTTGTTGACCATTTCTTAGGAAGTAACACTGACATCAGAAATTTTATGAGATGCAGCTATCCTGAACTGGGTAATTTTATAGATAAGCCTTATATTGTAGAAAACATATCTCAAGACAAAAAAGGTATTGTTACTCTTGACATGAGAAAAACGGGAAATATTAAGGAAGGCGAATTGCTTATGCCTGTATCCATTTTAAAGAGTTTCAGTTTTTCAAAGGAAAAAGCTGAAATAATCTCTAATTATGAAATTGCAAATATGGGGGATAAAGATATAGATATCTGGTTTGGCATAGAGTTCAATTTAACCTTACTGGCAGGTGACAATGAATTAAGGCATTACATATTTAAAGATGGTTATCATAGTATGGAGGCAGATAAAAGGGTATTAAACAGTGTGGGAGAAATCTCTGATACAAAATTATTTGGCATGAAGGATGAGTGGAATCGTTTTCAAGTAATGCTGTCTTTTGGAGAGCCTGCCTCTTTGTGGTATTTTCCAATAGAGACGGTCTCTCAATCGGAGGATGGATTTGAAAAAACATATCAGGGTTCTGCAATATTATCCCATTGGAAGATGAATTTAAAAAGCATGAAAACAAAGACAATAAAATTGGCTATCGGTATAGGGGAATTTTAAGGGAAAAGCACTTGACAGGAGTATAATATATTGATATATATTAAGTAGTTATAAATTTAAAAAGTTTTCTTAAAAACCTGGTTAATTGCCAGGTTTTTTTATTATGTGGGAAATCCTCCAGAAAAATATAGCGGACAAAAATATCCCGCATATCTATAGCCGTGGTTTTTAAATCCCGCAAAAAGGGCTTTGATAATAAAGTATCAGCAGTGGATAAAAAATCAGCTAATCTTCCTGAAGGTCTTTGGATTGATATTGAGGATATTGGCGATAAGGGATTAAATGTTGAGTTTATAAAAAATCCTTCATATTTTGATTTTAGAGACAGGGATTTTAAAATTGTAAAAGATGTAACAATAAATTGCACTCTGACCAAGTGTGATGAAATTATATATCTAAATGGACAGATTTCCACATTTGTTGAATTGACTTGCAGTAGATGTCTTGATAATTTTACTGATGAGATTAATGCTGAATTTTCAGCCGAGTATCTTCCTGAAAAGGGAGAATCTTCCAATAAGGAAGAACTTGAGCTTATGGAAAGCGACTTAAATGTCTCTTATTACACGGGGGATAACATAGATATACTCCCTACCGTAAGGGACCAGATTTTGTTGTCAATTTCTATAAAGCCTTTATGCAAGGGAAATTGTCTGGGGCTGTGTCCGCATTGTGGTCAGAATTTGAATATTAGTAAATGTAACTGTAAGGAAAATGATATAGATGAAAGATTAGAAATATTGAAGAAGATAAAACTGTGATTAGTACTTGTTCACTAGTCACTATTAACTTTTAAATGGAGGAAATATGCCAGTACCAAAGAAGAAGGTATCCAGATCGAGAAGAGGGAAAAGAAGGTCTCACCATGGTATAAGTCTGCCTATCCTTTCAACTTGTCCTCAATGCCATGAGGTTAAACCGCCCCATCAGGTATGTCCAAATTGCGGATACTACAAGGGAAATGAAATTGTAAAAGTTGAAGAGATGGAGTAATTTAACGCCACAGAGAATACAGAATATAAAGCAGGTAGAGACAGAGAAAAAATCTTTCCTTTACTTGTTCCTTTACCTTATCTTTCTCTCCTGTGTGCCCTCTGTGGCTTATTTGTCTTAATAAAATGAAAATAGCAGTAGACACAATGGGAGGAGATAAAGCCCCATCGGCAATAATTGAGGGGGCAGTCCATGCAGCAAGGGAATTTGGCACTAATATTATTTTAGTTGGAAAGAGAGAGGTCATTTCTTCAGAGCTAAAAAAATATGATGTGAAAAATCTTCCCTTGAGCATAAGACATGCCTCAGAGATTATTGAAATGCATGAATCCCCATCTGTCGCACTCCGCAAGAAAAGAGACTCCTCCATAAAGGTCGGCATAGAGCTTGTTAAGAGGGGTGAGGCTGATGCCTTTGTCAGCGCCGGGAATACTGGGGCTGTTATGGCTGCATCAACCCTTATCCTCAGGACGCTGAAAGGAATTGACAGGCCTGCAATAGCAGTTCAACTGCCAACTGCAAGCGGTCCTGTAATCCTGATAGATGCAGGGGCAAATGTTGACTGCAAACCCCACCAGCTTTTTCAATTCGGCATTATGGGTCATGTGTTTGCCAAGTATGTCCTCGGGAGGGACAATCCCAGAGTCGGAATTTTAAATAACGGAGAGGAAGAAGATAAGGGGAATGAAATTACAAAGGAGGTTCATAAGGTTTTAAAGAAGAGCACCCTTAATTTTATCGGCAATGTGGAAGGGAAGGAATTATATAAAGGTGCAGCAGATGTCGTTGTGAGTGATGGATTTATCGGCAATATTACCCTAAAGGTGAGTGAAAGCCTTGCAGATATGATAGGAAAGGCATTAAAGGGCATATTTACAAAAAGCTGGCGGAGCAAACTTGGTTATCTTTTAATTAAGCCATACTTAGAATCTTTTAAGAAAAGTGTAGACTACTCAGAATACGGCGGTGCGCCCCTCTTAGGTGTAAACGGCATCTGTATAATCGCCCACGGCTCATCATCTCCAAAGGCGATAAAAAATGCCATAAGACAGGCAGGGGAATTTGTAAAAGGAAAGGTAAATATCCATATACAGGAGGATATAGAGCGTAATATTAAAATACAGCCGTCGGAGGTTAAAAAAGGCGGGGTATTGAGGGCATTAAAAGAAATCGTAAGTTTTTCTGGAAAAAAAGAAACAGGAAAAGAAGCAACCACAGAGGACACAGAGGTCTCAGAAAGTATAAAGTAAGGAGTATGGAGTAGGCAGTAGGCAGTAAACAACAGGAAGTTTTTTGCTGCTTACTCCTTACTGCCTACTGCTTACTATTTTTAAATATGAAAAGGGTTAAGATTATAGGGACTGGCTCATATGTCCCTGAAAAGGTGCTTACAAATTTCGACTTGGAAAAGATGGTTGATACATCCGATGAGTGGATTCATACACGCACCGGAATGTCTGAAAGGAGGATAGCGTCTGACAAGGACAAAGCCTCTGACCTTGCAGTAAAGGCTGCACATAGGGCTTTAAAAGACGGCGGTGTTACTCCTGAAGAGATTGACCTTATCCTCGTTGCCACTGCAACACCTGATATGTTTTTTCCCTCCACCGCATGTTTTGTCCAGTCAGCCATAGGCGCAAAAAAATCTGCTGCATTTGATATATCGGCAGCATGCTCAGGTTATATCTATGCCCTTTCAGTAGCAGAACAATATATAAAAAGTGGGAAATACAAAACAATTCTTCTGATTGCAACTGAGATTTTCAGCCGATACATTGACTGGACAGACAGAAACACCTGTGTCCTGTTTGGTGACGGAGCAGCTGCCACTGTCTTAAAAGGTGTTGGTGGGAATAAGGCTGACGGCATAATATCCACCCTTATATATTCAGATGGTAAATACGCCGACCTTTTGTATTTGATGGGGGGCGGGAGCAGTTCTCCATTGACCCATGAAACAATAGATAGTAAACTCCACCTGCTAAAAATGAAAGGAAACTCCCTCTTTAAGATAGCGGTAAAAAATATGGTTAAGGCTGCAAGGGAGGCGTTAACACTAAATGGATATAAGGTCTCTGATATAGATTTGCTCATTCCTCATCAGGCAAACAAGAGGATAATTGATGCCGTAGCAGAGAGTCTTGACCTGCCTAAAGAAAAGATATTTGTAAACATAGAAAAATATGGAAATACATCGGCGGTATCAATCCCCCTTGCACTTGATGAGGCATTAAAAGAAGGAAGGATTAAAGAAGGCGATTTAATCCTTATGGTGGCTTTCGGCGGCGGACTTACATGGGGCTCGGCATTGATAAGGTGGTAGGAATAAAAACTTAATTTTAGCCACTGACTTACACAGACTAAAAAAAAAGATAAAGGCACGGGTAAAGGCAAAAACTTTTCCTCTACCTGTTTTAAAAGTCAGTGAAAGTCTGTGGCAAAAAATTTATGAGTAAAAAGATTGCATTTTTATTTCCAGGTCAGGGTTCTCAGTATGTGGGGATGGGGCAGGATTTCTATAACGGGAGCAAAAAGGCTGCCGAGATGTTCAAAGAGGCAGATGATATACTCAAAACCAATATCTCCTCTATCTGTTTTAATGGGCCGGAAGAGGCGTTAAAACTGACAGAGAATACACAGCCTGCAATCTTTATAGTCAGTTCAATAGCCTGTGAGTTGCTGAGAGAAAATGGAATCTCTCCGGTTATTTCGGCAGGGCATAGCCTTGGTGAATACTCTGCCATATTTGCAGCAGGCTCATTAAGATTTTCTGATGGAGTATCTATAGTAAGGATGAGGGGGAGATTCATGCAAGAGGCGGTTCCTGTCGGAATAGGTGCAATGGCTGCAGTAATCGGGTTGGACAGGGGAATAATTGAGGATATCTGCAAAAAGATTTCAGGAGAAGAAAGTAATGGTCTTGTCCAGCCTGCAAATTATAACAGCCCTGAACAGACAGTTATAGCAGGAAAGAAAGATGCAGTAGAGAAGGCTGTGAAAACAGCTGAGGATTCAGGGGCGAAAAAGGTAGTAATGCTTCCAGTAAGCGCCCCATTTCATACTGCATTAATGAAGCCAGCCGAAGAAAAACTGTCTATTGAACTTGACAAGGTAAATTTCAATAAACTAAACTTTCCTGTCATCACAAATGTAGATGCAAGGGAAATAAGAAACGGAGATGATGCAAGAAGTTCATTAAGGCGGCAGGTCAGTAATCCTGTCCGATGGGTTGAGTCGATGAAGTTAATGCTTGATAATGGAATTGATACAGTAATAGAATTAGGGCCTGGGAGGGTTCTTTCAGGATTGATGAAGAAGCTGAATAAAGAGATAAAGTGTCTCAATGTGGAAGACATGAAGAGCCTTGAGAAAACGCTGAAAGAATTAACTAATTAGCCACAGACTTACACAGACTTTAAATAAATAAAAATATAAAAGAATGTTTTAGTCAGTGAAAGTCAGTGGCAAAAAATTATTTTTATGACTCTGAAAGGAAAGATTGCAGTTGTCACAGGGGCGGCGAAGGGTATAGGAAAGTCAATTGCCATAGCACTGGCAGAGGATGGTGCCGACCTTGTTATTACCGAAAATGTTACGAGTGCATCTGATACCGCCAAGAAGATAGAGGCTGTGGGAAGAAGTGCATTGGTGGTAAAGGCAGATGTATCAAATCCTGAAGATGCAAACAGAGTAATAGAGTCATGTATTGAAAAGTTTGGCAAAATAGATATACTGGTAAACAATGCAGGTATAAACAAGGATTCGCTTATCTTAAGGATGAAAAAAGAGGATTGGGACTCTGTTATAGGCATAAATCTTACAGGGACTTTTAATTGCACAAAGGCAGCGTCAAAATATATGATAAAACAGAAAGGGGGGAATATAATAAATATAACTTCTATTGTCGGTGCAATGGGAAATCCGGGGCAGGCAAACTATGCTGCATCAAAGGCAGGCATAATCGGATTTACAAAATCTATTGCCCGAGAACTTGCCTCTCGCAATGTCAATGTCAATGCAGTAGCACCCGGCTACATTATTACAGATATGACAGAGGCATTACCGGAGAATGCAAGAAATGAATTAACAAAACTGATTCCAATGGAGAGATTCGGGACTCCTGAGGATGTAGCCAATTGTGTATGTTTCCTTGTCTCTGAAAAGGCATCTTATATAACAGGACAGGTAATCCATGTAAATGGCGGAATGTATATGTAAACAACTTACAACCTACAACTTACAACTCGTTATTAGTTATTAGTTGTTAGTCGTTAGTTGTTAGTTAGAATGAGGGAGGGATTATGTCAGTAGAACAAAAGGTAAAAGAGATTATTGTAGAGCAGTTAGGAGTTGAAGATAGTGAGGTGACACCCACAGCGTCTTTTGTCAATGACCTCGGGGCTGACTCGCTGGATATTGTTGAACTGGTAATGGCATTTGAAGAGGCATTTGACATAGAGATACCAGACGAGGCAGCCGAAAAAATCGCTACGGTTAAAGACGCAATAAATTATATTGAGAAAAACAAATAAGGCAAGGATTCAAGGATTCAAGTGGTCAAGGGATCAAAGGTAAATGCCTTCACTCGAACCCTCGAATCCTTACACCTCCATCATTATGATGAACAGAAGAGTTGTTGTTACAGGTTTGGGAATGGTCACACCTCTCGGTATAGGTGTGGAGAAGACATGGGAAGCAATCTGTAGAGGGGAATCAGGAATAGGGCATATTACAAAATTTGACACCGCTGATTTCCCTACAAAGATTGCTGGAGAGGTGAAGGACTTCAATCCATCCGATTACATTGACAAGAAAGAGATTAAGAAGATGGATATCTTTATCCATTATGCACTGGCAGGTGCCATAATGGCAGTGGATGACTCCGGGTTAAAAATCACGGATGAAAATGCCGACATGGTTGGTGTCCTCGTTGGCGCCGGACTTGGCGGACTGCCATCCATTGAAAAATATTATGATATATACCTCAAGGAAGGCGTAAGAAGGATTTCACCTTTCTTTATCCCAATGCTCATAGCAAACCTTGCATCAGGACAGATATCCATAAGATTTGGTGCAAAGGGACCTAATTCATGCGTGGTTACTGCCTGTGCAACAGGAACAAATGCAATAGGTGATGCATATAAGATTATCCAGAGGGGTGATGCAGATGTTATGATTGCAGGCGGAACTGAATCTGTAATAACGCCTCTTGGCATCGGCGGATTCTGTGCTGCGAGGGCGTTATCAACAAGAAACGATGAACCCAAAAGGGCAAGCCGCCCGTTTGATAAAAACAGGGATGGTTTTGTCATGGGTGAAGGGTCTGGCATATTAATACTTGAGGAAATGGAATCTGCATTAAAGAGAGGGGCAAAGATATATTGTGAGATAGTCGGTTACGGCATGAGTGCAGATGCATTCCATATAACATCGCCTCCGCCTGGCGGAGAAGGGGCTGTCAGGTGCATGAAGATGGCACTGAAGAGCGGCGGAATATCTCCAGCTGAAGTGGATTACATAAATGCACACGCCACATCCACATTCGCAGACAGTCTTGAAACACAGGCTATCAAAACCGTATTCAATGAACATGCTTATAAACTATCAGTCAGCTCTACTAAATCCATGACAGGTCATCTCCTCGGGGCAGCTGGTGGTGTAGAGGCGATATTCTCAATACTTGCCATAGACAGGGGCATCATCCCCCCAACTATCAACTACGAGACAAAAGACCCTGAATGCGATTTGGATTATGTACCCAATACGGCAAGAAAATCAGATGTAAATGTAGCAATGTCAAACTCCTTCGGATTCGGAGGGACAAACGCTACGATAATATTCAAAAAACACAAGAATTAGGGATTAGCAAAAAACTAACCCCTAACCCCTAATCTTATGATTTCTGAAGAAAGACTCAGGGAATTAGAAGACCTGCAGGAAAAATTCAAATACAGATTTAAAGATATAAACCTCTTCAATCAGTCACTCACCCATAAATCCTATGTAAATGAAAATATAAGTGAAAACCTGCAGGATAATGAAAGATTGGAGTTTTTAGGCGATGCAGTCCTGAGTCTTGTAGTCAGCGATTATTCAATAAATAAGTTTGCAGACGGTTCAGAGGGAGACCTTACCAAGATAAGGGCAGCAGTTGTCAGTGAGGCGAATCTCTCCCTCGTTGCAAGGGAGATGGAAATCGGGAAATTTCTCCTCCTCGGAAAAGGCGAGATTATGACAGGCGGAAGGGATAAGACATCCCTCCTCGCCAATGCATTTGAGGCAGTTTTAGCTGCTATATACTTAGATAGCGGATACAAAGAGGTATTTCAAGTAATCATAAATATATTAAATGAAAAGATAGACAAGGTGGCAGGTTATGAGCTCCACAGGGATTTTAAAAGCGAGCTTCAGGAGTTTATTCAGAACAAACAGTATTCAATTCCTCAATACAGGGTATCCTCAGAATTTGGACCGCCACATGAAAAGATATTTGAAATAGAGTTAATCATTGATGGAAAGGTCTGCAGTATCGGCATGGGGAGGACAAAAAAAGAGGCTGAACAATCTGCAGCAGAAAAGGCTCTGGAACAGTTAAAAACATGATTCAAAAAACAAGAGGCAAGAGGCAAGAGGCAAGAGGCAAGATTTTTTCTTATTTCTTACTTCTGACATCTTGCTTCTATATTTTTTCTCTCCCTATCAACCTCTCCTCTTGTAAAGAAAATAAAGCCCAATCAGACAACCCTACCTTTATAAATTCTGAATACAATAATATTATAAGTGACAGATGGATGGGGATATATTTTAAAGGCAATAAGCTCGGCTTTACAAATTCAGTCGTATATGAAGGCAAGGACGGCTATAAGATTATATCAAAGGCGATTATAAAGATGAGGGCATTAGGAGAGGTTCAGGAGACATCATTCAGTCAGGAGTGTTATCTTACAAAAGATTTGAGGACAATGGGATTTGAATCGCTTAATCAGATAGCAGGCCACAGACAGAAGATTTCAGGTGTTGTAAAAGGTGATAAGCTGCACATGGAGATTGCCTCTGCAGGTGCGGTATCAAAGAGGACAATAGATTTTGACAAAGACACCCATCTATCAGGAGCCCTTGAGCTTGTAATCAGCAAACTCGGCTTGAAGGTGGGAAATAAATACAATATAAAAACATTCATGGAGCCTATTCAGGCTATAGTCCCTTTACAGATAGAAATAAAAAAGAAAGAAAAGATTGAAATTGAGGGTATAGAGAAAGAGGTCTTTTATCTGGAAGAAAAATTTAAAGAACTATCGGCAGGTATATGGGTTACAGAGGATGGAGAGGTTATAAAAGAGGTATCACTTGAAGGACTGGAATCCAGAAAGGAAGATAAGGATACTGCACTGAAATTTGACAGGGAGATAATTCCTGTCAGCAGTCTGATAACATTCAGCCTGATTAAACCTAACAAAGAGATAAAAGAACCGCACACTGTCAAGAGATTAAGATTGAAACTGAAAAACATAAGTAATCCGAATATTATTATTGAAGACCAGAGACAGAAGGTATTAAAAAAGTCAGAAGCAGGAAGAAATACTTATGATGTGGAGATGGAGGTAAAAAGTCAGAAGTCAGAAGTCAGAAGTCAGAAGTTAGAAGAAAAAAACCTTCAAAAATATTTGGAGGAGACGCCTGAGATTCAATCTGATAATCCAGAAATAAAAAAGAAGGCTTTGGAAATAGTTGGTGGAGAATCGGATTCTTTATCAAAGACATTAAAGATTAACAAGTGGGTCTATGATTATCTTGATAAAAAACCCGTAGATACATTTTCAGCAGTTGATGCCCTAAAATCAAAAGAGGGGGAATGCCAGTCCCACTCCAATCTCTTTGCCGCCCTTTCAAGGGCATCAGGTATTCCTACAAAGATTGTAGCCGGGATTGTATATTCAGAAGACTATAATGGCTTTTTGTATCATGCCTGGCCTGAGGTATATATTGGTTTGACAGGCTCATCAGGAGAATGGCTCACCCTTGACCCTACACTTGGCGAGGATGAAGTAGATGCAACCCACATAAAATTAGTTGAAGGTGGCTGGGAGGAGCAGTTAAAACTACTCCACTACATCGGCAAGGTTGGGATAGAGATAATTGAAGTTAATTAATCCCGACAAATCTACCCAAAATTGACTTTAACAGCCCATTTTGATACCCTACCTTTGAAAGGAGGCTAATTCTATGACTAAAACAATAGAGGCAGTATATGAAAATGGCGTCTTTAAACCTGTCAAAAAAGTAAAACTTCCTGAACATAAGAGAGTTAAACTTACCATCTCTCCGACTAAGCCAGTAGAACCTATAGAAGAAGATGAGGAAGCCACTAAAAGACTTGTGGAGAGGCAAAGAAAGGCTTTTCTGAAAATTGCAGGGACTGCATCCAGTGGACTCAGTGATGTAAGTAGAAATCATGATAAATATCTTTATGGTGAGCCTTGCGGGAGAAAATAGATGATATTTACCAAGGCAGTTTTGGTTGATACATCTGCTTATTATGCTATTAAAGATAAAGATGATGCCTTTCATCCCGATGCTCTCAAGTTTGTTAAAACAAATACATTTCCAACGATAACAACTAACCTTGTAGTGATTGAAACCTTGAACCTGTTTAAAAAAAGACTTGGTCATTATCATGCAATAGAAATCGGCGAAGAACTGTTTAACCCTATAATGACGACAGCACTTCAAGTTACCGATAGAGACATAACCGAAGCATGGCGAATCTTTCGACGCTACGATGATAAAGGCTTTAGTTTTACCGACTGCACCACCTTTGCCGTCATGGAAAGATTAAAAATTCCTTCCGTTTTCACTTTTGATGAACATTTCAAACAATATGGCAAATTCAAATGCCTTCCATGATGGAGGATTACAGAGCCATCAACCCAAAAAATGCAATTGGACGCAGATGAATGCAGAAACTGCATGATTTTAAAAAGGAAATTGTCTGATTCTCTGAATATAAATATTCAAGGCTTATCTGCGTAAATATCAGTTAAATCTGTGTCCATTTGCGTTCTAATTTTAACTGCATTATTTAGGTTGACAGAAAAGAGGTATATTATAGAATATGGTCAGGAGAGATAGGAATATCCGAAATCCTTCGGATACAACCCCAAATTTAGGGGTATATCTGAATCTGTTTGGATATAAACAAGTTAGCAGCCATATTAGGAAACGACAGCGACGGACGTAAACTAATCCCGGAAAATAGTATCTTTGGACAGAAATTAAAAAAGATGACAACCAACTTTGTATTTGAAAACCTTGTAAAATACATTGCCAAAAACGGCACGACAGAAAGTATAAAACCTGTTTTCAAGGCGGATGATTTTTGCCTTTACCAAAACGACTGCTTGACAGTAATGGCAAAGTCCCCCGACAATTATGTAGATATGATTTTTGCCGATCCACCGTACAATCTATCTAATGGCGGTGTGACTTGCTACGCTGGGAAAATGGTGAGCGTAAATAAAGGTAAGTGGGACAAGAGTAAAGGATTTGAAGCCGATTTAGAATTTCACGAAAAGTGGATTTCCGAATGTAAAAGAATTTTAAAACCCGAAGGAACAATTTGGATTAGCGGGACACAACATAACATATCCTTATGACACAATATGAACAAGTAATTGATGTAATGAAAAAGAATGGTGGTTATGCCACATTGGGTTTTCTTAATCAAAAGGTTGATGTTTCTAAATGGCAATCAAAAACTCCATTTGCTTCCATTAGAAGAATTGTTCAAGATGAAAAATATTTTTTCAAAATAAAACCTGGTCTTTGGGCATTAAAAGAATTTGAAAAAGAAGTTTTAACCAAATTTCAAATCACTGGAAAAAGTAAGATTGATAAAGATGTTTTGTTTAATCATTCTTATTATCAAGGATTGCTAATTGAAATTGGAAATCTAAAAGGATATTCAACTTATATTCCTCCACAAGATAAAAACAAAAAATTTCTTGATAAACCTTTAAGTTCTATTTCAAAAATTGAAACTATTTTTGATTTTACTTTTGAATCTATAGTTAACCGAGCCAAAACAATAGATGTAATATGGTTTAATGAAAGAAGACTTCCGTATTCTTTTTTTGAAGTTGAACATTCTACCGATATTCAAAATTCTCTTCTAAAGTTTAATGATTTGCAAGATTTCTATTCTCAATTTTACATTGTGAGTGATGTTGCAAGGGAAGAAGAATTTAATACGAAGATTGGATACGGTGCATTTAAGGATATAAAAGCAAGAGTGAAATTTATTGACTATAATTTTGTTTCAAATCTTCATACCAAATCATTTGAATTAGCAACCATCGGAAATTTATGAATATAATGCAACATCAATACGATTTAATTTATTCTTTTTTCAAAACAACAACTGAACCTTTTGATGGATTAGAATGGGATGGTAAAATTTTGAATGTTTGGTTAAATGAAAAAATAATTGAGCGGTATAATCACAAAGATTTAAAAGAATTGATTAGCCATGCTTGACACTTCCCAAATTGGAAATTCAGAAATGCAACATCTTGATTATGCTTACGCTTCAAGTTTGGTGCGGACATTTTTAGAAGATGAAACACTTGTGCTGACAAATTCGTGGTAGAAAATATACTCCACAATTTTCTTTCAGAGTTGGGAATCAAAAATTGACTGCTGAAAGTGTTCAGACAGAAGTGGACGCTGGCTATGAAGGGAAAAATCAAGTTGCACTCATTGAAGCAAAGAACAGTCAGACCGACAACACAATTATTCGCCAACTGTTTTATCCTTTCCGACAATGGACACACCACACCAAGAAAACTGTCAAGACATTATTTTTTGAAAAGCGAGAGCAGTTTTATTCTCTATGGCAGTTTGAATTTGGCGACAGCAACGACTACAACAGTATTCTCTTGACAAAAAGCAGTCGCTACGAAATAGTAGAAAAATAAATACGGCTGCTAACAAGGGCTTGTTGCTATGAGGCCTGACGAGCAAAGTGAACATTAGTGCGGTTTTCAAAGTTTGTAGCGGTGGACAATTTTGTAGCATTTAAACCCGCACAGCGGCAAGCCCTGAACCGTTAAGCTCAATTCACGATTAAAAAGTGGTATATTTTTTTTCATATTCATAAAACAAAGAGGAAAATTTATAGAAACAGTAAAACAAGAAGTTAGCAATCTTCTTACCCGCTTACCGGATGATTGTTCGCTTGAGGTATCCATTATCACCTTTATGTCCTTCAAAAGATTGAACGGGGACTGAAAGATGCGGCAGAGGGAAGGGTTTACTCACAGGAAGATGTTGAGAAGCGGATGGCAAAGGGAAAAAAAGAGCCAAGTCTTGAAATATGACTTTTATAAAAAACGACACCCACCGGCAGATAAAAGAGTTTTTGCTGGGGAATATAACTTAAAGCAGGTAGTAGATATAGCTGAGATATATTGCGATATAAAGAATTCCTTCTCCCTTTGTCAGCCTCCCTTTTAGAAGCCCTGCATAAAATAGTATTGTTATTAAATTAAGAAAAGTAATGTCTAAGTAAACTTTGCTGAAATTTATTGTCAGTGGATTCAGGATAGAGGCAAAGCCCAGAATCCAGAGGATGTTAAATATATTTGAGCCGGCTATATTCCCTACTGATATGCCAAATTCTCCCCTCTTTGCTGCAATGATTGATACAACAGTTTCAGGCAACGAGGTGCCGGCGGCTACGATAGTCGCCCCTATTACCCACTCGCTGACCCCGGCAGTTCTTGCAAGATTTACTGCATAATCCACCGTAAAGTTTCCACTAATAAGAACCCCAGCCAATAATATTATAACTATAACTGTTTCCCGGATTTTTGATATACCTTTATCTGATTCAATTCCGCCGTAAACCCTGTCATGTTTTAATATAAGATAGACATAGAACACGAGAAAACCTGCCATTATTATCCCTGTAAGCCTTCCTATTGTGCCGAGATAGGCGAGAAAGGTTAAAAGAAAGGTAGCAAGGAGCATTACCAATCCATCTCTCCTTGCGAATATCTTTTCCTTTATATAGATAGGACTTATAATACTGGC
>Ga0209212_1004109_pt1 | contig 18347 bp, 20 predicted proteins | sample RifGroC2_FD_183996 | JGI IMG/M metagenome (GOLD analysis project Ga0209212, IMG submission 183996) | Groundwater microbial communities from Rifle, Colorado, USA - Groundwater C2 (SPAdes) (version 2) | ecosystem: Environmental > Aquatic > Deep subsurface > Groundwater | place: Rifle, Colorado...
ATCTGACGGCAACCCTTGAAAATCAGCAATTAAATATACCCCCGATGATATAGCTTGATCAGGATCAATCAGTATTTTTAAATTATTTGAATGTGTTGATAAATAACTTGATATAGAACTTTTATTCAGGCTTATCTGTAAAAGTTGATCTGCCCCATAAACACTTGTTATAGTTACACTTCCTATAGATGCGCCTATCTTGGCTATAGGGGAACTCTCTCCAACAGGAGTATTTATAGTAGCCGGAAGAGGAGGTGTCCAGTCAGTCAGGAAAACATCAAAAGATGCGGGTTTTGATACTGTTGGAGTCTGAATACCGGAAGTCGAAGTTGTCAGATTCAATTTAACGGTTGTTGAAGCATTAAACACAGCTATATATGGGTCTAAATCAAAATTAAAATACGGAACAGCAAAATTTCTATTAGAATTTTCAGCAGGCATGTTGGCAATTATAGCATATACATCACCATCAGGATAATAAGTCCAGGTACTGGGGTTGGCAGAATCATAAGGTCTTTGATAATAAAAGTCCTCATTCGTTGTGACAAGAGTTATTGCTAATCCTGTTTGATTTAAAGCGGTTGCTGAAAATATTATTGAAAAAATCATCAATAATATTCTTTTTTTAAATTTTTTTAAAATCCTCATTTCTCTTCCTCGATTATATTAATTTTGGTTTTTTCAAGCGGCATCTTTTCCTGATAAAACAACAGGAATAGTTTTGAACAGGATTTTGACATCCTGAAATAAAGACCAGGTTTTAATATATTCATATTCGAGATTTATAACTTTATCAAAGTTTTTGATATTTGATCTTCCGCTGACCTGCCATGGACCTGTTAAGCCCGGCATCGTGGCAAATCTTATATAATGGCGGCTTTTGTATTCTGCAACTTCAGAAGGTAAAGGCGGTCTGAAACCGACAAGACTCATTTCGCCTTTAAGCACGTTAAATAATTGCGGAAGTTCATCAAGGCTGTATTTTCTGAGAAATTTACCTACTTTTGTTATTCTCGGGTCATCAAACATTTTAAACATTAATTCGTTTGTCTGATTATATTTTTCCAGTTCTTTAAGTTTTTCTTCAGCATCTATTTCCATGCTTCTAAATTTATACATGAAAAATTCTTTGCCATGTTTGCCGATTCTTTTTTGTTTAAATAAAACCGAACCTTTAGAACTTAGTTTTATTGCTGCGGCAATAGCAATAAGCAAAGGTGAAATAATAAATAAACCCAAAAGTGTTCCGTTTATCTCGATAAATCTTTTAATGAAATATTGGACAGGTTTTTTGTTGTAGGAATCGAGAATTTTGGAAATCCGAAAAGGGTTTTTCCTGTGAATATCATTTTGTTGATAACAATTTTCAGACGCATTGTTTATTTCCAAAGAAAAAATATTATTATCCAAATTTTGAACCATACTCATGATTTTCTCTTCTCTTCTTATCTTGAATTTTTAACTTAGAACCTTCAATTGTCATTGCGAGGAGCTTGCGACGAAGCAATCTAAAACCGGTCATTATTTTTTGGATTGCCACGGGCTAAAGCCCTCTCAATGACAGTTCCAGAAAGAAACTTTAACCAGACAGCTTCTTAGTTGTTTAAATAATCTTTTTTTAGCAAATCCCAATATTCCGCTTAATCCAATTAACCCCAAAATCATTGAAGAAGGTTCAGGAATAGGAACAGGAGGAGGAGGCGGCGGCGGAGATGGCGGAGTAGTAGTAGAATGAGTTACAACTACGAACGGAGGCGGGAAAAATATATTTAAAGACTGATTAATTGGGACTGCATATCCTGTAGCTACAGGGTCGGTTGTATAATCAAACAGCAAATTCCCTTTAGCAATAGTTGATTCAGTATTTTTTGGATTGTATTTTTCTGAAGTTAAAGGTGCGGCAAAATTTTCAGAATACAAATTTTTAGCAATAAATTTATTTAAATTTGTTGTTTTTCCCGTAGCGCTGTAATTATCAAGAATATATTTAACCCCGCTGCTTTTTGTTTTAGCAAAGCTTAGTTTTGATGAGTTATTATATCCGGTATTTTTTGAAAACTTAGAGTTGATTTTTGTTTTTTGTAAATGATTGTTGTGCATAAAAAACAATAATGTCCCTAATAAAATTGTTAAAAACAAAAACATAAGGCTTGTAGGACTTTTAAAAAAATTTAATAATTGTGACAATATATTTTTCATAGATTGTCCTTTTTTAAGCTTATAAAAGAATTTTTTATGTAAATTTTACAATTCGAGTTTTCTTTAGATAATTTAAAATTGAGTATAAATTCGTTTAGTAAAATTTACATAAGCCGGTCGATTAATTTTTACAAAAATCATTGCAGAAAACAGCAATAATTTTTCTGCCTTTAATTAAGAAATAATAACGGGATTTTGCATAAAAAAAGGTTTCGGGAATTTTTCCGAAACCTTTTTGATAATAAGTCAATTTAAATATCTTTAATAACCTGAATGTCTTCTGTTATTATAAATATATGAGGTTCTTACGCGTTTGTTAATAAATCTTTCATTCATTGCAAGCTCTCTTTTTGTCGAATAACAATTTTTAAAAGCGCTTTTATATGAATAATAATTCGGATAATAAGAAGCTCTTCCCTGTTGAGGATTATAATAATTATGCCGGTTTTTTGATCCTCCCAATTTAATTGTTGAGCTTAAAGTACTTTTAGACGGCTCATTGTGATGGCTATGAGCCATTGCATCATTTGCAAATCCTAACATGACCACTAAACTAAGCAACAATACAGCAGTTTTTGTTCTTTTCTTCATTTTCATAAACCTTCTCTCTTCTAATTTTTTTTAAAACCCTACCAATATATAAACGAAATTTTTGAGAATAGGTTCAATATTTTCTTTAAAACAATTTCATTTGCTTCGGGTTTATTTGTTCATGGTCATAACAGCCAATATCGTTATAAATAGAAGAATTAACATCAACATTTATTAATTTGGCTTTGCCTGCCGCGCATTTATGAAGATAAATACAGTTGCCGCATATTATCCATTGTTTTTTAGTCATTTTATTCCTGCGTTAAATTTACTTAGTTATTATTTTATTTTTATATTAAGCTCAAATTTAATATATACTAAAACGAGTTCGTTTTCAGGAAAACAGTCTTTTCATGCATGCCGGATTTTCCCGAAAAGCATCACTCCTAAAAGCTATAGTGCTTTTGCAAAAATTATTTCATTTCCTAATTACTTTTTAAGAGCACTATAATTTAAACTGACAAATTATTTTATGAAAGGTTTATTCATGCCAAAAAATTCAAGACAACTAACAATTGATGAAATAGCAAGGATTCCTTTTTTTAATGATCTGTCGGATGCAGACCTTAAAATATTATCAGAAATGCTGGATCTTTATTATTATGATAAGGATAAATATATTTTTAAAGAAGGTGAAGTTCAGGATTCATTATTTTTTATAATGGAGGGTTCCGTGATAGTATTGAAAAATACGGAAGATGGACGACAGGAACAGCTTGCGCAATTTAATGCCCCTCAGGTTATTGGAGAAATGGCTCTTATTTCCCCCGGAACAAGATCGGCAAGCATCATGACCATAACTCCCGTAACTGTTACAAGGTTTGGATGTTCTTCTTTTGAAAAGATAATTAAAAGGAAGCCTGAATTAGCAATAAACATTCTTAGAAAAGCCGGAAATACCGTCAGTACAAGACTTAGAAAAGCTAATCAAACTTATGTAAAAGTAATTCGCGAACCCAAAAATAATGATTAATAAAAAAGTTTAATCGTAATAATTTTGCTTAAAATAATCCCTGTCAGGGAAATTGGAATTAGATAAAACTATTTGTTGATATTCCGCTTTATCAATATCAAGACCGGAAATTTTCATATTGATTTTTTGCAGTTTTTTAATTTTTTTTGGTTCTTGTTTTTCATTTTCCGACATAAGTTTAACCTTTAATTTGTATTATATTTTTTAAAATAAGAATAAAGCTTTACTATTCTTTGAATATCAGTTTTATTTAGCCTGTTTCTTAAAGTCGCAGCTATTTTTTCAATAGGAATTTTATGATTATAATACAAATCACAAGCCCTATATTCCATTTTAATAACATCTTTAGGTTTTTTCTTCTGTTCTGCTTTATATTTTTCAGGAATATATTGCTGAGGTTTCGCTAATTTTTTTTGTTCTTCTTCACTTAATCCAAAGAAAAAAGCCTTGTCTAAAGGAATAAGATTTTTGATATTGTTATTAAGACTGTTATAGTCTGAATAATGAATATCAAAAGCTTCATCAAGTTTATAAGAATGAGATGCCACCAATTCATTTATACAAGCTTCATCTTTTTTTAAATCAAAATTATGTCTTTTTAAAATAGTTAAATATGATTTAGGGAAATTTTTCAGCTCCGAGGTTTTAAAAATACAGTTATTATTGAGAATTTCGTAATTTAATTTGTATTTGCCGCTGGATTCGGGAATATTTTCAAATAAATAATATAATTTGCCTTTTCCTTCAACTGCTGATTGGTTGTCTACTATGGCAACATAAACCCCAAATACCCAGCCTTCAAACAATGTTTTAATTTCAGGATATTTAGCTAAAAGAACAGTTCTTTTTTCCGAGATTTTTTCAGCCAAAAACTGTTCGTATTTAGTTTCCAGTTTAGCCATCTCAAGCTGTTTTTGCTCTTTTTCTTCGGGGGTTTTTCTAAATATCATTATAAATCCTTACTTAATTTAGATTGATTAAGCAGTTCTTTAACTTTTGAAATTAAGATTTTCGCCCCTGAATTATCGGGATCAATCTCGAGAACTCTTTTTAAAGATTTGAGAGCATATGAATATTCTTGTCTGTCAATATAAATCTGGATAAGTTTAAAATAATCCCCAATTTCATAATGATGCGTATTCAATTCTTGAATTACATTCCATATAGCTTCCTGCGCTTCTTTATGATCAGGATTAAGTTGTAAAGTATCTCTAAGACTGTCTAAAGCAAGGTCATATTTTTCCTGTTCAAGATAAACGTTTCCCAAAGTAAAAAGAGTTTCCGTATCTTCAGGATTTTCCGCCAGAGTTGTTTTAAGCGATTCAATAGCTAAATCATATTGACCGGACTTGAGATATTCCTGACTCATTTCTTTATTTTTATTTATTGCTTTATTTAATAACTCTTTAATTGTCTTGTTATGCGGATATATAGATATTGCTTTTTCCAGGCAATTGATTGACAGAGTAAATTCGTTTTTGGAAAAATGCGCTAAACCTTTATTATAAAGCCCTCTTACTTCGTTTAAAAGTTTTGAGATTATATTAATTTTTTCAATAGCTTGAGAGTGATCTTCTATTAATGCCAAAGTTTTCCTTAATTCTGTGAGAGCAGCTTCGTATTCTTTGTTTTCAAAAAACCCTGTAGCTAAATTGAAATGATTTTCAGCTTCAATTTCATCTTCTTTTGATGCTTTTTCCGGGTTTTTTTCTTTAAAAGGTTCCTGTTCATCTTTAGTTGCAACTTTAGGCTTATGTTGTTTTTTGGAGTTAATTTCTTCTATTGCTGTTAAAGCTTCTTTATTATCAGAATTGATTTTTAAGACCTTTTCAAAATTGTCTTTAGCCAGCAGGGAATCATGTTGTTTTAAATATACTTTGCCGAGAAGAAGGTACGCGTCTTCGTTTTGTCTGTTATAGTTGAGCGTACTAATCAAATAATCTTCCGCAGATTCATAATTTTCGGCTTCATAATAAGTATAAGCCAGATTATAATTATAAGTTGAGTTTTTTGGCTCCAGTTTAACCGCTTGTTTAAAATAAAAAATCGCTTCTTTATAATTTTTTAAAGAAAAATACGCAGCCCCTGCGTTTTCAAAGTTTTCAGGGTCATTAGAATTGAGCATAACAGCTTTTTTATAAGCTTTAGCTGCCTTAAGAAATTCACCTTTGTTAAAAAATGCCAGACCTAAATTTTGATAAACGTCAAAATCTCTGGAATTTAATACTATTGCTTTATTAAAGCTTGTTACAGCCAAATCATATTCTTCGGTTTTTATATAAGCAAGACCGAGATTGTAATGATAGTCAAAGTTTAAGTCATTTATTTCAATAGCTTTTTTGAAATTCTCAATAGAAAGGTCATATTGACCTTCTTCGTACTCAATAATTCCTTTGTTATAATAAGCCTCAGAAAAATTACTATCTTGCATATATTTACTTTTTAAATTAAAACTACCTTTGATTATATTATATTGCTAAAAAACAGTAGAAGCAAAATATATCAAACAAAAAAACGGTTTTAAGGAAATTTCCTTAAAACCGTTTTTGTAAAAACCTCACGCCCGGAGGGATTCGAACCCCCGACCTTCTGGTTCGTAGCCAGACGCTCTATCCAGCTGGGCTACGGGCGCATAATATATTTACTTTTCAAAGTTGTTAATTCTTAGTGAATTTAATATAACATAAACATATTCTAAATCTTGTAAAGAAACAAATTGGTTATTTTATTGCACGAATTTTTTGGTTTAATTTATACTGATAAGTAACCCGAATCTTTAATTAATTTCCGAATTGTCATGTTGAGCAAAGCGAAACATCTGTCCCTTTTGGAATTTAAGCTTTAATATTTTTTTGGACAGATACCCCCTTCTTTTTTGATAATCAATCAAAAAAGTGAGTTCCCTGGGCTAAAGCCCTCAGAATGACAATCCTATATTGATAAGTATTTCGCTTATTTAGAGATTTAGGTTAATTAGTAAGTGAAAGTGTATGTTTAAATTAATGTTTGATAATTTTTCCAAATCAATTTTTATTAGAATAATATGTTCGGTTTTTGCAGCATTATTAATAGGAGTAGTGTGTATATTTACCGGAAGTCATATTATAGAAAAAGAATCCGCAAAAAAATTAAAATATTTAACCGAAAATAATGCTTATAAAATAGAAATTCCTCTTGAAATAATCGAAAAAACATCAGCTAACCTGTCCTATATAATTTCTCACATGGTATATACAAAAAAAATTCAGGGTGATTCTCCTTATAGTGTTGATTATGTTGAAGAATTAGATGCTATTATTAAAAAGTTCTCAACCGGTCACAGCAATCTTATTGGAATATATGTATATTTAACACCGGAATATAGTTTCGATAAAAAACAAAATACTTATTTTTATGCTAAGTCTTCCCTCACGGACACTATAAAAAAGCAAAAAATTGAAAAAGAGAAAGAAGCTCCTTTAAAAAAATTTAAAAAAGATGTTGAAGAAATGTGGGGCGAACCATATATTGATAAATTATCAGGACTTTATGCTATTTCCTTTGAAAAGCCAATAATTTTAAATAAGAAAGTAATTGGCTTTACAAGAATAAATATATCTTTGAGAGATATTATGAAAATTTTGTCTAACATAAAAATATACAATAATGGTCAATCTTTTTTATTCGATAATTGTTATTGTGTTATATTCGGTCCAAAAAATATTCAACAAAATAATAAATTACTTTTAAAACTTTTAACTGAAAAACTAAAAACAGAAGATAGCGGGATAATAAATTTTAAACAAAATAATGTTGAAATGGTTTCCGGCTTTTTAAAACTAAAAACAGGCTTCACTTATGTTATAACAGCTCCCAAAGATGATGTTTTTGAACAAAAATATCATTTGCAACAGCTAATAACAGGAATAATATTCATGGGAACTCTTTTAGTTGTTCTAATTATGCTGAATATATAAATAAAAACGCTCTGGAGTAAAATTTTTGATTAAAATAAATCATAAAATAATGGTAATAACAATTTTTTCATCAATATTGATAACATTATTGGTTGGCTTGACAAGCATTATTACCAGTATGTATGTAATAAACAAAGAAGCCAGTGCTAATTTAATACTTTTAACCCAAAATAAAGCATCTATAATTGAAGATGCTTTTAGAAAAATAGAAATATCAACTAATGATCTGGCAGATTATGTAGAAGTATCTTTTTCTCCCCAAAATTTTGATAAATATGGAATTAATTATCTTAAAGACTATACGGAATTATTAGTTCCGATTGTTAAAAAATTTATAGTCAATACAGATAAAGCTATGGGGTGTTATTTTAATTTTGATCCCGAAATAGTAAAAAGTAATACAGTTTATGAAACCTGGGTTTATGATAAAATAGAAATTGGTGAAAAATTTGACATAGTTATGACTGAACCGGTATCAAATTATTATCCTGTCGACAAGCCGGAATTGGAATGGTTTTATAAACCTAAAATGCTTGGAAAATCTGTATGGACTAATATTTATTCCGATCAAACACTTTTTGTTTTAATGATTTCATATATAAAACCGGTTTATATCAAAAATAAATTTATTGGCATCGTAGGAATGGATATGTCAATAGAAAAACTTGAAAAAATGATTATGAGCTTACAAGTGTATGATACAGGTTATGCCTTTTTGTTAGATAAAAACTTCAATATTGTTGTTCATAAAAAATATAAAACAAATAAAAAACTTGAAGAAATCAGTAAAACTTTATTTAACTCTTTGAAAATTAACAGTATAAAAAAACCAATGGGTCTTATAAATTATCATTATGATGGTATTGATAAAGTCGCCTGTTATAAAAAATTGAACAATGGTTTAATTTTTGTTATTGCAGTGCCTAAATCAGAAATGCTAAGGCAAAAATTAAATTTGCAGATATTGTTAAGCGGAATTACTTTACTCAGTTTGATTCTTGCGGCTTTAATTATGATTAATAAAGACTAAATATAAATAAGGAACTATTATGGACAAAACTACAAAAATAAAAATAAAGAAAAAAACAATAACTTTTATAATCTTGCCCGTTATGCTTTTATTTATATTTTATATGTTTAACGGCTTTTTATGGAATAGCAATGCTTATATTCATATAATTTTAGAAGTAATAGCAACTTTTATAGCTTTATTTGTAAGTGTTTTAGCTCTTGTTGAATATTATAACAGTAAGACAACCGGCAGTTTAATTATAGGATGCGGTTATTTAAGCGCTGCCGTATTAAATATTTTTAATGCTCTAATTTCATCTTCACTGTTTACTTATATATTTCTTTCCGATCAATCAACCTTTATTTTTTGGAGTGAATTTATATCCCGATTATTTCTTTCAATATTTTTATGCATAAGTTTGTCCTTCAGAGAAAGAGAAAAAAAATTCGGAAAATCTTACTGGATAAGAGATAATGTTGTATATGCGTCAACGCTTATTCTAATTACATTTTTTATTCAATTATTAGCAATTGTCTCATTACCTCCAACAAATTTTATAAAATTACTTTCATTTATTCCAACTTTATTATTTATTTATACACTTGCAGGATATTTTCAAAAAAGCGACTGGAAAAATAATGATTTTGAATACTGGTTAATTTTATCGCTTATTATTGCAGTCGGACAAATTGTATACGATGCTTTTTCTTTTAAAGTATTTGATACTATGTTCATTGCTTCACATTTTTTAGATATAGCAAATTACGGTTTTGTTCTTATCGGCTTACTTATTAGTGTATACAATACCTTCAAGCAAGAAAAATATAACGAAAACAGGATTAGTACAATTTTAAATAACATGCAGGATGGTGTGATAACAGTTAATCAGAATTGTATTATAGAAACAACCAATCCTGCCATGGAAAAGATATTCGGTTATTCGCCGATAGAACTTATAAATATGAAATTTGGTAAGTTATTAGTTGATTCCGGTTGTCCTTATCCTAAAGAACAACAATTTTTTGGAACGAAATGTATGCTTAAAAAAGCTACTGAAGACAATCAAGTTATGGGACAAAAGAAAAACGGAATGGTTTTTCCTGTTGAAATAGAAATAAGCGAGATAAGTTTAAACGATAAACCCATATTTATACTTGTTATACGTGATATCACACAGCGTAAAGAAATTGAAGTAATGAAAAATGAATTTATTTCAATTGTAAGTCACGAATTAAGAACTCCGCTTACTTCAATAAGAGGGGCTTTGGGACTTATTGCAAGCAATACACTCGGTGAAGTCCCTGAAAAAATCAGGGAACTTGTAGATATTGCGCATAATAACAGCTTACGGCTCGGAAATTTAATTAACGATATTCTTGATATTGAAAAAATAGAAGCCGGTAAAATGGATTTTCTTTTTGAATCTCTTGATGTTACGGAAGTGCTGGAGCAGGCTATAAATGCAAATAAATCTTATGCCCGGCAGTTTAATGTTGAATTATTAATTGAAAAAGATTTACCGGAAGTTAAGATCAGGGCAGATAAAGACAGAATAATCCAAGTTCTTACCAATTTACTTTCAAATGCTTCAAAATTTTCTCCGACAGGAGGTATTGTAACTGTTTCTGTTATTAGAAATAATACAAAAATCCGCATTTCCGTTAAAGATAACGGTGACGGGATTCCTGAAGAATTTTATGATTCTGTATTTAAGAAATTTGCCCAGATGGATTCTTCTGACAGAAGAGCAAAAGGCGGTACAGGTCTTGGATTGAATATTTGCAAGGCAATAGTTGAAAAAATGGGTGGAAGTATCGGGTTTGAAAGCAAAATTAATGAGGGATCAACTTTTTATTTTGATATTCCCGAATACATAGAAATCAAACCCTATGTTTCTAATATTGAAAATAATTTAGGACAGCCCAAAATTTTAATTTGTGAGGATGATAAAGATATAGCAGCCTTTATTAAACTTTTATTTGAACAAAGCGGATATTCTTCTGATATAGCTTATAATGCCGAACAAACAAAGCTGTTATTATCGGAAAACAATTATGATGTAATAACTATAGACTTAATTTTACCTGATAAAGACGGTATTACTCTTATTAAAGAAATAAGAGAAGATGAAAAGACAAAAGATATCCCTGTTATAGTTGTTTCTATCAAAGCTAATGAAAGCAGCAAGGAAATTAATGGTGATTTGGCTGTTATTGATTGGATTAATAAACCGATTGACCATGATAAACTTTTAGATGCATTAAAAAGAGCTGTTTCTGGGGTTGTAATCAAGCCAAAAATCCTTCATGTTGAAGATGATACGGATGTTTTGATGATAGTTTCTTCAATTTTAAAAGATACTGCTTTTATATCACAGGCTAAAACTTTTGAGGAAGCAAAAAATAAGCTTGAAACCGAGCTTTTTGATATTGTTATGCTGGATATAGAGCTTCCTGACGGTAATGGTTTGGATTTATTGCCGTTAATAAATAAAGATAAAGAAAAAGATTTATTAACAATAATTTTTTCCGCACATGACGTAAGTGAAGAAATATCAAAAAATGTTGATGCCGTATTATTAAAATCTAAAACTTCCAATCAAAAACTTTTAGATACAATCAAACAACTTCTAGAAGTAAACAAAAATATAATTCATGTGGAATAATATCAGTTATTTATTATTTCGAAAATCATATTAAATTTATTAAACTGGTTTAATTTGAGATACAACTTTATATTTATTGTTTTATTAAATATATTTATATTTGACGAGCCTTCATATTCTTCTTTGTCAAAATCAATTTTAATATCAAAAAGCGTTTTAATTTTGTCTAAAATTTCCGTGTAAAAAGAGCTGTCTATCTCGGATTTTTCAATTATTGACGAGTTTTTAAAAAATAATATTGTTATATTTTTATGAGAATATTCTATTTCAATAAGATCAGCCTCTTTTTTAACGGCAAGTGATAGCAATTCTTGTAAAAATTGAGAAATTTCATCATCTTCAAATTCTTTTATAACAGCCGTGTAAGGTTCTTCTTTTCTATAGACAGCTATATAGCTTATCATTAATAAGAAATCTGGATCAATTTTACATTCTTTTTTATGAATTAAAATTCCTTTAGAATTGTATAAATCAAATTCAATATAGTCTTTTCCCACCAATTGATTATGAAAAACACGAATCAAATTACTTTCCACTATTTTACCCTTTACTATCTGTTGAAAAATATTGTTTTAAACTCGTCTTTGAGGGCATCAGTATTTTTATAGTAAATAATTTCAACAAATTTATATAAAAAAGTGTTATTAAAAGATGTTTTTCCTTCCAGATAAAGGATATTAATTGCCTGATGAAACGGAATTGCTTTTTTATAGGGTCTGTCTGAAATTAAAGCATCATAAACATCTATTATAGAAAGAATCTGGTCAAAAACAGAAAGCTGATCTTCGGTGAGTTTTCTGGGATAACCGGAGCCGTTGACTTTTTCATGATGATTATAAGCCATTTCTGCGACAAGTTCAGGTACATCCATTTGTTTTATCATTTTATAGCCCAATTCAGGATGTCTTTTTACAATATCCATTTCATCTTTGCTTAATTTATCAGGTTTGTATAATATTACTTTTGGTATTCTCATTTTTCCCAAATCATGAAGCATTGCGCCTAAAGTAATTTCTTTCAGAGGCGTTTCTTTGAAAGAAAATTCTTTAGCGAAGACTGAACATAAAACAGCCGTATTAACACAATGAGAATAAGTGTATTCATCGTTGATTCTTAATTGGTTTACACATTGAATCATATCAATTTTGTTATGAACTTCTTCAATTATTGAATTACTAAGATTATCGCAGACTTTAGCCGAAGGAAGCTTCCCTTCTTCTATATTACTTAATATTGATTTAGTATTGTCTATCCAATATTTTTTTACTTTTTCTGAAATTACAGATTTTTGATCATCTTCCTTTATGATATTAACGGGGTTTGTTTGAACAGGTTTTGATAATTTTTTTGTAAGATCTGCCAGTGATTTTTCTTCTTTTTCATCCTTTTTTTCTTCTTTTTTATAATATTTATCTATTATTTTATCTATACTGTCAGGAAAAGTAAAAAGAGGACTCGCTTTTGTGTTTGTTATTTTTTCTATTTTATCCAGCAGGATAATATTTTTAGGATTTGTAACAGCCAGAGTAATTACACCAGCAAATTTATACAAAGCAACAACTTTGTTTTTTCTTGCAAATTCTTCAGGTATTAGTTTTAAAATATCAGGATTTATAATAGTTTTATCAAGATCCACATGAGCAACATTTATGGAGTTTCCCCATAATGTTCCAAGCTTTTCCCTGTTTAAGGAAGGATTTTGGGAAAGCTCCACAAGCACGGCAAAAGCGTCATTATCGTTTTTGCTTAACAAATAATCAAGAACCACCTGAGTAATAATTTTATTTTCAATTAAGCTCTCTAAAAAAGCCGCATTTTCATTCATTTTGATAACTTACCCACAAAACTGCTTATTATGACATCATGTTAACATGATATTTATAAGAATGATTTATTCATAATCTTTATTTTATAATTCAAAAAATTAGTATTCTTTTTAAGAGATTGTTTCTGTTTTTTGATTATAAAAATTTTCCCAGGTTTTTTTAATCAATTCTATCATTTTGGGAACAGGCGTATCTTTTCTTATAAAATAAGAAACCCCGAGAGCTAAACATTCTTTGACAGTATCTTCATCGGTAAGAGCTGTTAACATTATTATACAAGTTTTTTTTGCGCAATCGCATCTTTTTAAAACTTCAGTTCCGCTTAAATAAGGCATATTTATATCCATAACAGCCAAATCAGGTTTTTGGCTTTGTAATAATTCCAGTGCAGTTTGACCGTTGTCTGCCGTGCCTGTTATTTCAAAACCAATGGATTCAAGTATATAAGATAAAAGGTCTTTTATGTGTTCTTCATCTTCTACTACAAGGGCTCTGGGTTTTAAATTAATCATTGTTTATAGTTCAATCCTTTTTTATAGCTTTTTCAATTTCGTTTAACAGAATTTCAAAATTTTCACAAATAACTTCTTTGTCTGAAGAATAATCATTTTTTATAAAGTCTTTTAATAAAAGTTCTAATTTGTTTGATGTTTGACCTAATTCACTGAATCCAAACATTGCACTTGATCCGGATAATTTATGGATATATCCATAAGCTTCCTGAAAAGCATTAACCAGATTTTCATCTTTTAAATCGTCTGTTTTAAACATCAAATCTTTTAAAATGCCTAAAAGAGTATGTTTTTCATTCAAGCTTTTAAGATAATTAGTTTTTGCTGTATTGAGTTTTTCTTCAAACTCGGACTGTAAATTTAGCATGAAATTTCTCCCAGATTTCATTTATCTGTGGACAAAGTTGTACAGGATCAAACGGCTTTATAATAACACCGGCAACACCAATTTTATTATATTTTTCGACTTCATGCACCTGTGCTTTTGCTGTCATAAATATAACGGGTATTTCGGAAAGTTCGGTGTCTTTTTTAAATTCCAGCATTGCGGTAATGCCGTCCATTTCCGGCATCATTACATCCATAAGTACAAGATCGGGATTTACGTCTTTAATTTTTTCAAGAGCTTCTTTTCCTGAATTGCACATAACCACATTAAAATTACCAAAAGATTCCAGCGTTATTTTTCCTATAGTTTGAATATCTTTATCATCTTCGACATATAAAACGGTTTTTAATATGTGATCCGACAAATTTCCTCCTTTATTAGCGAATTATTTTCTCAAAAAGTTTTTATTTTGTAATATTTACTACAACATTTAATTTCTTTATACCATTTTTTATTAAAGTTGAAACCTTTATTTTGTTTTTAACGAAAAAAATTAGCCCTTCCTCCCATTAAATCTGGTGATAAAAATGTTAAATTAAAGTTACAAATCAAAAAATCAGACAGGAGAGGAATAGACATGGCACATACAATTTCTAAACAAATTTATGATGATGAAAAGAAAAAATATGTAGAATGTGAAATTCTTATACTTGATGAAGAAGAAGGTCTTCCTCCGACTGACAGACGGGAAATCGTTTTATACTGCACCGAAATAGAACCCGTTTTTTCGGAAATTTCTGACTCGGGTGTTTCTAATATTAATGATTTATATCCCGAAACCGAACTTATAGACGAATATGAAGATTATGACGATTATAAAGATGATAAATTCGGTGATGAAGGAAAAAGGAAATATTTTAAGTAAGTTAAATCGTAAAAAATGTCATTGCTTGGGCTTTTCAAGCCTCGCAATGACAAAGCTAAGTTACATGTTTTAGAGGATGAAAAAAGCGTACTTAAAAGATTAAAATGTTTTTATAAAAGGTTAATATGGGGAGTTATATATGCAGACGATAGATGTTTCCAAAGATTTGAGTTTTGCTGTTAATGTAGTTGAAGAAATTTTGAACAGCAAAGACGGAGATACTTTTCTTCATAAAATAAGAAAATACAAGCAAACAGGCGAAATTGACAATTCCGCCCTGTTTAAACTTAGACAATATTCAAGATAGATTGATTTTAGTTTAAATTATTCACAATTCAATCTATTTGTACTATTCCAACCATCTATTTCTGATTTTTGCCGACATGTAAATATTTCATTATATCTGGCATCACCCAGAGTCAGTCCGGCTCCGTTTGGGAAAACGTTATTTTTATCTCCGACAATTGTTAAATTTTTCTTGTCAGGACCGGTAATATCTGCTCCATATGATTCAGTGCAATAATCTCCGGCTTTATTTCCGTAAACATCAAAAGATTGGCCTTTAATTTTAAAACCTGTATCAGGATTTTCATAAGTCATTTTTGTTTTTTTGTTATCAACACTTACTATTTCATTAGAGTAGCCGGCTCTTTTGCATGGTGATGCCGATAGTGAATCTAAAAATCCCATAAAAATCTCCTCTTTGTAAATAATAAATCGTAAAAAATACTTTACACCTTTCTTATTAATATAAAAACAAATTTGTTTTTAAAATTGCCATGAAAATCAAAAAATAATTTAAATTACTTTTTGAAACCGGTACAACTTAACAATATTTTTTGATACGATAAAAATAATTGGAGTATTATATCCGAGCAAAAATTTGAACGCTTATTGATAAAGAGCGATAATCCGAATAAAAGGTAAAATTTTGAGAGCTTACGTTCCCCTGCATTTGCATACTGAATACAGCCTTCTTGACGGGGCAACCCGAATCAGGGAAGTTATAAAACATGCAAAAGAAAACAATATGCCCGCCGCCGCCATAACTGACCATGGCGTTATGTACGGCGCTATCGAGTTTTACAGAATGGCGAAAGAAGAAGGAATAAAACCTATAATAGGCTGCGAAGTCTATATGATAGAGGGCGATATTAACGACAAAAGCAAAAAAGTCCCCAATAATCACCTTGTTTTGCTTGCAAAAGACAAAAAAGGCTACCAGAATCTCCTGAAAATAGTTAGTATTTCTCATATTGACGGGTTTTATTATAAACCAAGAATTAATCATGAAATTCTGGAAAAATATCATGAAGGATTAATAGTTCTTTCTGCTTGTCTTGGCGGAGAAATCCCGCGAATGCTCCTTAATAACGACTATGAAAAAGCTAAAGAAAGAACTTTGTACTTCAAAAACCTTTTTGATAAAGACTTTTATCTGGAATTGCAGGATCATGGGCTTGAAGGACAAAAAAGAATCAATCCCGAACTTATAAAACTCGCCAAAGAACTGGAAATTGAGCTTGTAATAACAAACGACAGCCATTATACAAAAAAAGAAGACGCTGTATGCCATGACATTCTTCTTTGCATGCAGACAGGAAAGACCAGAAACGATCCTTCCCGTATGAAATTTGCCAATAACGAGTTTTATATTAAAAATTCTGAACAATTAAGGGAATCTTTTGACTGGCTGGACGAAGAAACTTTTAACAGTGCTATAGATAACACTGTTAAAATCTCTGAAAAGTGCAATCTTATTCTTGATATGGGAAAATCAATCCTGCCGAATTACCCTATTCCTAAAAATCATACTGTTGAATCTTATCTTGACAAGCTTGTCAGGGAAAATTTATTAAAACGTTATGAAAAAATCACTCCCGAACTTGAAGATAGGGTGAGATATGAATTAAAAATCATAGGAGAAATGGGTTTTGCGGCTTATTTTCTTATAGTGTGGGATTTTATCAAACATGCAAGAGATAACGATGTGCCTGTAGGTCCGGGAAGAGGGTCTGCGGCGGGAAGTTTAATCGCTTACGCTCTTGGAATTACAGAAATTGATCCAATAAGGCATAATCTCCTTTTTGAACGGTTTTTAAACCCCGAAAGAGTCAGTATGCCCGATGTGGATATTGATTTTTGTATTGAAAAGCGTGAAAAAGTTATTAACTACGTAACAGAGCTGTATGGCAAAGATAAAGTGTGCCAGATTATCACTTTTGGAACACTTGCGGCAAGAGCAGCGATGAAAGGTGTTGCCCGCGTTCTCGATATACCTTATTCCGAGTCTGACAAATATGCAAAAATGATTCCCGCACTTCCAAAAACAAAAATAGATGATGCCCTGCAAGACGGAATGGATTTAAAAAAGCTTTATGATAGCAACCCGCAAATTAAAGAGCTTGTTGATTTAGCAAAATCCGTTGAAGGAATTAAAAATAATATAGGAACTCACGCGGCAGGTGTTATAATTTCTCGCGATCCGTTGTCTGATATAGTTCCTATTCAATATTCAAAAGAAAAAACCGTAATTACAGCTTATCCAATGGGAGATATCGAAAAACTCGGTCTTTTGAAGATGGATTTTCTTGGATTAAGAAACCTTACGATTATTGATAAAACTGTAAAATCAATCAAAGAGCGGCATGGCATAGAACTCGACATAGATAAAATTCCTCTTGATGATGAAAAAGTCTATGAAATGCTTTCAAGAGGAGAAACAGACGGCGTTTTTCAGCTTGAATCTTCCGGCATGAAAACGCTTGTTAAAGATTTAAAACCTTCTGTGTTTGAAGATTTGGGCGCATTAGTTGCTCTTTTTCGTCCGGGACCTCTTAATTCCGGCATGGTTGGGGATTTCGTCCAGAGAAAACACGGGCGCGCAAAAGTTGAATATAAAGATCCCAGACTCGAGCCGATTTTAAACGATACTTACGGGACAATTGTTTATCAGGAACAGATAATGCAGGTTGCGCAGTCGCTTGCTGGTTATACACTCGGGCAAGCGGATATTCTTAGGCGCGCAATGGGTAAGAAAAAATCTGAAGAAATGGACAAACAAAGAGAAATCTTTGTTTCAGGAGCTGTCAGAAATAAAGTTGACGCAAAAATGGCTGAAGAACTGTTTGATACGATGACAGAATTTGCCGCATACTGTTTTAACAGGTCGCATTCGGCTGCATATGCATTTCTTGCCTATCAGACAGCTTATTTAAAAGCGCATTATCCTGTTGAATATATGTCTGCTTTGCTTTCCAGCGTAAGCAGCAATCAGGATAAAATCCAGCAGTACATTGTAGAATGCCAGAAAATGGGCATGGAAGTGCTTCCTCCCGACATAAATAAATCCGGTTCGGA
>Ga0209212_1004110_pt1 | contig 18345 bp, 14 predicted proteins | sample RifGroC2_FD_183996 | JGI IMG/M metagenome (GOLD analysis project Ga0209212, IMG submission 183996) | Groundwater microbial communities from Rifle, Colorado, USA - Groundwater C2 (SPAdes) (version 2) | ecosystem: Environmental > Aquatic > Deep subsurface > Groundwater | place: Rifle, Colorado...
GGTACACTATTAGGCGTTCTGCTCTTCGCCTCCTATGCCTTCCAGACCGTGGCGCTCAAATACACCAGCGCCTCCAACGCCGGCTTTCTCACCGGCCTGAACGTCTTGTTCGTCCCGCTATTGGGCGCCCTGCTCTTTCGGCTCCCCATCGGCAACAACATCAGGTGGGGCGTGGGGCTCGCCACCCCGGGGCTGTTCCTGCTCTGCGGCAACGGCAGCCTGGCGTTCAACCAGGGGGACCTGCTAGCCACGGTCTGCGGCGCCTGCGTCGCGCTGCACCTGCTTTTCACCAGCCGTTTCGCCCGGCATGAGGGGAGCGACGTCTACCTCTTGACCGCCCTGCAGCTTGCCGTGGTGGGACTTTTGAGCCTCGCCGGCGCAGGGCTGCGCGGCCAGAAGGTCCTGGTCTGGCACCCCGAGCTCTTCTGGACCCTGGTGGTCTGCGTCCTGATCGCCACCGTCTTCGCCTTCCTGGTGCAGACCTCCATGCAGCGCTTCATAAGCCCCGCCCACACCGCGCTCATCTTCTGCACCGAGCCGGTGTTCGCCGCGGGGTACGCCTACTATGCCGCAGGCGAGAGGCTCGGGCTGTTCGGGTTCCTGGGAGCGGCGCTGATCCTGGCCGGGATGGTGATCTCGGAGCTTCTGCCTGACGAGGCGCGCGAGGCGGGGAGCGAGGCGGTGGCGGCGGAGGGATAGGCGTCCTTCCACTTTTTAAGGTTGACAGCGGCGGAGGGTTGTAATACAAAATTTCGGCTGACCAGATGGAAGTATTGCGGCATGAAAAGGAACGGGGATGACAACTACAGGCGGTTCGGAAGCAAATAAGATCAAGTACCATTTCGCCAGCGACAACTACGCGGGTATCTGCGCCGAGGCCTGGCAAGCGATGCAGGAGGCGAACAGTGGTCTGGCCAGCTCCTACGGCGATGACCTCTGGACCGCCAAGGCCTGCGAGAGCATCCGTGACCTTTTCGAGACCCAGTGCGAAGTCTTCTTCGTATTCAACGGCACCGCCGCCAACTCGCTGGCGCTGGCCTCGCTGTGCAAGTCATACCACTCCATCGTCTGCCACGAGATGGCGCACGTGGAAACCGACGAGTGCGGCGCCTCCGAGTTCTTCTCCAACGGCACCAAGGTGCTGCTGGTGCCGGGGGAAAACGGCAAGGTGGACCTGGGCGCTGTGGAGCACACCATCCTGAAGCGCAGCGACATCCACTACCCGAAGCCCAAGGCGCTCAGCGTGACCCAGGTCACGGAACTGGGGACCGTGTACAGCGTGGCGGAGATGCAGGCGGTAGGAGAACTGGCCAAGAAGCACGGCATGCACGTGCACATGGACGGCGCCCGTTTCGCCAACGCCGTGGCCTCGCTTGGGGTCGAGCCCAAGGAGATCACCTGGCAGGCCGGGGTGGACGTGCTGACCTTCGGCGGCACCAAGAACGGCTTTGCCGTGGGGGAGGCTGTGGTTTTCTTCAACAGGGAGCTGGCCTACGAGTTCGACTACCGCTGCAAGCAGGCGGGGCAGCTCGCCTCGAAGATGCGTTTTCTGACCGCACCCTGGATCAAGATGCTGGAGAGCGGCGCCTGGCTCAGGAACGCGGGGCACGCCAACAACTGCGCCAGGCTGCTGGAGAGCGAGGTCAGGAAGATACCGGGGGTGAGGGTGATGTTCGCAAGCCAGGCCAACTCCGTGTTCCTGGAGATGGCACCCGCCGCCCTGGAAGCGCTGCGTGCGCGCGGCTGGCACTTCTACACATTCATCGGCTCCGGCGGCGCCAGGTTCATGTGCTCCTGGGAAACCAGGACCGAGGACGTAGCGGCCCTGGTGCAGGACATCCGGAGTGCGGTGACGGCCTGAAGCCCGACTCCCCTCCCCTGCCATCAGCGATCCAGAAAGACAACGGGACACTGATTTAACTGAAATGGCCTGATCTAGCCCCCCTTAAAGGGATTAATCAGACTTGATCAGTTAAATCAGCGTCCCATTTTGTTTTTCAGCGCTCTACTCTATCTCGAACTGGTGCGCCTTGCTGAAGTAGTGCCGGTACCCCTGCAGCAGGATGAGAAAGGCGGTGATGGCGACGGCGCCGGTTATGGCGCACATGATGGCGATCTGATAGCGCACCGCCAGCATCGGCTCGGTACCCGACAGTATCTGCCCGGTCATCATGCCGGGGAGCGAGACGATCCCCATGGCGGCCATGGTGTTCACCGTCGGCATCAGTGCGGCGCGAAAGGCGTTTCGGACCGCGCTCTCCGAGGCCTGCCGCCCGCTCGCTCCCAGGCAGAGCGCGGCCTCGATCTCGTCCCTGCGCTCCCTCATCTCCGAACCCAGGCGCTCGGCGGCAAGGCTTGCGCCGTTCATGGAGTTGCCGATGATCATCCCTGCCAGCGGTATCAGGTAGCGCGGATCGTACCAGGGGGAGTAGTGCACAACCAGCGAGCAGAACAGGAAGGTCACCCCGCCGCAACCGATGAACATGGAGGTCCCCACCACCTGGTAGAAATGCGGCATCTTGCGCCGGATCCTTCCCCCCATCACCTGCAGGGAAAAGGCAGCCATGATCATCAGAATGGCGATCACCGGCAGCGGGCTCTTGACCGCGAAGACGAAGTGTAGCAGATAGCCGACGGCGAGGAGCTGGAGCACCATGCGCAGCGAGGCCCAGAGCATCTGCCCCTCCTGGCCGATCCTCTTGAGGCGCGCCAGGGCGATCGACAACAGCACCAGCCCGTAGGCCAGGCACAGATCCACCAGTTCCAGATTCACCACCGACTGGTTTTCCATCTATCAAACCTCCTCGTCCGATGGCTCCGCAAGGAAACGCCTCAATTCGACGGTCTTGGGACGGTTCAGCAGCTCCTCGCCCCTCCCCTCCTCCAGTATGCGTCCCGCTTCAAGGTAGATGAGGTAATCGGCGATGCGGCCGGCCAGCCGCAGATCGTGGGTCACCAGTATCACGGTGAGCTGCTGCGAGCGGCAGATCTCCTGGAAGGTGGCGGCCAGGGCATCGGCGTTCCTGCGGTCCAGCGCACTGGTCGGCTCGTCCAGAAGCAGCACGCGGGGACCGGTGATCAGGGCGCGGGCCAGGCTGACCCGCTGCTGCTCGCCCCCGGAGAGCGAGCGCGCGTCCCGGTGCAGCATCGCCTGCTCCAGCCGGGCCAAGGCCAGCGCATGGCGCACCTCCTCGCTCTCTGCTCCCGGCAGCGGCTGCTGACGGTAGACGAAGGGTCGCTGCAGGTTGTCCAGGACGGTACCCTCGAACAGGAAAGGCTTTTGAGGCACCAGGGCAACGGTGCGACGCAGTTGCAGGGGGTCCAGTTCGACGATATCCCTTCCCTCAACCTGGATATTTCCTGAAGTCGGCTCAGCCAGGCGGTTGATGAGCCGGACCAAGGAGCTTTTGCCTCCCCCGGAGGGGCCAATCAGCGCTGTTATCTCGCCGTTTCGTGCCGTGAAGGAAACCTCGCGCAGGATGGCAGTTTCGCCCCCCTCACGACGCGGCCGCACGAGCTCGACTTTTTCAAGCCGTACCGTCACCTGATTGGTCTGTTGCCTGGATTTCATATAAAGTCCTTCGAAGGTTCAGACTGTAATACCATCAACAGACAATTTTTTCAGTCAATAATTTGCTTCGGGAATTTTACCTGCTATAAGTACTAGAAGTTTTTCCTTCAGTCGGACAAGGATCTCACAACACCTCAGGCATTAGCGACTTGCGCAACTTTCAAAAGGAAAATTTTGGCAAAGATGGAGTTAATGCTTTTTAATTCAAGCACTTAAGTATCCCCCTTTACTAAATCAATAGATCAACCGAAGTGAAAGCGTATTGATATAGAAGTTGTAGTACCAAACCACATCAAGGAGGATTTATGAGGAGAGGCAAGCTGGTATTCGGTTCCGTCATCTGCACCATGTTGTTGGCAGTAGCGCCGGCCATGGCGATGAGTCACAAGAAGGCGGAAAAAGCTGAGAAACAGAAAACGGAATTCGTCGGCTCGGACAAGTGCAAGAAATGTCATGCCGAGGAGTTCAAGAGCTGGAAAGGGACCTTCCACTCAAAGATCGTGCAGCCCAAGAAAACCGGCATTCTGAAGGACGTTGTTGCCAAATGGGAAACCGACGGCAAGAACCCCGGCCCCACCACCGCCAACGTGACCGGCACACCCGCGAAGCTCGCTGACGTCCAGTACGTGGTCGGCTCCAAGTGGAAGCAGCGCTTCCTGGTGAAAAACGAGCAGACCGGCAACCTGCAGTTCCTGAACAAGCAGTACAACCGCCTGACCGGCATGTGGGAAGGTTACGGCCAGAAGAACGACTGGAACACCATGTGCGGCTCCTGCCACACCACCGGCTACCGGATCACGGAAGTCGACAAGGACGGCAAGACCATCAAGTCCGAGTTCAGCGAGATGAGCGTCGGCTGCGAGGCCTGCCACGGTCCGGGCGCCAAGCACATCGCCGCCAAGAAGAAGGACAAGAAGAAAACCATCTTCAATCCGGCCGGCGTCAGCGTAGAGGCTCAGTCCAAGGTCTGCGGCTACTGCCACATCCGTCTGGAAAACGAGCTGTACAAGAGCGCGCAGGGCAACCCGCGCGAGGATTTCCCGGCTCCCAAGGTTGGGGAAAGCTACAAGGCTGGCGACGACTGGACCAAGTGGTATCCCGAGCACGTAGTCATTCCGGGCGTGCAGGCTAACAACCCCTTCGACAAAGAGTACGTCGGCGATCTGAAAGGGCTCTTCAAGACTGACGAGTTCGCCAAGACCAACGGCATCTACGAGGAGGCCAAGCATCACCAGGAGTACCAGGGTTTCATCCAGTCGGCCCACTACAAGAGCGGCCAGCTCTCCTGCATCACCTGCCACTCGCCGCACGCCGGCAAGGGCAAGCTGAAGAAGGTGCCGAGCGGCGCCTGCGTGAAGTGCCACGACGCGAGCTACACCGTCGAGAAGTACATGCCTAACACCGGCAAGACTGCGGACAACCTGTTCGTCAGGTCGCACACCTTCTCGAAGAACCCGCGCCAGGGCGGCAAGGGCGCAGCCGACATGGGCGCGCCGGTTCTGTACGAATAGAACCAGAAGAGTAGCCAGTTGAATGGAAAAGGCCACGGTGCAAAGAGCGCCGTGGCCTTTTTCTATGTGTGTCTAATGCGTTCCTTCAGCACAATCATCCCCCCTCCCCTTGCGGGAGGGGGTAAGGGGGTGGGGGTAGGTGCCACCACCTCAGCCTCTGGCGGCTTCACCCACCCCCCTGCCCCCTCCCGTCAAGGGAGGGGGAGACGGGAATCCTTTCTTTTCTCTTTTCAGCTCAGCGCCCTCAAGCGCTCCTGCGTCTCCAGCGTGAGGTAATCCCAAAGCCCCAGCCGCCCCAGGGTCTCGATCTTCGGAATCCCCCCGTCGCTCCAGCCGCGCTCCTCGTAGTACACCTGGATCAGCTTGCGCAACTCCTTCCTGCGCGTTTCCATCAGGATGCTGCGCTTGTCGCCGGTCGGCAGGAGTGCAACGGCCGCCGCATCCTTTCCCAGGATGCGCGCCACTTCGCCGTCGTTGAACTCCTGCTCCGACTCGTAGAGAACATCCTCGGTGGGACCGATGGCCCGCTCCGGAATCCAGTCGTGGTCGGCGGTGCTGGCGCCGTAGCGCATGACGTTCATCACCCGCTGCAGGTTGATGTCGCGGTCGGTCTGCTCGAAGATCTGTTCCCAGGAGAGGTCCGTGCCCAGGACACCGTTGTAGAAGTCGGCGTAGATCTCCTGCGATGCCGGGTTGATGTAGACGTCCTCGTTGATGCGCTTGGCCGATTCCGGGTTGAACACGTCCACCCAGGGGAGCTTGCAGACCCCGAGATTGTCGTTGCCCAGCCGCACCCGCGGGTAGGTCATCAGCGCCCGCGCCTTGTCCTCGAAGGTGGGGAAGGCGCCCAGGAGGTCCGCCTTGATCAGCCAGGCCGCGGCGTGATGAGCGCCGATGTCGCTCGCGGCGGCGTAGGAGCCCTGCATGGAGAGGGAGCGGTGGGTCCGGTAGAAGGAGAACGGGAGCCCCTTGGTCTGCATGGCGAAGAGCGCCAGGTCGGGGCGCGGGTCGATGCCGGTGCGCTCCTGGTAGCGCTGGGCCACCCACTCCGCGATTTCGATCATCCCCATCCCCGCCATCCTGGCAAACTCCGACTCGCCATGGGCCAGAGCGTGCATGAAGGCAAGCGCCGCCTCCTGGTTGCCCCAGGTGAGCTCCACCCCCTCGGTGTCGGCTCCGGTCAGGTAGCCGCGCTGGAAGCACTCCATGATGAAGGCCATGATGGTGGCCGTGGAGATGGTATCCACCCCGTAGTTGTCGCAGTGCCAGTTGGCCTCCATGATGAACTCGGGGCTCCAGATGCCGAGGTTGGAGCCGAAGCCTGCGGCCGTTTCGTATTCCGGGCCGTCCACCCAGACCCTCTGCCCGGCGTGGCTGCCGGAGACCAGGGTGACCCACCCCCCCTTGTTGCACTGCAGGTTGCAGCCCGGGAAGCAGCCGTCCATGCCGCGGTGTTCGAAGAGGTGCTCGGCGTAGTGCTTGCCGCAGATCTGCGCCGCGCGCGGGTCGGTCCCGCCCTGGAAGTTGTTGACCGGCAGCGACTGGTACTCGTGCTTGCTCATGAAGGTGATCAGCCCGACGCTTCCCTTACGGGCCATCTTGAGCTGCTGCGGGTCAACTTCCTTGACGATCTTGTGCAGCCTGGCGCCGGCGCCGGCCACCTTCGGCCAGTCCGCTGCGCCGTAGGGGTTGTCGCCGTGGGGGTAGTCCGCCAGCACCACGATGGCCAGGATGTTCTTGTCGCGCATCACCGAGCCAATGCCGGTGCGTCCCGCCTGCTTGGAGCGCCAGACCCCTTTGGTGCCGTCCTGGGCCGGTTTGGTGACGTCGAAATAGTGGCTGTTGATGCAGCCGTAGCTGGTATTGGCGGCGCCGACGCCGGTGGACATGAAGGCGATGTTGCGCTTCTTGTAGCCGGCCGCCGTGTAGCGCGCCTCGATCTCGCTCTGCAGGTGGAAGGCCTCGTCGTCGGCCGGGGCCGCTTCCAGGTGGATCTCGTTGGTGAAGCCGTTGATCACGATGAGCATGGCCTGCTTCGCCTTCCCAGTGACCTGAAGCGCATCGAACCCCGCGTACTTGAGGAAAGCGCCGAAGTAGCCGCCGAAGTTGGAGACGCCAGGCACACCGGTGATGGGCGACAGCGATACCGCCATGGCCTTGGCCGTCCCCGGGAACTGCGGGATGCCGCCGAGAGGACCGTTTGCCAGGATGAGCGGATTTTCCGGGTCCAGAGCCTTGGTCGAAGGCGTGGTGGCTTGGTGCAGCAGATAAAGGCCCAGGCTGCGGCCGCCGATGAAGTAGTCGCGGACCTGCGCATCCAGTCCCGGAGTGTCGATAGTCCCCTGCTCCAGGTCGATGTTCAGTATCCGATTGGCATAACCGCGGTTCAACTGTGTCGGTGCATACTTCATAGGCAACTCCTCTTCTCGCTTGACAGTTACTGCCGATTTTACGGATCAGCGCTGCAGACATAGGTTATCAATAAACCTTTTGTTCACTACCTTATGCCAGAGCAGCAAGTCAAGTTAACTTAGGTTTGATTTGGCTATATCCCGCAGGGTTACGGTCGGATCGGAGGTAATCTGGAGTGAATGGACGGAAGAAGAATGTGGGGGGATACGTTAGTGACAACGGACTATTTAATCAGCGCCAGCCGATAGCAGTGCGTCTTGCTTGTTGAACTCCAGAGCCTCTCGCAAGGCTATACGCAAGCTTACGAGCAGTTCCTCCCGAGAGTTTTCCTGACAGTTGACGCCGGGGACCTCCTCAATCCAGCCCAACCACCACTCGCCATCTCGTTTGATTACAGCAGTATACTCGTTGTCCATACATGCCTCTCATATGACGTGCTGCTTCAAATCATGGAAGTGGGACCGTTGCGAGAAAATCTTCCGCAGTGCAGACAGTAATAACAGGTTTTCGATAATCCCTTACATTGCGCGTGAGCAAAAAGGGAATCCTTTTGCTGAGCGCTGTATGATACTGGATGGCGTCTTCGAAGTCATTGAAGCCAGAATCCAAAGCGTGCGCTATTATCTTGTCGTCGACGGGGAGGATCGTCACCAAGCGACGCAATTTTTTCAGGATGTCGACGGCACTTGCTGCGGAGGTTTCTTTACGGAGAATGTAGAAAAGATTTGCGAAGATTAGAGATGAGACACAGGCAGTTACTTTTTGACTCTCAACCTTGGAAAAAAGGCGTGCAGCGTGCAAATAAAACGGCTCGCGCTTGGTCAAAAGGTCGAGAATGATATCTGTATCAACAAAGACCGTAGGCTTCACCGATACTTCTCCGCCAGATAATCCGTATAGTCCGCCTTGCGCTTCTCTGCAGCATCGGGCTTGATAACTCCTGAGAGATCAGATACGAGTGGGGTAATGGCTTCCTTATCGGAGGCATTCGCGGTTATCTGGCGCAGGTAGTTTTCTACCAATTTAGAGAGGCTCTTGTGCTGTCGGCGAGAAAATTCCTTCGCATGTTCAATGACATCTTTTTCGAGACTGAGGGTAAGTTTAACTTGCATGCATTCCTCCATTACGTATTTCCTACCACACTTCATACGTAAACTCAACTACCGACCGTCTCTTCTACCATCAAAAGCAAGTCGGGTGCGAAGGCTCACCCGATGGTCGCCAGTTCCAGCCTCCCGCCCCAGCGAAGCATTAGTTCGCCGCGCAGCAGTTCGTTTCCCGGAGCCTTGAGTTCTGGGTCCCGCTCGACCAGGGCGAAAGCCTCCTTGCGGGCCTGCTCCAGCACTCCCCCATCGCGCAGGATGTCGGCGACCTTCAGTTCGGGAAGGCCCGCCTGCCTGGTGCCCAGGAAATCGCCCGGGCCACGGATCTGCAAATCGGCCTCGGCTATGACGAAGCCGTCTGAACTCTGCTCCATCACCTCCAGCCGCTTGGCGCCATCCTCGGAACGTTTATCCCCCGCCAGGAGGATGCAGCGGGAACGCTCACTGCCACGCCCTACCCTGCCCCGCAACTGATGCAGCTGCGACAGGCCGAAGCGCTCGGCGTGCTCGATTACCATGACCGTGGCGTTGGGGACGTCGATGCCGACTTCGATTACCGTGGTAGCGACCAGGATGTCGATCTCTCCCACCTTGAAGGAGGTCATAACCGCTTCCTTCTCGGCCGCGCTCATCCGGCCGTGCAACACCGCCACCCGCAGATCGGAGAAGACATCTTGGGCCAGGTGCTCGGCCATCTGCACGGCGGCCTTGAGATCGCTCTTCTCGGTCTCCTCGACCAGCGGATAGATAACGTAGGCCTGCCGCCCCTTCTGCACCTCCTCGCGCACCAGCTTGTACACCTCGCCGCGGCGGGATTCACGGACGATGCGGGTCTCGATCGGCGTTCTCCCTGGCGGAAGCTCGTCAATGACCGAAAGGGACAGGTCGCCGAAAACCGTCATCGACAGGGTGCGCGGGATTGGGGTCGCGGTCATCACCAGGATGTCGGGATTCGCCCCCTTGCGCTTCAAAAGCGCGCGCTGCACGACGCCGAAGCGGTGCTGCTCGTCTATCACGCCAAGTCCCAGCCTGTGGAACTCCACCTTGTCCTGGATCACGGCGTGAGTGCCGACCACGATGCGGGTCTCGCCCGAGGCGATCTTCTCCAGGGTCTCGCTCTTTCCTTTAACGCTCGCGGTGAGAAGCGCTACGCTGATGCCGAGCTGCTCGCAGTAACGATGAATATTCAGGTAGTGCTGCTCGGCCAGGAGCTCGGTGGGCGCCATGATGGCAACCTGGTAGTCATTCTCGACGCAGATCAGCGCCGCCATCAGGGCCACCAGCGTCTTGCCGCAGCCGACGTCCCCCTGCACCAGCCGGTGCATCGGGTGCGGCGCCATCATGTCCTCCTTGATCTCGGAGAGCACCCGCCTCTGGGCGTTAGTGAGCGAGAACGGCAAAAGCTTCAGCAGCTCCTTGGTGTAGCGGTGCGTCACCTTGAAACTGATGCCGTCTTCGAGCGCTATGCCCCGTTTCTTCAGCGCCAGACCAAGCTGCAGGAAAAACAACTCGTCGAAGGCCAGCGACCGGTGCGCTTCGCCTTTCCCCTCGTTCAGCTTTGCCACCAGGTTCGATGCGTCCGGCGCATGCGCCTCGCGAAGCGCCACCGGGAGCGAAAGGAGTTTATGGCGCCGGATGATCTCCTCGGGCAACGCGCCCGTCACAAAGCGGCTGTAGCGCTGCACGGTGTCGCGCATGATGCGCCGCATCAGCTTCTGGCTCACTCCCTCGGTAAGCGGGTACACCGGAAGGATCCTGCCGAAGTTATCCGGGTCGCGCGCCATCACCTGGCTCAAATCCTCGCCATCCGCGGCCCACTCCACCTCGGGGTGGTGCATCTCGCGCTGGAAGCCGAACTGGGCCACGTCGCCGATGAAGATACCGCGCCTGCCGGGCAGCAGGTTCTTCTTCATGTACGTTGGGTGGAAATGGAACCACTTGAGCGGCAGGCTGCCGGTTTCGTCGCGCACGATGGCCTCGAAGTAGCGCCTGCCCCCCTTGGTGGTCAGGGCCTCGGCGGAGACCACGGTGGCAAAGAAGGCCTCGGTGTTGCCGGGGCGCAGTTCTGCGATCCGCTTCAGCTCACGACGGTCCTCGTAACGGTTGGGCAGGATGTAGAGCGCGTCCTCCACCGTTTCGATCCCTTTTTTGGCCAGCACTTCCGCGAGTTTGGGGCCGACGCCCTTTATCACGCGGATCGGGGTCTTGAGTTCGGGGTGGTGGACATGAGAGGGAGCGGTAGCGGGCTGGGGCGCAGGTCCCCCCCCCTCCCGGCCTCCCCCCTCCGGGGGGAGGGGAGTCTGCGGAGCTTGTGAAGGTAATGAAGCCTTAGCTGCTGCCAGCTTAGCCCTTGCGAGCTTTGCGGCCGCGGCTGTATCGTCTTTTCTCGATGCAGGCTTTGGTTGAGATGATGTAGAGGGTGCTGGGCGAACACAAGGTTCGCCCCTACCAGAATCCGCCTGATGCGTAGGGGCCGAACTTGTAGAGGGCGCTGGGCGACCACGAGGTTCACCCCTGCCAGGACCCGCGGGATGCGTAGGGGCGAATCTTGTATTCGCCCTGGCTTTTGGTGTCACGCGCAGGGTGCCGTCGACGATTTCGACGCTGATCTCATCGCCGGGATTTAGTGCCAGGGATTTTCTGAGCTCTTCCGTGAGCGGGATCGACCCGTCTGGGGCAAGAGTGATGGTCGGCATGGGAGGAAGACGAAACTGCCGGGCTCAGGTTTGATCCCAAGCCCGGCAGCAGTCGGTGTTAAGCGAAGAGAGCGTTGATGTCGTTGACGATGTCATCGACGTTGATGCCGTGTGCTGCGCATCCCTGCTCCAGGGACTCGTTCTGAGCGCCCATGCAGCCGACGCAGCCGAGGTTGTACTTGCCGAGCACCTTGACGACATCCGGGTGCATCCTCATCACGGTGGCGAAAGTCATATCCTTAGTAACCATTGTTAGTTCCTCCTGGTACGCGTCCAGCGCGTTTTCTAGTGGGTGAATTTCGAGCAAGGCTTGAGACCCGCCCGTACAACTACCTGTTTAAGCAGAAAAGGTGACAGAGAAGAAAAGGGGACAGGCACCTGCGGAGCCAGTCCCCACAGAGACTATTCGTACCTGATCTCCAGGATCTCGTACTCCTTGATGCCGGAGGGGACGCTCACCCGGACGGTGTCGTCCAGCTTGTGGCCGATCAGCGCCTTGCCCACCGGAGAGGTGCAGGAGATCTTGAACAGCTTGATGTCGGCCTCGTCCTCGCCCACGATCTTGTAGGTCACCTCTTCCTCGGTGGCGGTGTCGTACACGGTCACCGTGGCGCCGAACACCACCTTGTCGGGTTTGAGGTTGGACAGATCGACCACGTAGGCGCGGGCCAGCTTGTCCTGCAGCTCGAGAATGCGCCCTTCAATGAAGCCCTGACGGTTCTTGGCAGCGTCGTACTCGGCGTTCTCAGACAGGTCGCCGTGAGCCCTGGCCTCGGCGATGTCCTGAATAACCTTGGGACGCTCCTCTTTGATGAGGCGCTTCAGATCCTCCTGAAGGGCCTCGTAACTCTCCTTAGTCAAAGGTACAGTCTGCGACATCAGCACTACTCCTTGATGAACTTGTAGGGGGGCCTTGAGGCCCCCCCGCAGATCACTTTTGTCATGTTTCAGGGAGCGTAGACTTCACGCTCCCCGGTTGATTCCGACCTATTTGAGGTATTCCTGTATCGACTTAACTGCAAGTTTGGACTGCGACATTGCTATGATGCCGTCGACCGCGGCACGGGCGCCCGAGGCGGTCGTGTAATAGGCGACGTTGTTGATCAGGGTGTTCCTGCGGATCGAGAAGGAGTCTTTCACGGCTTGTGCGCCGAGGGTGGTGTTGATTACCATGCAGATCTCGTTGTTCTTGATCGCGTCTACGATGTGCGGCCGACCTTCCAACACCTTGTTGACCACCTGCACCGGGATGCCCCGATCCTGCAGATAGCTCGCGGTGCCGCGGGTGGCGACCAATTCGAAGCCCTGAGCATACAGTCTTTTTGCCGTGCTGACAATATGTTTTTTGTCAGAATCCTTGACGCTTATGAACACTTTTCCGTTTACGGGAAGCTTCACTCCGGCACCGGATTGGGCCTTGGCGTAGGCCTGCGCGAAGGTGTCGCCGATCCCCATGACCTCGCCGGTCGACTTCATTTCCGGTCCGAGGATGGTGTCCACACCGGGGAACTTGGCAAACGGGAAGACCGACTCCTTGACCGAGATGTGCTTGGGCACGATCTCGTCCACAATCCCCAGCTCGGCCAGGGATTTGCCCGCCATGACCCGCGCCGCGATCTTGGCCAGCGGCCGGCCGGTCGCCTTGGAAACGAAGGGAGAGGTACGCGAGGCGCGCGGGTTGACTTCGATGATGTAGATGTCGTCGCCCTTGACGGCGAACTGCACGTTCATGAGCCCCTTGACGTTCAGCTCCAGCGCCATCACCTTGGTCTGGCGCCTGATCTCGTCCGCGATTTCCTGGGAGATCGAGTAAGGGGGGAGCGAGCAGGCGGAGTCGCCGGAGTGAATGCCGGCCTCCTCGATGTGCTCCATGATGCCGCCGATGATCGCGGTGCTGCCGTCGCACAGGGCGTCCACGTCGATCTCGATCGCCTCGTCCAGGAACTTGTCGATCAGGATCGGGTGCTCGGGCGAGGCCTGTACCGCGGTGTGCATGTAGCGGCGCAGGTTCTCCACGTCGTACACGATCTCCATGGCGCGTCCGCCCAGAACGTAGGAGGGGCGCACCACGACCGGGTAGCCGATCCTTTCGGCCACCACCTCGGCCTCCTCGAAGGAGCGGGCCGTGCCGTTGGCGGGCTGGCGCAGGTTGAGCTTCTGCAGCATCTCCTGGAAGCGCTCGCGGTCCTCGGCGCGGTCGATGGCGTCGGGGGAGGTGCCGATGATCGGTACCCCGGCCTGCTCCAAGGCCACGGCCAGCTTCAGCGGGGTCTGGCCACCGAACTGCACCACCACGCCGTACGGCTTCTCGACGTCCACGATGTTCAGCACGTCCTCGAAGGTGAGCGGCTCGAAGTAGAGACGGTCGGAGGTGTCGTAGTCGGTGGAGACGGTCTCGGGGTTGCAGTTCACCATGATGGTCTCGTAGCCGTCCTCAGAGAGGGCGAAGACGCCGTGCACGCAGCAGTAGTCGAACTCGATACCCTGCCCGATCCGGTTCGGACCGCCGCCCAGGATGATGATCTTCTTCTTGTCGGTCGGCTCGGCTTCGCACTCCTCCTCGTAGGTCGAGTAGAGGTACGGGGTGTGGGCCACGAACTCGGCGGCGCAGGTATCGACCCGTTTGAACACCGGCTTGACGCCGTTGGACAGACGCAAGGAGCGCACCTCGGCCTCGGGGATGTTCCAGAGCGTTCCCAGGTACTTGTCCGCGAAACCGTAACGCTTCGCTTCAAAGAGCATCTGCTTCAGCTCGGCCGCCGGGAGCGCCGCGGGCTCGATCTGCTTGAGCTCCTCTTCCATCTCGATGATCTGGCGGATGTTGTGCAGGAACCAGGGATCGATGCCGGTTAGGGCGTAGATCTCGTCCACGGTCATGCCGCAGCGGAAGGCGTCGCCCAGGTACCAGACCCGGTCGCAGTTAGGGGTTCTCAGCTTGTCCAGCAGGGTGGAGCGCTCCTTCTCGGTCAGGGCGCGGCGACTGTCGCCCCCTATGCCGAACAGGCGCGACTCGAAACCGCAGGAGCCGATCTCCAGCGAGCGCAGCGCCTTCTGGAACGATTCCTTGAAGGTCCTGCCGATGGCCATCACCTCGCCCACCGATTTCATCTGGGTGGTGAGGGTGGCGTCGGCGGCCGGGAATTTTTCGAAGGTGAAGCGCGGTATCTTGGTGACCACGTAGTCGATGGTCGGCTCGAAGCAGGCCGGGGTCTCGCGGGTGATGTCGTTGGTGATCTCGTCCAGGGTGTAGCCCACGGCGAGCTTGGCCGCGATCTTGGCGATCGGGAAGCCGGTCGCCTTGGAGGCGAGCGCCGAGGAGCGCGACACGCGCGGGTTCATCTCGATGACCACCAGGCGGCCGTTTTTCGGGTTGACGCCGAACTGGATGTTGGAGCCGCCGGTGTCCACGCCGATCTCGCGGATGATCTTGAGCGAGGCGTCGCGCAGGATCTGGTATTCCTTGTCGGTCAGGGTCTGCGCCGGGGCGACGGTGATGGAGTCGCCGGTGTGGACCCCCATGGCATCGAAGTTCTCGATGGAGCAGACGATTACCACGTTGTCCGCGGTATCCCTCATAACCTCGAGCTCGTACTCCTTCCAGCCGATCAGCGACTCCTCGACCAGGATCTCGTCGGTGGGCGAGGCGTCGATGCCGGCCATGGACATGCGCTCGTACTCTTCCATGTTGTAGGCGATGCCGCCGCCGGTCCCCCCCAGGGTGAAGGAGGGGCGGATGATGGCCGGGAAGCCGGTGTGCTTGACCACCTCCATGGCCTCGGTGTAGTTGTGGGCCAGGCCGGAGCGCGGGATGTCCAGGCCGATCTTTATCATGGCCGCCTTGAACAGGGTGCGGTCCTCGGCCTTCTTGATGGCCGGCAGTTTCGCGCCGATCAGCTCAACGCCGAACTTCTCCAGGGTGCCGTTCTCGGCCACCGCGACCGCCGTGTTGAGCGCGGTCTGGCCGCCCAGGGTCGGGAGCACCGCGTCGGGGCGCTCCTTCTCGATGATGGCGGCGAGGATCTCCGGGGTCACCGGCTCGATATAGGTGGCGTCGGCGAAATCCGGGTCGGTCATGATGGTCGCCGGGTTCGAGTTCAAGAGCACAACCTGGTAACCCTCCTCCTTGAGCGCCTTGCAAGCCTGGGTGCCCGAGTAGTCGAACTCGCAGGCCTGGCCGATGACGATCGGCCCAGCGCCGATGATGAGGATCTTCTTGATATCTGTACGTTTAGGCATTGAAGCTATCTCCTTCTGTAGGGCGTGAAACGCCACTTTAAATCGCAAATTACAGGTGAATCCATGCTACCGGTACAAGCTCTACCCTACCAATCACTCCCCCTCCCCTTGCGGGAGGGGGTGGGGGGGTGGGGTCTCCCGTCAAGGGAGGGGGAGGTGTTGGAATTTACTCTCCGGGTTCGTCCTGCACCCAGCCGTTCTCCAAACCGTACTCTTCCAGCGCATCCACAGCTTCGGCGTATTCCTCGACTGTGATCCTTCTCGACACTCCGGCGGTCTCTGCGGCGACGTGCGCCGGGAAGTACTGGCTCATCAAGGCTATGTGGGTCTCTTCCCCAAGATGCTCCGCGATCCAGGCCAGGGTCTCAGCACTCCCCGCCCTCCCCTCGGGAAGGACCAGGTGCCGGATGATCAGCCCCCTCACCCCTATGCCGTCCTCGTCGCACTCCAGATGCCCGACCTGGCGCAGCATCTCGGCCACGGCCAAGCGGTTCACTTCAGGATAGCGCGGCGCGAAGGAGAGCTTCAGCGTCTCCTCCGCGGAGGCGTACTTCATGTCCGGGAGGTAGATGTCGACCACGCCGTCCAGCAGGGCCAGCGTGTCGAGCCGCTCGTATCCGCTGGTGTTCCACACGACGGGAAGCTTGAACCCCTTGCGGATAGCGAGGTACAGGGCCGCCAGGATCTGCGGCGTGAAGTGGGTCGGCGTGACGAAGTTTATGTTGTGGACGCCCTTCTGCTGCAGCCCGAGCATCTTGTCGGCGAGTCCCCCGGCGCTCAGGTCCGTGCCGTTGTGCATCTGGCTGATCGGGAAATTCTGGCAGAACTTGCAGTTCAGCGTGCAGCCCGAGAGGAAGATGGTGCCCGAGCCGCCGCTCCCCGAGATGGGAGGCTCCTCGCCCCGGTGCACGTTGGCGGAAGCGATACGCACCGCCTTGCCGCTGCCGCATACTCCGACCTCTCCGGCCAGGGGGCAGATGTCGCAGGCGGCGAGCCGTGCGTAACCGGCCCTGATGCGCCGGACTAGTTCGCCGCTATGGTAAAGATCCAGGTACATAACTGCGGCTGAGGGTTGAGAGACGAGCGTTGAGCAATTTTCTCATCGCTCAACGCTCATCCCTCATCGGTCCCTATTTCCCGTTCTCCTTCTCCATCAGCTCAACGAACCTGTCGAACAGGTAGTGCGAGTCGTGCGGGCCGGGCGAGGCTTCCGGGTGGTGCTGCACCGAGAAGATGGGGAGCGTCTTGTGGCGCATACCTTCCACGGTCTGGTCGTTCAGGTTCTCGTGTGCCAGCTCGGCGGCGTGGGACAGCGAGAGGATGTCCACCGAGAAGCCGTGGTTCTGCGCCGTGATCTCCACCTTGCCGGTCTGCATGTCCATGACCGGGAGGTTGGAGCCGTGGTTGCCGAACTTGAGCTTGACGGTGCGACCGCCCAGGGCAAGACCCAGGAGCTGGTGCCCCAGGCAGATGCCGAAGATCGGCTTCTTCCCCACGAACTCCTTGATGATCTCGATTACCGCCTTCATCGGCTCCGGGTCGCCCGGGCCGTTGGAGAGGAAGATGCCGTCCGGATTCATGGCGAGCGCGGACGCGGCCGGGAAGGTGGCGGGGACCACGGTCACGTCGCAGCCGGCGGAGACCAGGCAGCGCAGGATGTTCAGCTTGATGCCGAAGTCGTAGGCCACTACCTTGTACTTGAGGTCCTTGCGGTCCACCTGCGGGTAGCCGGTCTCCAGGTCCCAGAGCCCTTGGGTCCAGTGGTAGGGCGCGGTGCAGCTGACGCCGGTGGCGAGGTCGAGCCCGCTCATGGAGGGGATGCCGCGCGCCTTGCGCACCAGGCTCTCCGGATCGAAGTCGATGGTGGAGATGATGCCGTTTTGGGCACCCTTGTCGCGCAGGTGGCGGGTCAGGGCGCGGGTGTCGAGCCCCTGGATGCCGATGACGCCGTGCTCCTTGAGGTAGGCGTCCAGGCTCATGGTGGCGCGCCAGTTGGAGTAGCAGTCCAGGTACTCCCTGACGATGAAACCGGAGAGGTAGAGCTGGCCGCTCTCCACGTCCTCGGGGTTGATCCCGGTGTTGCCGATCTGGGTGTAGGTCATGGTGACCATCTGCCCCTTGTAGGAGGGATCGGTCAGGACCTCCTGGTAACCCGACATCGCGGTATTGAACACCACCTCGCCGGTCGTTTCGCCCGATGCGCCGAAGGCCTTGCCATAAAATATCCGGCCGTCCGCCAGAGCCAGTACTGCTTTCATTTTTTTCTCCCGAATCCGTTTTATTGCTGTGTCCGCGCGCCTGTGGGCAGGCGACTTTGAAAAAGCTCTTCGTGCCCAGTCTCCCCCTCCCCTTCAAGGGGAGGGTCGGGGTGGGGATGGGGGTCCTCCCCCTTGAAGGGGGAGGGACGTGATGGAGATGGCATTTGTTTATCTCAGGGCTACTCCGCCTTGTGCACCACCTGCCCCTTCACGATGGTGTAGGCGGCGCACCCCTTCATATCCCACCCCAGAAAGGGGCTGTTCTTCGATTTCGACTCCAGCTTCTCCGCGCTTACCTGCCACACCTTCTGGGTGTCGATGACGGTGACGTCGGCGACTGCGCCCCGCTTCAGTGTGCCGCGCTCAATCCCAAGGATCTTAGCAGGGTTGCACGACATAAGCGAGACCAAAGCTTTAAGGTCCAGGCAACCCTCCTCGACCAGCTTGAGCGACAGCGGCAACGAGGTCTCCAGCCCGACGATGCCGTTCAGCGCCAGGTTGAACTCGATCTCCTTCTCGTCCGGGTGATGCGGCGCGTGGTCGGTGGCGATGGCGTCG
>Ga0209212_1004113_pt1 | contig 18340 bp, 17 predicted proteins | sample RifGroC2_FD_183996 | JGI IMG/M metagenome (GOLD analysis project Ga0209212, IMG submission 183996) | Groundwater microbial communities from Rifle, Colorado, USA - Groundwater C2 (SPAdes) (version 2) | ecosystem: Environmental > Aquatic > Deep subsurface > Groundwater | place: Rifle, Colorado...
AATAGCTATTCTATGGGTTATTTACTGGCTTCTAATGTTTCATGCAGTTTCAATGGGCATATTTTCAGAAAATTTCAATCCTGTGGAAGCTTTTAAATTTCCCAGCATAGCGGAAATAACAACAGGCTGTTGGCTTAATTATTTAATAGCCGGTTGTTATATGATTGGATATGCTTTTATAATTGGAATGATTGGCTGGGCTTGTATTATATTTTTTGGATCTGCTTATATCAATTTTGTTTACGGATTTTTTATCGTGTATGCCATTATTGTTTATTTTTCACTTTATGCAAAAGTATTTAGACAGGTACGAACAGAATTTGAAAGCCATTTCTAACTAATTCCCAAAATTATTAAAACGCCTGCTAAAAAACTCCAGATCAGCGTTATAATTTGCATGTTTGCATAAAAATTTATTCTTTCATATTTTGAAATACGCCCGATAATAAAAGGCATAAACAAAAACGGTAAAATTAATATGCCATATCCAAAATATTTTGTGTTAAATGAAAATAAATTGAAAGCTAAAATTGATAAAAAATAAAAAATAAGCAAAACAGAAAGAAAAATTGAATAATTAGAGCTTAAATTTATATTTTCTTTTTTGAAAATTACTTTTCCTGCAATAAAAGCCATGATTAGGCTTGAATTAAAAATTAAAAAAGAAATTAATGAATAAATAAGTAGTTTCATTGTTTTATCCTGTTATTTTGATATTTTTTTAAGACATTAATTGCTTTAATTCACTATTGTTAAATGACGAAATACTGTTTAGAAATTCAACAGATTTTTGTACCGCTAAATCTTTATCATTATCCATAACGATTAAATGATAGCTGTTTTTTAAAATAATATAATCTTTAACAGTTGAAGAAACATTTTTATAAACAAAATCTGCACTTTTTAAGCTGGTTAAGTCATCCCTATTTGAATGCATGATTAAAATAGGATGATTTATGTTTTTAATAGATTTTCTTACCTGTTTGGACATTTCTAAAAGCTCATAAACACAGGTCATAGGAATATAATTCAAAGCAACCGTATTTTCTTTTAAGAGAGCGCTTATTTTCCTGCGTACAATTTCATTTTTAATTCCATACGGATCTTGCTCGGGAAACGAATAATAAAATCTCAAGATGGTATGCAAACCCATAGGAAACAAGAAACTGTACCAGGGAATAGTCCATCCGTCAAGAAAAAGAGTTGTAGAAATAGCTATAATACCTGAAACATCTTTATGTTTTTCCGCAATAGCCAATGCAAGAACAGCCCCCATGCAAATACCGCCGAGATAAACTTCAGAATAATTCTTTTTCAGGGTTTTGTATTCTTCTTCAGCAAAATTAAACCAGTCCTGCCATTTTGTTTTTTTTATATTCTTAATATCTTTGCCATGACCTGGAAGACAAGAACAATACACATCAAAACCTGCTTTGTGAAGATTTTTACCATATTGTTTCATCTCAAAAGGGCTGCCTGTCATTCCATGCAGCAACAAGACAGCTCTTTGATTGTTCTCATTTTTAAATTCAAAATTCATTCCTTAAATCTCGTAAACAACTGATCTAACAAATCAATAGCCATATTTATTTCAGCGTCAGTAATATACAAAGAAGGAGCAATAGTAAGGACATTTTTATAATAACCTCCGACATCAAGCACTAAACCGCATTTTTTGCCGTTATAATCAAGAGTTCCTTTTAATCCTTCTTCAACTATATTATCCGTCAACGTCTTACTCGGTGTATATCCGTCGTTTTCGCAGATTTCAAGTCTTAAAGCAAGACCAATTCCATCTACATTACCGATATTTTTATGTTTTTGCTTTAAATGTTCTAATCCGTCAAGAAATTTTCTGCCCTGCACTGTTACTAATTTTTCATGATCGATTTCTTCAAGCATACTCATTACTTCATAACCTGCTCTGGTACCAAGAGGATTTGAAGAGAAAGTTGAATGTGTTGATCCTGGTGGAAATATTTTAGGATTAATAAGCTCTTCCCTTGCCCACAAGCCTGATAAAGGATTCATTCCGTTTGTTAATGATTTTCCAAAGACCACAACATCAGGATTTACATTAAAATGCTCCATCGCCCAAAGCTTTCCTGTTCTGTAGAAGCCCATCTGAACTTCGTCATCAACAAGCAAAATGTTATATCTATCAAGAATAGCCTTAAATTTTTCAAAATATCCTCTAGGAGGTATTACGTACCCGCCTGTTCCCTGTATTGCTTCCGCAAAGAAAGCTATAAATTCTGTTTCGTTTGTTTTATTATCCCAAAATGAGTTATATTCTGTCTCGAACATTTTTTCAAACTGACTAAGACAATAAAAATTACAATCTTCGCAATTTTTACCGTAAAAACATCTGAAACAATAAGGATACGGTATAAAATGAGCTCGATCGGAGAAATGCCCGAAGCGTCTTCTATATCTGTAACTTGATGTTATTGCTGAAGCTCCTAAAGTTCTTCCGTGATAACCGCCCATAAAAGCAAACATAAGATTTTTTTTGGCGGAATTTCTTACAAGCTTCAACGCATCTTCAACAGCCTGAGAGCCACCTACATTAAAATGCGTGCGTCCTTTGCTTCCAAACCTGTTATAATTTGCCTCGCAAATTTTTTGAGCCAGCAAAACCTTATAATCATAAAGAAACTGCGGCGCAATCTGAGGCATTGTATCAATCTGGTTTTTTAAAGCCGTTGATATTCTTTTGTTGTTATAGCCAAAATTTGAAGCAGAATACCACATTTGAATATCAAGAAAAGGAACGTCTTCTGTGTCGTAGATAAAAGAACCTTCACATTCCTTAAAAATCTTTGGTTGCGGTGAATAATGAACAGTATCTCCAAATGAAGAATATTTACTGTCAATTTCCCTGATTTCTTTATCAGACAAGCATTTCGTTTTTAACATCCAATTTCTCTCCTAAATTTAAATATAAATACTCACAAATATCTTTAAATGTTTCAAATTTTATATGACTAATGTTGTTTTCATCGCAATATTCTGCTAGTGAATCCTTTGCAAACAATATATCTGCAAGGCCAGACGCACAAATATCCGAAGCCCCGTCTCCTATATATAAAACCCGCCTTTCTTTTTGTAATCTTTTTATAATTTCACATTTGCATAATCCGGCATTTTTTCTGCAACCGTGTTTATGAAAAGGAAAAGATGGAATTATTTTTCCTTTTTGGTATTGCAATTTATTTGAAAAAACTTTAATAAAACTTCTTATGCCGTATTTTTTCAAAGTATTGTTTATAAAAAAATCAAAACCGTCACTTACTATATAAAAATTTTGTTTTTTCTGATTTAAATTCTCAAAAATATTTAAAATTTCAATAAAATTCATAAAATAGTCATCGATTTCAATGTTTTCAATAAAATTGTCCAATTGATTTTCCGAAATATAATCGATACATTCAAATTGTTTCGTTAAACATTCTTTTGAACCAATTTCTCCATTTTTCCAGGATTCTTCTATATCTAACCAGTTATTATTAGCTGCTTGGTTGCTCGCCTTAAACGGCATTTCTGTCGGGCAAAGCCCACCATCCAGCCTCTGCTCGCAATCCGCAAAAACACTTAAAAAATGGTCTACAGTATCCTTTTTTGTTATAGTCCCGTCAAAATCACAAAATACTGTAATATTTTCCATTTTTTATGAATCCTTTTTCAACTGCGATTATGTAAAAACTAACATGTGCAATTTTTCATGTCTATTAACATGAAAAGCCCTTTTTTCTAATAAAAAATAGGTAATTTAGTTCATAAAAATAATCCGGTTTACTTAAGTAAACCGGATTATTAAATTTATTAGATTCTCACTCTATGATTTTAACAACAGTTTATTTATATCCTTTAAGAAGATGTCTGCTGATAACCATTCTTTGAACCTGATTTGTTCCTTCATAAATCTGAGTGATTTTTGCGTCTCTCATCATTCTTTCAACAGGGAATTCTTTTGTAAATCCATATCCGCCAAGAACTTGAACAGCATCAGTAGTAACTTTCATTGCTACATCACCACCGTAACATTTTGAAAGGGAAGCATACATTGATTTTTCTCTGCTATCGCTTGAAACTAAAGTAGCCGCTTTATAAACAAGAAGTCTTGCTGCTTCGACATCCATAGCCATTTTAACAAGCATATTTTGAACAGCTTCAAAATTTCCAATAGGCTGACCAAATTGTTCTCTTTCCTGAGCATATTTAAATGCAAAATCAAGAGCACCTTGTGCAACACCAACACCTTGAGCTCCTACACCCGGTCTTGAGTGATCAAGAGTACTCATAGCTAGTTTCCAGCCTGCTCCTTCGGTACCGATGAGATTTTCTGCAGGAATTTCCATATCTTCAAAAATCAATTCAGCGGTTTCAGAACCTCTGATACCAAGTTTATGCTCTGTTTTACCAACTTTAAATCCCGGTGCATCACTGTCCACTATGAAGCAGCTTAAACTTTTAAGACCAGGTTCTGGACTGGTTTTTGCAAAAACTGTTACGATTTTTGACAAATTAGCATGACTTATAAATAATTTTGTACCATTAACGATATATTTATCACCTTTTTTTACAGCGCGGGTTTTAATTCCCATAAAATCGCTTCCTGCTCCTGCTTCTGTTAAACCAAAAGCACAGAGCTTTTCGCCGGAGGTAATTTGAGGTATATATTTTCTTTTTTGTTCTTCATTTCCGCCTAACATAATAGGCTGACTTCCCAGAGTATTTACGCCACAGGCAAGCGCAACTGAAAGGTCTACTCTTGATAATTCTTCTACAAGAATACATTCCATAACAGGGTCGGCTCCGCCTCCGCCGTATTGTTCAGGATATGGAAGCGAAATAAGTCCGCTTTCTGCCATTTCTTTGTATACATCCCATGGAAACTTTGCAGTCTCGTCAACTTCTGCTGAACGTGGAGCTATTACAGTTTCTGCAAATTCACGAACAACTTGTTTAATGTCTCTTTGCTCTTCGGTAAGCTGGAATGTGCTTCCCTCAAGTTCTTTTAAAACCGCCTGATTTGTCATTCACTTATCCTCGTGTGTTATATAATTATTTTTAGCTTAAAATTAATAAAAAATTCTTATGCATATTCAGACAATAATTTATCTTAAAAGCGCGTAAAAGTAAAATAATTTATTATTCTTTGTACAAAAAGTAATAAATTATAGCAATAATTAATTCGACCTTCCAATCCTGGCTTTTATTTCCTATTGTTCTTCAGGTTTTTACTCCCGATTGGCATCTTATAATTGTGACAATATGATTGTAAATTATCGAGTTAAGGAACAAAGTGGGGATTTAAATAATTTATCCTGAAAAAAATACTTTACATCTGATTGTATAAATTTCAAGAATGAGTGTTAAAAATGGAAAAAATCTATAGTTATTGTTCATAAGCCATAAAAATAAATGAGCTTAAATATATAAAATAACAATGCGGGGATATCTAACTTTCTTTTACCCTGTTAAATATACAAATATTGCCCTTTAAAGACCAGCATTTGTTGCAGGCTATGCATTTGGGCTTATAAGAAGTATCTTCTTGCCACTTGTTGATTAAATCAGCTTCGCAAAGCAAAGTCCTTGCAAGTGAAAAATAGCTTATTCGTGTTTCATTGAGAATTTTTTCCATAAGATCAAAATCCCTGTTTCCGCCGACTACAGAGACGGGGGCTTTTACGGTTTTTGCAATTTCTGCGGCGTATTTGGAAAAATATGACTGCCTTGATTTGTCTTCCGCAATTCCTGTTTCAAAAATTATTGGAGGAGTTTGATTATATCCGACATTTCCACTGATTTCTATGAGATCGATGCCCATTTCGTCGAGTTTTTGGCAGATATATTTTGTTTCCTCAAATTGCAAGCCTTTTTCTTCCATAAAATCCGAGCAATTTATCTTGATTGCAACTAAAAAATCATCGCCAACTTTTTTTCTGATATTTTCATAAATTTCAAACAAAATTCTGGCTCTGTTTTCTATGTTTCCACCGTATTCGTCCTGTCTTCTGTTGTAGTAAGGGTTTAAAAATTGGTTAAGAAGATAACCATGCGCGCAATGGATTTGCACTCCGTCAAATCCGCTTTTTTTTGCTCTTAACGCAGCATCCCCGAAAGCTTCCGCGAGGGTTTTTATGTTTTGTTTTGTGGTTTCTACAGGCGTGATTTTGGTGTAAAGATGTTCTACTGCTGATGATCCCCAGATTAATTTGTCTTTAATTTTGAATTTTGCCTGAGAACCGCTTGAGGCAATCTGTAAAAGTATTTTTGCGCCATGATTGTGAACAGTTTCTGTAATTTGTTTAAATCCTTCGACAAAAGAATCATCATGAGCTGCAAGCATTCTTAAGCTAGTATTTTCGCCTTTTATTGTATATGCAAAGCCTGTTATAATTATACCTACTCCGCCTTTGGCTAGGTTTTCATAAACTTCTACCAATTTTTCTGTTATATAACCATCGTCTGTTGCCATTGCTTCGTGGGTTGCAGAGCGAATAAATCTGTTTTTTAATTCCAGACTTTTTATTTTGGTTTTATCAAATAAATTTTTCATTTGTTTATGCTCATATTAGGTTTATTCTCGGTAATTTGTTCAAGCCAATCTTTAAAATCACTAATTTTTGAAAAAATTTTGTAAGGGGTTTCTTTTTCCAAAAGTTCTGTGTTTATTATTGAAGCCCAAGTTACAGCTATCGGGATGACGCCAGCTTTTTTGGAACAGGTAATATCAGAAGGCTGATCGCCTATGTATGCTGTCTGATTTGCCGGAATTTGCCAGCGTTTAAGGATTTTTGTAATGCATTTGTCTTTTATGACACCCTCAGCAGAGCCTGTTTCTATATATTCAAAATAGTTTTTAATTCCGAAATAATCAAGCGTAATATCGGCAGAAGGCTTTCCTTTTCCTGTAACCATCGCTATTTTGTAATTATTTTCCTTGAGAAAATCAAGAATTTCTCTTGTACCATCAAAAATAGCAGGGCAAAGATGATGATTTTCCTTATAAATTCTTATATAGGCATCAAAACATTCCTGCCATCTATCAGGCTCAATGCTTTTTGTTATACCTTCTTCAGTCTGACCGAAAAATTGAATAATCCTGCTTTCAGGATATTTAATTCCTGTAATTTCCTCAAAGGCAAGCTGAAAAGATTTTATACAAAGTGGTAAAGTATCTGCAAGAGTGCCATCCAGATCAAAAATAATGCCTTTTATTTTATCCATTAATCTTTAGCTTCCATCCATGTAGGTCCATAAGTTATATCAATAACAAGAGGAACTCTTAACGGCTGTCCCAGCTCCATACATTCTTTAACGAGGCTAGTTATTTTATTAAGTTCATCTTTATGGACTTCAAGTACTAACTCATCGTGAACCTGAAGAATTATTTTTGACTTATAGTTTGAATTTTTAAGTTTTTCATAAAGTTTTATCATAGCTATCTTGATTAAATCAGCGGCAGTTCCCTGCAAAGGCGCATTAATTGCGGCACGCTCGGCAAATTCTCTTATAGTTTTAATCCTGCTGTGTAAATCATCCCTAAGCCAGCGTTTTCTTCCGTAAAGCGTTTCTACATAGCCTAAAGAATGTGCCTGTTGTATTGTTTCATCCATATATTGCTTAATTTTTGGATAAGTTTCAAAATATTTTGTAATTATATCTTTTGCTTCAGAAGGTTTAATTCCAAGTGATTCGGAAAGTCCATAGCTTGTTTGACCATAAATTATACCGAAATTTACAGCTTTTGCCTTTCTTCGCATTTCTTTCGTTACTTCTTTAAGAGGCACTCCAAAAACTTTGCTTGCGGTTTCTGCATGTATATCTTCGTTATTTCTGAAAGCGCTTACAAGAATTTCATCTTCTGTTACATGCGCAAGCAATCTTAGCTCTATTTGCGAGTAATCAGCTGAAAATATTACGTAATTTTCTTTTTCCTGAGGAACAAAAGCTGCCCTTATCCTGTTTCCTATTTCTGAGCGTATAGGGATATTCTGTAAATTTGGGTTACTGCTTGATAATCTTCCTGTTGTAGTGATTGTTTGATTGAAACTCGTATGAATTCTTCCTGTTTTTGAATTTATAAGTAGAGGAAGAGCATCCACATAAGTTGATTTTAGTTTTGCATAGTGTCTTTGTTCTAATAATAAATCAACTATGGGATGAACGTGAGCCAGAGATTCAAGGATTTTAGCGTTTGTGCTGTAACCTGTCTGGGTTTTTGCCACGCCTTTCACAGGAAGTTTTAGTTTTTCAAAAAGAATTTCCCCGACCTGTTTCGGAGAGTTAATATTAAATTTTTCCCCTGCATGTTCAAAAATTTTCTCTTCGAGTTGACAGATGTTTTTCTGAAGCTCATCCGTAAGGGTTTTTAAATATTCTGTGTCAATGCTTATGCCGTTTCTTTCGATTTCAGCAAGCGCAGGAACGAGCGGTTCTTCTATTTCATAAAAAAGTTTTTCCTGATCCGGCTCAAAATGCTCTGCATAATATCCACCCAGCTCAAGAGTTGACTTTGCATCGCCACAGGCATAATCTGCAACTTTTTCAATAGAAACCTGATCCATTGTGATAGCTGTTTTGCCTTTTCCGATTAGTTCTTCAATTTCCGTCATCTCGTATCCAAGATGCCCGAAAGCCTGCTGCTTAAGTCCATGTTTAAAAGTAGGATTTTTTACATAGCTGGCAATCATTGTATCCATAACTATGCCGTCTAAGTCTATATTATAATTTTTCAGGACGTTTATTTCATACTTTGCATTCTGGATAATCTTATATTTTTCAGGACTTTCAAAGATCGGCTTAAGCTTTTCAATCACATAATCAAGATTAAGCTGTTTTCCTTCATTATGACCAACCGGAATATAAACATTGTTTGTCTTGCCTGACAGTGATTTATCAACGAATATTTTATTGTCTTTTACGGTAATTTGTGGATTCCAGCCAAAAGACATTCCAACTAGCTTTGCACTGAATACATCAAGAGATGTTGTTTCTGTGTCAAAGGAAAACACCGCTGTTTTTTCTAGGGTTTGAAGAAATTTTTTGAATTTTTCTTCAGTATCAATAATTTCAGTATCAACTTGAAAAGTTTTTTTGGATTCTTCTTTTAAAAATTGTGTTAACCCTAAATTAAGCTGCATCTGTCCTTGCGGAGCAGGAGCAGAAACCAGAGCAGGTTCTTTTTTGTGAGGTTCTTCTGGCTGTTCGGTTTTTATTTCAATATTTTCAACAGGTTTTCCTTCATTGAAGTGCGATAAAATTTCAGGAAGCTGCCTGAGTAAGCTGTGAAACTGCATTTTTCTTAAGAAAGCGCTGAGTTTTTCAACATCAGGCAAAGTTACATGTGTATGTTCAAAATCAAATTCAATAGGCACTTCTCTGCATATTGTAGCCAGATATTTGCTCTTAAATGCCATTTCTTTGTCAGTTTCAAGTTTTTGTTTAACACTTTTTGATTGAATTTCCTCAATATGCTCATAAACACCTTCAACTGAACCGAATTGCTCAAGGAGTTTTACTGCTGTTTTTTCTCCTACGCCTTTAACACCCGGAATATTATCGGATGAATCACCGCTTAGTCCTTTATAATCAGCGATTTGTTCCGGCCAAACCCCTAATTTTTCGTGAACTTTATTTCTGTCAAATTCTATAAGTTCGCCTTTTGAAGGAATCAAAACAGAAACGGAATCTTCAGAGCTTATAAGCTGGAAAGAATCCTGATCTCCGGTAAGTATAAGTGTTTTATGTCCTAATTCGCTGGCTTTTTTTGTTATAGTCCCTATAACATCATCTGCTTCAAATCCTGCTATTTGATAAATAGGAATATCAAGGGTTTTAATGCCTTCTATAATCAAGCCAAGCTGAATTCCTAAAGAATCAGGCATACTTTGCCTGTTGGCTTTGTATAAAGGATATTCTTTTAATCGGAAAGTATCTCTTCCTTTATCAAAGGATACGGCAATTGCGTCAGGCTGAACATTTTTAAGCAAGTCAAAAAGGGATTTTAAAAATCCATAAACTGCCCATGTTGGTGTATTATCCGTTGTTTGCATCCTTGTACGTTCAAGAGCAAAGAAACACCTGTATGCAAGCGCATGCCCGTCTATTAAAATTAATGTTTTTGAAGTCATGTCGAAATGCCTTAATTATTAAACTCGTTGTTCTGTTTTGATGTTTTCAAGAACGGTCTTTACTGCAAAAGCTTTATTTAACGGGTAAAAATGAATCCCTGAAACACCGCTTTTCAGAAGTTCATTAGCTTGTTTAACAGCAAATTCAATACCGATTTGTTTTATAGCTTCACTATCATCCTTGTTTTCAGCAAGTTTTTGCGAAAGTTCATCTGGAAGTTTGCAACCGCTGAGCGTTGAGATTCTTTCAATTTGAGAATATGAAGTTATAGGAAGAATTCCCGGAATAATTGGGATATTTATTCCTTTATTTTGAGTTTTTTCCAGAAATTCAAAATAACAGTTGTTATCATAAAATACTTGCGTTATGGCAACATCAGCGCCGTTATCAATTTTTCTTTTTAAATTTTCGATATCTTGATCAAGAGAACAGCATTCCATATGGCATTCTGGATATGCAGCAACAGCAATACTTAGATTGGTATTAGATTTTATAAATTCCACAAGTTCATTTGCATAGCCAAAACCGTCTACAGGTTTAACAAATTTTGTTTCACCTTTTGGAGGATCGCCTCTCAAGGCAAGTATATTTTCGATTCCTGCTGATTCAATTTTCTTTAAATACTCAAGAATATCTCCTCTTGAAGAACCAACGCATGTAAAATGCGGCATTGGCTGAATATTCATATTGTTTTTAATCTTTGTAACAATATCAAGAGTTGTTTCTCTGGTACTGCCGCCTGCTCCGTAAGTTACAGAAATAAAAGCAGGATTAAATTCTGATAAAATCCTTAATTCTTCAAAAAGATCATTGATTTTTTGGTTTAATTCATCTGTATTTTGAGCTTTTGGAGGGAAAATTTCAAAAGATATGATTGGTTTATTAGAATTGTATATTTCTTTGAGTTTCATTTTTTTCTCTTTTTTATTAATTAACACATCATAAATGAAATTTATACCTCTTGTAAATAATCGCCGATTTTAATTTTTTTATTTATATAATGATTTGACCATAATTTGCTTAAAAATCCGTAAGTTTCAATGTTTTCCGCTAAAATAGCTTTATTTGTGTCGGTTGTTGAAATTATTAAATTCCCTCCCTTTTTGGCTATAATCTTTCCGGGAGTTGTGATATTGATATTTAAGTCAATAACTTTTGTTGACTGAATATACAAAAATGTGTTTTTATGAAGCGTATAGCTTTTTATCCAAGGAAAAATTGCTCTAATATTGTTGTGAATTTCTGCTGCAGGCTTTTTCCAGTTAATTTTTGCATCATTAGGATTTAATCTCGGAAAATAGCTGGCTTTTGATTCATCTTGTTTTTTAGGAATCAGTTCGGCTTTTTCAAGCCTGTCTAAAAGTTCCGAAACAGCATTTTTGGCTATAAATCCACATTTGTTTCTTAAACTTCCGCCTGTATCTTCTGCAGCTATATTTACATCCTTTTGAAGAAGTATTTCGCCGGTGTCTATGCCCTCATTCATTAGATGAAAAGTAATTCCTGCTTTTATTTCTCCGTTTTTTATCGCAGAAGCATAAGGATTGCTGCCTCTGTGCGTTGGAAGCAGTGACGGATGGCAATTAATAAAGGCAACTTTTGGAAGATTTATGATTTCTTTTTTGATTATTTCGCCCCATGAACCAACTAAAATTACGTCAGGAGCCAGTTTTTTTATTATTTTAATAAATTTTTTGCTGTTTACCTTTCTTGCTTTGATTTCATGAATATTTTTCGATCTTATTATTGAAGTTAAACCATCAGGAATAAAAGTATCCCTTAAGAAAGCAAGCAGTTTGTTAGGACGCTCCTGTTCCCACCTGAGAACCCCGACAACTTTATGTCTTGACTCAAGCATTCCGATTAAAAGAGATTGCGCTAGCTCACCATAGCCTATTAAAACAACTTTAAGCATTAATTAATATAAGACCTGTACTTTATTTTCTCTTATATTTTACCATTAAAAAGCCAGCAATATATTCATAAATTCCATATCATCATAATCAACATAAGTTCTTGCCTGTTGGTTTACACCGGTTTCTATACGGATAGTGTTAGCAGAATTCTGTTTCAGTATGCCTTTAGGTAATGAAATCTCTTGATTATCTGCATTAATTTTGATTTCCCCAATTTTTTTCGAGTTAATATAAATCCTCATTGGAGAGCTATAAGTTTTTATTTTTTTTCCTTCTACTTTGTGGGATATTTTTGTATCTATGCCGATTACTGCTCCTATTTTTAAAGCTGGATTGCTTTTTGTGTCAAATTTTTCAACAAAAAATTCTTTGGAAAAACCAGCCCCTTCTGATTCTAACTTAAAATCCCCGGCATTTGCGGATTTTTCTGAAAAATTATCATCTCCTAGATGATGAATTTCGCTGTCTATAATTATTTCGTTACCAAAAAGCTTTGTTACCACTATAACTAAAGGATTTCCTGTTTCGTTAATTGTTAAAGAAAAAGGAGAATACCCGCTTGCTTGAACGGAAAGTATAGCAGGAGCTTTAAAAGAAGCATCCAGTTTAAATTGACCGGAATTATTAGTCTTTGTGAAAATTCCTTCTGATGGAACAGAGACTTCTGCTCCTACAACGGGATTTCCTGTTGCTCCGTCAACTACTATATGTGATTTTTCTAAAAATTCCTCTTTGTTTACATTACCGGAGAGAATTTCAGCCCTGCAAATACAAGGTGATGCCAAACTTGTAAAACTTGCCAATAATAATGACAAGATAAAAATATTAAATTTTTTCATTTCCCCAAATCCCACTCTTGAATCATTAAGATTTTAAACACATCCAGTATATTTTACATTCGAGAGTGGAATTAAATCGGCTAGCTCATTTTGCAAAAACTTATAAAAAATCTGGAATATCCCTGCATAAATCTGGAGTATCTTTACAAAAATCTGGAGTATCTCTGCATAAATTTATTTTTTATACAGTCTTTATAAGACTTTTAACCATAAAGAATTTGCTGACTAATAAAACTATATTAACTCTTTGTTAAAAGAATAATGGGCTTTTTTCCATGTGTTATTCTGTGGAGTAAATAATAAAAGCATATTATATCGGGAAAGGAGTCTTTATGACAAATATTAACAACTTAACACAGTTTATTCCAGGAACAAAAGCTTTAGCCAGTGAGATAAACGACAATTTTGAAACTTTGAGACAAGCTCATAACAGTCAGGAAACAAGATTGGGAACACTTGAAACTGATTTTACAACTCTTGAGACTAATGGAGGCGAAGACCTTGTAAATATTGAAAAAGCAGGCGCAAAATGTGATGATCTTACCGATGATACAGCTATTATTCAAAGTATTCTTGATTCGGGGAAAAATCCGTTTATTCCTGCCAATAAAAATGTAAAAATTACAAATACACTTGTTCTTAAAGCATCAGGACAAAGAATAGTTGGTGCGGATGGTTATACTTCAGTTCTTCGCTGGCATGGTTTAGTTAACGGTCTTATGATAAATGCTTCTTATAGCAACGCAAGAATTGAGAACATTAAACTGGACGGTCTTAACGTTTCAGGAGTAACCGGAATCAATCTTGCGAAAGACAGAAGCGTTTACAACCAGATTTTAAGGAATGTAAGAGTTTCCTCGTGCAGCGGTGTCGGAATTCAGGGATATGACAGCGATACACCGCAGTATTTTGCAAACGATGCTTATTTTGAAAAATGTCAGGTTTCATACTGTACAACCGGCATGGCGTTTAGAGTGCCGACACAGCACTTAATCAACTGTATGTTTGACAATTGTTCAACAGGTCTTGCGGCTTATACAAACTCAAAAATAAACATTTCCGGCGGTATTTTTTCTACAAACGCTTATGACATAAAATATAATACCACTCAGATTACCTGTTTCGGTACGTGGTTTGAGAATGGAACACAAAAAATCTTTTCAACATTCTCCGGTACAGCCCCTACATTAAGTTTGCTTGCCATGATCGGCTGTCATATTCATACCAATACTGCACAAACATACGCTATCGACCTTTCAGAAACAACAACAAGCGGCTCCTTTGTTTTTATCGGCAACAATTTTGCAAGCAATTCCACTACAAAAGATATTTATTTAAGCAATAACGTAAATAATTTTATCTGTCACAACAACAATATAGGCAGTGTAAAAGGGCTTAATGACCTTGTTAAAAACGACTATGCAACAAGACTTATGGCTGCAAGCTACACGCCTGCCGTAGGACTGAGCAATACTTTTGGAACTGCTCTTTATGTAACAAAGCCTGACGGGTTTACAACATTTATTCCCCAGCAGGTAAAAATTAACACAGGTGGAACTTATTCAAGTGAAACAATAACAGTACGTATAGAAGTCGGCTTTTTTGACTATGGGACAACTAAAATTGTCGATAAAACATTTACCGCAACCGGGGATTACTGGCTGACAGCTTCTGAAATCGCAGGACTTCTCAAAGATGCAACTTATATAAGAAATATGAAAATTCAAGCTCGCACAACCGCAGCAAGCACATCTGTTACAGTAGCGGTAACTCCTTATATGACGGCTATTTAAAATACTCCTCTAAAAATAGTCTTTTTCTCCGGTGTTTTTCTCTGAAACGACACCGGTTTTTATTTGTTTTTTATAATGTAAAATAAATTTGATATGAATAATAAAAATAAAATTCTTTTTATCTCAAGAACGATGCCCTTTCCTGTAATGGGAGGGGATTTATTTGTTCTTGAAAACATAATGAAAGCTTTATCAGAATCAGAATTTGAAGCGGATTTGCTGTGTTTTACCAGATCTAATGATGATGTTTCAAAGATTAAAAAAGTAAAAGAAAAATTGGGTTTTAAAAACGTTTTTTATTCTAAAATTGAGCAGAAAATCAATTTTAGATGCGTTTTCGAGTGGGTTTTTAAGAAAAAATCATATATTTTTAACCGTTTTTATTCAAAAAAGTTTTCAAAAAAGCTTTTGGAACTTGTTAAAACGGGAGAATATTCAATTCTTGTCTTTGAACATGCCTTTATGTATGTAAATTTGCTTTTTAATCCTGTTTTAAAAGAAGAAATCAGAGAAAGAAATATTAAAACAGTTATAAATGCGCATGTCCTGGAAAGTTTTGTGTTTGATCAGGCTCATAACTTAAATACTTTATCGCTCGCCCCCTTTCCCTTTGATGCCCCATTTAGGATTTGGAAATTTTTTATCAAAAAAGAACTTAACTTTCTCAAAAAAATCGAATTCCATTGCATAAAAGATGCTGATAAAACTATATTTTTAGGACAGGAAGATCTTAAAAGAACGGAAAATATTCTTCCTGAGAAAAGTAAAAGATTTCATCTCCTTGAAATAAGTCCTTTTATAAACAACTATCCTTATTCAGAACCTGAATTTGAAGAAAAAAACTCAATTTATTTCCTTGGAACTTTCTCCTGGGTTCAAAATCACGATGCTGTAATGTATTTTGTCAAAGAAATCTTTCCTTTAATCTTGCAGAAAAATTTCCAAATAAAGTTTTATCTGGTGGGTATGAACGCAGGAAAAGATATAAAAAACCTTCATTGTGGTAAAAACATATTTTTTGTAGGAGAAAAAGAGGATATATTTGAGGAAATAAAAAAATATTCCGTTCTTGTTGTTCCTTTGAGGCTAAAAGGTGGAACAAGAATTAAAATTCTTGAATCCATAGCATGGGGAAAAGCAATTATAAGCACTTCGTCCGGCATGGAAGGATTCAATACATACGGAGAATGCCCTGTTTTAATTGCGGATAATGCGGAAATTTTTACTCAAAAAGTTTTAGAGCTTGTTTCAGATGATTCTTTAAGGATAAAAATCAAGGAAAATGCGAGAAGTTTTGCGCAAAGGCATTATTTTTTTGAAAAGTTTAAGGAATCAGTATTAAAGATTTTTCTATAGTCATGCTTGTTTTATAATTTAAAAAACAAGGGAGGTTTTTATGAAAAAAGTTTGTCTTATTCTTGGAATATTAATTCTTGCAGATATTTGTTATTTTTCTTTTGTAAATCATGGGCAGTCTTTAACACTTAATTATAAGCCTGTGATTAAGGCATTTTCCGTTCCTTCGGGATGGTTTTATTTGGCTATGGGATTATACGGCATTTTAGGCGGATTTTTACTTACTTATTCCAAAAACCTTGAACTTCAAGAAAAAATTAAAAAATTATCAAGGAACTTTGAAAAATCTTCCATAGTGTCAGAAGAAAGCTCTGACAAAGTAAAAGCGCTTGAAGCAAAAATTCAAACACTTGAAACTGCTCTAAAAGAAGCTTTGAATAAAAACAGATAGTATTATAAAATATAGTTGTATAATATCGAGGAAATCAGCATGGCAAAGGCAATTAATTGGTCCAAAGAATTTTATGATGAAGTTGTTTCAGAAGATATGGAATCTGCAAGAATAGCAATAAGACCGGGCAGTATTTATTATGACAACATTTATTACAGCCCTAATGAAGTTGTTGATATTAGGGTTGACCATAAGGTTGTCAGAAAAGCTGTTATATTGGGAAACCTAAAACTTATGAAAATTAAAGAAATTTCTGATGAAACTTTAACAAAATACAAAAAAAGCATGTCAAATAAGAATGATTTGATAAATTTTCTTTCAAAAAATTATAATCAACACATAAATGAAGATAACGAAGTAACTTTAATAACTTATAGAAATCTTGAAATGGCGCTTCCTGACGACGATGATCCCCACATGTAAAAATTATTTTAAGTTTTGTAAAGATTATTCTCTCCAGCTATGAAGTTTTTGTTATCACGAGTTTTATATAAACAGATAAAATAAAACGAATTTATAATGTGAGGGAAGTAAAGAATAAACGGGTCTAGAAAATGAAAAGTATGAAAAATTTAAAATTCACTAATGAATTAAAAGGTATTGGTCCAAAATTAAAATGGTTTTTGTTCACGCAAATGCAGGATTTGAAGTTAACGTCAGATTATATTAATTTTATTTGTCCTGATGCTAATCGAGAAATGTCTAATCCGATTGAAAATTTGGAAAAAATGGTGCGTCAATCTCTTATTAGAGAATTTTCTCCGGAAATTCAAAATCTAAAGTCCTTTGATCTTCTTGTGGCTACTGTTATGCACAATATTCAGGTCAAATCACTTCAGGGTGATGCGGTAACAGAAGAAGAACTTGAATTAGACTGAGTTTTAACATTTAAAAAATGATTTATAAAAAGACGGTAATAATTATTGCCGTCTTTTTACTATCACAAAAAGCTATTAATCTTTTCCAAAATTTCATTTTTTTGCTAAATTGTTAGTAGAAGATAAATTAATAAGGATTTTAAGAAAAAATGGCAAGTAAATTTGCAAAGGTAAAACCGGAAAATTACAATATATTTAAAAAAATATTTCAGTATTTCGTAATTTATTTCATAAGTTATCCTTTTTTTAAATTTTTTTTCAGAGTAGAAATTCATGGCAGGGAAAATGTTCCCTATGATGGTGCATATATAGTTGCATCTAATCACTCTTCTTATTTTGATCCTTTTATCGTATGTTTGGCAACAAAAAGGTCTGTAGCTTTTATGGCAAAAGAAGAATTATTTCATGTGCCGGTTCTTTCTCCGCTTATACAGGAATTAGGTGCTTTTGCCGTCAATAGGGACAAGCTTGAAATCGCCACAATTAAATCAGCAAAAGATATTTTATCCAAAACAAAATGGCTTTTAGGTATTTTTCCTGAAGGCACAAGAGTAAAAGTCAAAAAAGTCGGCAAAATTAATACAGGTTTTGGTTATCTGGCAAAAGCCACAAAAACCAAAATTCTTCCTGTTGGAATAGATTTCAGACGTCCACACTGTCCATTTTTTGGAAAACTTGTCGTCAGAATAGGTGAGTTGATAGAAGTTTCTGACAATCCTGAAGAAGTTCTTGACAAGTGGGGACAATCAATTTCTGAGCTTACAGGGTTTGAATACGACAAAGAATATTCAACAACAACAGAGTCAAAATCGGAAACAAACTCTACGCCTGTTTAATATTCTGTAGTTGAAGTTTTGCTTGCAGTTGTTGAGGCTGCAGCTGATGCAACAGCTGTATTTGTGCTGTCTTCAGCATAAAACACTGATATGTTAGATGCTTTAAATTCACTAAATTCTTTTTTCTTGTCTTCAACTTCTTTTTTAAATTTATAAGCGTTTATTTCTGTCTCAGAAACATGCCC
>Ga0209212_1004115_pt1 | contig 18333 bp, 7 predicted proteins | sample RifGroC2_FD_183996 | JGI IMG/M metagenome (GOLD analysis project Ga0209212, IMG submission 183996) | Groundwater microbial communities from Rifle, Colorado, USA - Groundwater C2 (SPAdes) (version 2) | ecosystem: Environmental > Aquatic > Deep subsurface > Groundwater | place: Rifle, Colorado...
TCGCGGCATTGATCTGTATCGCGAGACGTGATCCGTCAGGGGAAACTCTTGCGACCGAATAACCGCGTGGTGTTGCGAGCAGGGGAATCGTTTTTCCCGAGGTTGTGAGCCATTCGATGGTCTGTCTCTGAAGCGGAGCCGGGCCTCCGGGTGCGTAGATCAACGTACCGTCGTCTGACAGATCGAAGTTCCCCGTTCCCGACTCCGGGAGCATCATGCCACCCGGGAAGAGCTCTTTCGGTGCACCGGTCACTTCCAGCGAGGACTCATCGAACGGAACGACGAAGAAAGAGCCCCCCCGAAGGTAGACGATGTGCCCTGTTGGTAGGTATCGAGCTTGCGTGCCTCCTGTGAAGATCTTCTTGCGGATTCCGGTTTCCAGGTCGAGCACGCCGATGTCCGCTTCATCGAACGTTGTAGTCGACCCGTACTTGATGGTGAAAAGCAGAGCGTTGGCCTCCCGAATGAACGATGGGTGTCTCAGACTGACCTCGCCGAGGGAAGTATCCGGCTGTATGACCGGTTCTATCTTGACCGATCCAGCCCGGATGGTCGAAATGCCCGCGTTCATCCCCTTTCCAAGGTAAAGGTCGTCCCCAATGCCCCGGCAAAGTCCGGTGAACGCTGCAGAGGCCGAAACGACGATCGGGGCACCGCCCGTGACCGAGATCTTCATGATCCCCCCGTCCGCGTTGTAGTAGATCCACTGACCATCCTGTGAGAAAAGGATTCCGGTGAAGCCTGTGCGCACGAGAAACCTGCTGTCGTACGAACTCATAGGACGAATGAAGATGCCTTGGCTAACGCTGTCCGGATTGAAAGCCACGAACGCAAAGGTTCTCCCATCGGGAGAGATGCCGACCGATGAGCCGCTGTAATCTAATGCGAGGCGGAATTTTTCAGGGAGCGACACCGTTGTCCTGGTCACTCCGGCCTGGACCATCGACGCTGACTGCCACGGAGCCCAAAGGACGAGAAGCGTCACTGCCAGCAGAAGACCGGCAACGGCCAGAGCCTGATAAAGTCTCACGAGGTCGAAATGGACTGACACATCGACCTCGGACGAGGATCCTGGGCGGGGGGTGGCAGATATTCCCGATGGACCGGTCCGCACTGAGGTAATACGGCTTGCTCTCGATCGGCTCGACTCTCTTCTGTATCGCTTCAGGTCGACGGCAACCTGACCCGCGGATTGCGTGCGTTCTTTCGGATCTTTTTCCAGGCATTCCAGAACGATCGCATCCAACTCCGGCGCGATCTCCGGCTTAATAGATGACAAAGGGGGAGAGTCCACGTTCACGATCTCGTAGGAAATGGCTGTCTCGTGGATACCCTTGAACGGGGGCTGACCCGTGAGCATTTCGTAGAGAAGTACTCCAAGAGAGAAGATATCGGACCGATGATCAGTTTCCTGGCCCTGCACCTGTTCCGGCGACATGTAGCCGGCCGTGCCGACAGTCGAGCCTTCCTTTGTAAGCCGTGATGCTCCCCGAAGCTTGGCAAGCCCGAAGTCCATGATCTGGACGCGGCCGTCCTTGCGGAACATGATGTTTTCGGGTTTGATGTCACGGTGGACGATCCCTTTTTCGTGAGCCGCTGCCAGACCCTCAGCGATCTGGATGCCGATGTCGAGGGCCTGTTTCATGGAGAGGGAGGTCTTCTTCTCTTGAAGCGTTTGTCCGTCCACGAACTCCATGACGATGAAGTTCTTGTTGTCCGCTTCTTCTATCCCGTAGATTGTACAAATATTGGGATGATTCAGTCCTGCCGCTGCTTTGGCCTCCTGCGTGAAGCGCTCCAGATCCGCCGAACCGACAGACACGTGTTCCGGAAGGAACTTGAGCGCGACGGTACGATCGAGCTTCGTGTCCTGGCCTTTGTACATAGGGCCCTCGCCTTCCAGCCCCCGGCAGAAAACGCCGGGGTCCTCAAAATGGCGACCGCTCGCTGAAAAAACGCTCGCAGGCCATTTTGGGACATGCCGCCTTCACCCAGCTTATCGAGGATCTTATAGTGAGATATTGTTTGGCCGATCATGACGAACACCTCCCGCTTTCGCTTCGCTCAGCGGGATCCTCAAAGTTGCAGCCACTCGCGAAAAACGCTCGTGGGCAACTTTGCCCGCCCGACCAAACGAACTGCGGCCAGATATCGGTCATTCGGGCGGGGGACATTCCGCCCTCGCCTAACTTCTCAAGAATCTTGTAACGTGAGATTGTCTGACCGATCATTGCCTTTTCAGCTCCTCATCCCAGTTGAGAACAAGTGTAAGAGGCGCAGACGACTGACTCACATTCGACACCAACAGAAAACGCTGGCCATCCTTACTGACGGCCCCTATATACAACACACTTTGTGATTGAATGTCGAACAGCGGTCTGACAGTTCCAACTTCCAAGGATGACCCAACTGTTTTGACCTCCGCCGCCATGATCTTTTGATCGTCGGATGCAAAGTAGATCTCTTTTCCGTCACCACGCCAATGCGCGGCTAGTATAAGCAATCCCGGGTTGAGTCCGCGCGTCGTGATCTGCCATTTCCCTCCCGGCCCCGGAAACGGTCGCACATAGACCTCATTTCTGCCGGATTCATTAGAAGTGTAGGCGATCCACTTTCCGTCGGGTGAAAACTGTGCGTCTACTTCTTCAAATTCAGTTTGCAGGATCAGGATCGGCTTTCGGTCACCGGTCATGGGCAAAGCCCACAGGTCAGATTTCGTTGTGGGATTCCCGGCCGTGTAGAAAAGAATGAAACGTCCATCCAATGACCAGTCCGTGAGATACTTGTCCACCGCAGATTCAAAAAGAAGTTCCTCTTCGCCTTCACCGCCTACAGCTTTCTGATAGATGTCGAGATGTCCCTTTTTGTCCGAGGCATAGGCGATCCGGCTTCCATCGGGGGACCATACCGGATAGTCTTCGATCCCGGGTTGGAACGTAAATCGCGTTCGAATGCCGCGAGAGAGTTCGTAGATCCAGACATCTCGATTTCGAGCTTGAGGGTCGAAGACGGATATAGCGAGGCGTTTCTCATCGCGTGAGAGTTGACCGCCGCCATACGCAGCGGGTTCGCCGACGGTCTTCAGTTGTTTTCCGTTTCGGTCGAACCACGAGAATTGATTTCCGACAAACGAAGCGCCTGCCTGGTAGATGAATACGCCATTTTCCGATGCAGAAAAATACCCTCTGTTCCAACCAACCTCGTAACCAACCTGCTCTGCGATCGGGAATGCTTCACTTTTCAATGTCAGGCTCCCTTGATCGAACGGTTGAGCCATGACAACCGTCTGCCGTACAAACAGAATATGCCCCGAAGCATAGGCGACGTTGGAGGAAGCAGAAAACAGACGGTTGTTGACCGATCCGTCCAGCGAAGATACAACGATTGCATCTTCTGAGGTTTCGGCGCCACCTGCACTAGCACGGGCAAAATACAAGAAGTGCTTGCCATCGGGCAGGAACCAGGGCCAGCGGTGTGTTTGTTCTCGACGGTTTGTATCGAGTTTTGTGATTTCAACGGGGGTTCCACCGGCAGCCGGAACCTGGTACAGTCCTCCGATCCAGTTTGGTGCAAAAACAATGATTCCATCCTTGCCCCACGAAGCGCCACGTCCGTCGGCTGCATCGCAGATCATCGCAGGGGGTCCGCCAGCCGCATCGATCTTCTTCAGCTTTGCCCCTGCAAAGAAGCCAATGAAGCGATTATCGGGGGACCAAAAAGGAAAAGTCGCCCCGTCTGTGTTTGGCAACGGCAAGGCCGTTATGGAATTCTGAGCACGGACCCACAACCGATTCTTACCAGACGAGTCGACCGCTACAAATGCCAACTTCAGTCCGTCAGGAGAGAGAGCGAAATGTCCACCTCCCAAGTAACTCGAGTAGCTTGCCTTTTCCGGTGGAAGAATCGATGAACGAACAACCGCCCTGCTCATCGACGGGCGAACAAAATACAGGGCTCCGAATGTTACCGTTCCGACAAAGAAGAGAATCGTTGCGATCCACGGCCATTGCAGCAGCGTTCGGACAAAGTTCCCCTCGGCAAACAGAAATTCTGTTCCAGAAGCCCTGAGGACAGGACGAGCTGCCGTCACGCGGCTGATGCGCTCGCGACTTGAACCGCGTTTGTAGCGTTTGAGATCGATCGCGATTTGTTTGGCTGATTGTGCCCGCTCGTTCGGGTCCTTCTCCAAGCATTCAAGGACGATCGCATCGAGCTCCGCAGGAATCTCAGGCTTCAGCGACGATAGTGGAGGAGAATCGACATTGACGATTTCGTAAGAGATGGCCGTCTCATGCACTCCCTTGAACGGGGGCTGACCCGTGAGCATTTCGTAGAGAAGTACTCCAAGGGAGAAGATATCGGACCTGTGATCGGTTTCCTGGCCTTGCACCTGTTCCGGGGACATGTACCCTGCAGTACCAACAGTTGAACCCTCTTTCGTTAGGCGTGATGCGCCGCGAAGCTTGGCGAGGCCAAAGTCCATGATCTGGACACGTCCGTCTTTGCGGATCATGATGTTCTCGGGCTTGATGTCTCTATGCACTATCCCCTTTTCATTAGCGGCGGCAAGACCTTCTGCAATTTGGATTCCGATATCCAAGGCCTGTTTCATCGACAAGGAGGCCTTCATCTCCTGCAGCATCTGTCCATCCACAAACTCCATGACGATGAAGTTCTTACCTCCCGCTTCTTCTATCCCGTGAATCGTACAGATATTGGGATGGTTCAGTCCTGCGGCAGCTTTAGCTTCTTGGGTAAAGCGTTCCAGGTCCGCCGACCCGACGGAAACATGCTCCGGAAGGAATTTGAGAGCCACGAGGCGGTCGAGTTTGGAGTCCTGGGCTTTATAAACAACGCCCATACCTCCCTCGCCGAGTTTTTCGAGAATCTTGTAATGGGATATGGTTTGGCCGATCATAAGGATTTTTTCATTTATTCATTTGTTAATCTCATGTTCACTCCAGATGCTCAAATGAGTCAATGACGAAATGAGGAGATGAATCAATTGACATTTCTCCCTAATCATCACATGAGTCTCTACGAGCCTATCGGCTCGTTGAGCCGTAGGCCATGAATACATCGTTATACTATTTTCTGAGTTTCTCCGTCCAGTTCACGACAATCGTTACCGGATCGGTCTCTGTAGGCTCTATCAGTCTGTTGACGAGAAAGCGCCTGCCGTCTGCAAACGGCTCATATTCGGCCATGATGGGGGTTCTTGTGAAGAGCTCCCGAATCACCCCGACCTGTACAGCAGAACCGGTTGTGCGAATCTCGGCAGCCATCGTTTTGTTGTCGCTGCTGACGAAGTAGAGCTCGCGGCCGTCGCGGCGCCACGTTGGGTATTTGCCACCGGATGCCGAGACCTTCAAGGCGGTTCCGGGACCGGGATATGGCCGGAGATAGACCTCTGCCTGACCCGTTTCATCGGAGTCATAAGCTATCCACCGTCCGTCAGGTGAAAATCTCCCGCCGCCTTCGTTGTATGCCGATTGAACGAACTCACGAACCTTCTTCCCATCGTTCAAGGTGAGGATCCAGATGTTCGTGCGCGTCTGCTCGTTGTAGCGATCAATACAAAGTGCTGCGCCATCCGGGGACCAATCGGTTGGAGTGACGCGGTCGCTCGATTCAAACATCAGCTCCGCGCCGCCGTTGCCGCTTGCCGGCCTGATGTGAATGCCGGAGCTTTTCTCCCAGTCAACAGTGTAGGCGATCCTCTTCCCGTCCGGACTCCATACAGGAAAGATGTCCGACGTGAGACCTGAGGTAAACCGGGTACGACTTCCCCTTGTGAGATCATACATCCAGAGGTTTTGTGTCCGTGATTTCGGTTCAAAAATCCCCAGAATGATCTTTTGCTCGTCGGGGGAGATCCGCATCCAGAAGTGTTCGATGATGTCGCCGACAGAGCTCAATTGTTTCCCCTGGCGGTCGACGATGACCATCCTTGCTCCCGCAAGGCCGACACCTGTTTGATATGCGAGGATTCCGTTCTGGGAAGCGGAGAACACACCCAGACTGAATCCCGGATCATTGATCACTCCTTCTGCAACAGAGACTGCATCCCCGGTCAGGGAGAGATTGTCCGGATCGAACCGTTGTGCGAGCACAGATGACCCACGCATGTACAGAAGATATCCCGAGGCAAAAGCCGCGTTGGACGAGGAACTAAGAATCAATGTGCCGGGGGCGCCATCGAGCGAACCGGCCATGATGGCGTCTCCCTCTGCTTCGGCTCCGAATGAAGCGGTTCGGGAGAAGTAGAGAAAATGTTCGCCATCCGGAAGGAATTGCGGCCACCGGTGGCTGGACTCTTTCCGGGAAGAGTCGACCTTCGTTACCGTGACAGGCGAGCCGCCAGAAGAGGAGACCGCGGACAATGGGTTCGTCGGTCCCGCGCTGAATACAATGACGTCTTTTGATCCCCACGATCCGCCCCGCGCGTTGGGCGCATCACAAATTGTGACCGGAGGATTTCCCGCTATATCGACCTTCTTGAGTTTACCGGTAGTCGGGGAAAAGAAGGCGACCCACTTGCTGTCATAAGACCAGAACGGATAATATGCCCCCTCCGTACCCGGAAGCACTGTAGCGACCCCTGCGTTGAGAGGTCTTAGATAGAGAGCCGTCTTCCCTTCCGGCGTAGCTGAGACAAAGACGAGCATGCGTCCATCGGGAGAGACAATCACGGGACCCGCAAATTGGCCAAAGGAATGAAAATTCGTCCCTTTAGGGGAAGTGACAAGTGCCTGAATTGTCGGAGATTCTCCGTGGGTGGAGCGAAAATACAGAAGACCTGCCAACACACTCATGATGAGAGCAGCGGCTCCAAGAACATAAGTCAAACGGTTGATCGGCCCTGAAACAAGGGAGGTCGATCGGGTCTCGGCACCTATTTGAGGACTTACCATGGGACGCGCGGCAGTTATTCGGCTGGCTCTCTGGCGGCTGGATTCGCGTTTGTATCTCTTCAGGTCGACTGCGACCTGACTTGCGGATTGCGATCGTTCCTTTGGATCCTTCTCCAAACACTCCAGCACGATAGCATCGAGATCCGGGGGAATTTCCGGTTTGATGGCCGACAGCGGAAGAGAATCGACATTGACGATTTCGTAAGAGATGGCCGTCTCATGAACTCCTTTGAACGGCGGTTGGCCTGTCAGCATTTCGTAAAGAAGTACTCCAAGAGAGAAGATGTCAGATCGATGGTCGGTTTCCTGGCCCTGTACCTGCTCAGGGGACATGTACCCTGCAGTGCCAACCGTTGAACCTTCTTTCGTCAACCGCGACGCGCCCCGAAGCTTGGCCAACCCAAAATCCATGATCTGCACGCGGCCATCTTTGCGGATCATGATATTTTCGGGCTTGATATCCCGGTGGACAATCCCCTTCTCGTGGGCGGCTGCCAATCCATCAGCAATCTGAATGCCGATATCCAGGGCCTGCTTCATTGATAAGGCGGCCTTCTTCTCCTGCAACATCTGTCCGTCGACAAACTCCATGACGATAAAGTTCTTACCTCCTGCTTCTTCTATCCCGTGAATCGTACAGATATTGGGATGGTTCAGTCCTGCAGCGGCTTTAGCTTCCTGCGTAAAGCGTTCCAGGTCTGCCGACCCGACAGAAACGTGTTCAGGGAGAAATTTGAGCGCGACGGTGCGGTCGAGCTTGGCGTCCTGGGCCTTGTAGACGACACCCATTCCCCCCTCACCAAGCTTTTCGAGAATCTTGTAGTGGGAAATTGTTTTTCCGATCATAGGATACGCCTCCGCCATAAAGATGGCGGATCCTCAAAATTCCGTCTGCTCGCAGAATACGCCTGCCTGTCCGGCAGGCAGGCTCGCAGGGAATTTTGGGACATTCCACCCTCCCCCAGCTTGTCGAGAATTTTATAATGAGAGATAGTCTGGCCAATCATAGGGCCCTCGCTTTCCAGCCCCCGGCAGAAAACGCCGGGGTCCTCAAAATGGCGACCGCTCGCTGAAAAAACGCTCGCAGGCCATTTTGGGACATGCCACCCTCTCCTAATTTCTCAATAATCGTATAGTGAGATATGGTTGTGCCGACCAAATCTACCCCCCTCTTGATAGTTCCCGCCGAAAAACGGCGGGATGCTCAAACTTCCTACGACTCGTTGAAAACACTCGTCGGGAAGTTTGGCACTTGTAATGTGAGATTGTCTGACCGATCATCGTATTTTCCTCAATAGGTTGGGTCCCGACAAAGAACGTCGGGATCCCCGTCTTCCACTGAAGAACGTATTCGGCGGGCAGGCTCGAAATTCGATCTGCTCACAAACAACGCCTGCCTTGCCGGCAGGCAAGTTCGCAGGGAATTTCGGGACTTTGTAGACCACGCCCATGCCTCCCTCGCCGAGCTTTTCGAGCACTTTATAATGACTGATTGTCGAGCCGATCATCTGTTATCCTGCACTCCCGATAGGATTATCTGTCTATGCGTCGCTGCATCACGTATTCTGGCCAAACCAGCGGGCCTGACGAGTTGACCCAAACCGCTTTTTCTCATCGACAAGTGACTCGGATGCATCGATATAGCTCCCCGTAGGCTGGGGTCCCGAAAAGAAATCCACGTCGACGCGTCCAACACGGTCACCTCCAAATTCAACGTAACAAGAGCCGGCGCCATTGTATCCCGTCGGATGCTTACCGCCCTTGACTTCGGCGATGATCGATGCCGCTGCCACTTTTGCAGCTCCCTCGGCGAAAACACCGGCCTTCGGGGTCCCCACGCTCGTCACGTCGCCAATTGCATACACACCGGGAAACCGCGTCTTGAGGTTTTTCCGATCGACGGGAATCCAACCATTTTCCGTCAAGCCACTTTCGGCAACCACCGCCGGGGCGCAGTGCTTTGGGATACCAAGGAACAGGTCGTACGGCATCTCTTCATTATTGTCAAGGAGCGCTACATGGCGTAAGGGATCAAGCGCACGAACAAGCCGGTTCGGTACGTACGTAATGCCGCGTTCGGCGAAGACCGCAAGGAGTGCCCGTGACGTTGCTGGCGAAGGGGGAATCGGGAGGCCAAAGGGCATCACAAGGCTGATTTTACAATCTGCTCGCACGCCGCGGGCTTTCAAGTAATCATCCAGCAACAGTGCGGCCTCACTTGGAGCCGGCGGGCATTTAAACGGCGCTGAAGTTACTCCGACAATCGCTCGGCCTTTCGAGAACGTGGGGAGCACTTCCCGCAACCGCTCTGCACCCGCAACGGAATAGAACTCGTTGCCGCCTTCGGACAGACCCGGTGTGGCGTCAATATCGTAATCAGCGCCAAGGGCCACAACCAGCACGTCAGCATCGTACGTCGCGTTTTTCGTGACGACACGCCGTGCATCCGGATCGATGGCGGTCACCTCTTCCTGAAGAAAGCGCACGCCGGGCTTCGAGATGTCACGGTACGAGATGCGAACCTCTTCGGGGGACTTACGGCCGAACATCACATCGAGCTTTGAGTATCCGAAGGAAAACGTGTCGCTCTTGTCGATGAGGAGAAGGTCCAACGAATTGCCGAATTCTTCCGACAAAAGAGCGGACAGTTCCAGGCCGCCGAACCCCACACCAAGGACAATCACCCGAAGTTTCAATGAATCCTCATTTGAAGATATTCTCAATCATCACGAGTTTTGCGCTGTACCGGAATGTCACGAACGCAACCTCGGAGTCGTTGTCATCGACGCTTATGCACGAGGCGACATCCCAGTTCTGAGGGCCGAGGTTCACCAGTTGGCTTGCCTGTCTGGAGTCCCTGGCATTGAGTCCTGGAAAAGAACCTCTCAGTTGCTCTCTTTTCCCGGTCGCGTAGTCGATCTTCCAAATGCGATTTCGCGAGTCGAGGACATAAAGAGACCTGAAACCCGCGATGGGAAGAGCCCCATCCGGTATCGCCAATTTTCTCCGCGAACCCTTCGACGGATTGTCCAAAAAATCCGATGAAACGATCCACAGGCCTTGGCGGGCCAGATGGTCGTCCTGCAGGAGGAGTCTGTTTCCAGTAATGGCTCTAACTACCGAAAGGGAATCTTCCATCCGTTTCGGCGATTGCGGGCCGTCAGTATTTATGACCTCGTCATGCGTGGTGACATTAGCGTCTCTTTGCGTCAGTTTCGTCACGGCAAGTCTGACCGGAGTCAACCAGGCGGCTCGAATGCCCATTGTCAATTGTTTTGGCTCCCCCGGGTCCGTCGCATTCACAACACAGATTCTGGTTGAATCGATAGGCTGGTTGAGGGGTTGCATCGCGAACGAGATTCGATTGCCATCCGGTGACCATGAAATGGATGTGATTCCGGCCGGCTCGGACATCAAGGATCGCCGATGAGAACCGTCACGATCCTGAAGGTAGAGGCCGAGACCAGGTTTCAACGGGTCAATGTCCCCCATAGTGTACGCCACTCTCTGTCCGTTTGGGGAGACTGCCAGGTTATAAATCTGGCGATCGTCAAAGGTTATCTGACGGGATTCGTTCGTCTTGAGATCCGCTATCAAAACAGACCCAACCTGTTGTTGCTGCAGGTAGACGAGCTTCTGGTCGTCGCCCGATACACTCATTCCGATATCCGGTCCGCTCCCCTTCGTCAGCTGCTGAGGCGTTCCCCCGTCCACCGGCACAATCCAAAGGTTGGTGTTGCCGCCTCTATTTGAGGAAAAAACAATGAAGCCATTCTTGGTCCATGCGACATCATCGATGTTTTTCTTATCGAAGGTAAGTTGGCGCTCCCTGCCGCCATCCAGCTCATGTGTGATAACTTCCTGGTAGCCACCTTCGAAAGACCTTATCCAGACGATCGAGCGGCCGTCTGGGGACCAATTGAATGAATAGCGGGAAAAAGGACCCCCTACTCCAAGACTGTCTGAAAACTCAAGCCGACTGTCACTCCCATCGGGTTTCACGCTCCAAAGATTGTATGCGGCCTTTGGAGTCGGATCCCGAAAGAGGACATAGCCAACCCGTTGTCCATCAGGTCTCCAGCGTGCAAGCGTTGAATGTTGAGCAATCCGCTTGGTTGAGCCACCGAGGGAAGAGATCACACAGATATCGACCGGGATTCCGCCGGCGCCGGAGCCTGGTCTTGGATACGCTATGAGGCTGCCGTCCGGAGAAATGTCCGCTCCGAGGTTGAATCCGGAGCCGATGGAATCCGCCGTTACACGCCTCACTTCATTCCCGGAAACATGCATATAGTAGACGTCCCATGTCGTATTCGCGTTTGCCGCCGGGAAGGCAACCCAGTTGCCGTCTTTCGAAAGCCCGGAATAGGAAAACTGACTGAAGGGAATCGGCAGGACGCGAATCGTCATATCAGGGTTCAGACTCGCCCGAGGTCCCGATGAGCCGCCACCCGTGAAGAAGAGACCATACACGAGGGCTGCCAGGACAATAATCCCGACGCCTCCGCCGACCATCCATGGTGTCGGTATCGAAGGCTTTCGGTCTTGTCGCGGCTCAGCACTTATCTCTCGATGCATCGGCGGAACGACCATGTCGGCAAGCAATCGCTTTGACACCCGAGAGGATTGCTTCAACAGTCGTCGTATTTCGCTTACCATGTCGGCAGCAGATTGATAGCGATCTTCAGGGTCTTTCTCGAATGCACGGTTGATCATGTGCAGCAGATCGGCCGAAGCATCCGGCAGATATTTCTGCAAAGGCTCCGGTTCCTCGTTGAGGATGGAATACATCATTGCTGCCTCATGTTCGCCGCGGAAAGGAGTCTTGCCCGTGAGCATTTCATACAGAAGAACGCCAAACGAGAAAATGTCGCTGCGACTGTCAACTTCGCCTCCCTGAATCTGTTCCGGGGCCATGTACGCCAGAGTCCCGACCGTGCTGGAGGAGCGGGTCAGTTTGAGAGACCCTTTCAGCTTTGCAAGGCCGAAGTCCATCACTTTCGCCTGGCCTTTGGACGTGAGCATGACGTTATCGGCTTTGATATCCCGATGCACGATACCTTTCGCATGCGCTTCCTGCAAAGCCTCACCGATCTGAACGGCAATCGACAACGCATCATTGATCTTCTGGAAGGGAAGTTTCTCTCGCAGGGTTCCACCATCAACAAATTCCATCGATATGAAAAGGCGCCCCTCGTGTTCATCCACACCATAGACTGTGCAGATATTGGGATGATTGAGGCCTGCGGCTGCCTGAGCTTCCTGGAGAAAGCGTTCTTTCGCGCTTGCGTCCTCATTGACCCGGTCCGGAAGGAATTTCAGGGCCGCAGTGCGGTTGAGTTTCGTGTCCTGGGCCTTGTAAACAACGCCCATGCCACCTTCGCCCAGTTTTTCGAGAATCTTGTAATGAGAGATCGTTGTTCCGATCATCGGGACCTCGCGTTCCAGCTCCCACCCCACAACGGCGGCCTGCCTGCCGGAGTGCCACCCGGCACGCAGGCAGGGATCCCCGCCTGCCACAGAGAAACGTGTTCGGCGGGCAGGCTCAAAACTGCAGCCACTCGTTGAGAAACACTCGTGCCTGCACGCCGAAGTGCAGTGATAGGCTTGAGAGAGTTACAATTGTTTCGGCACGCAGGCGTGGGCAGTTTTGGGACTTCGCCAAGTTTCTCGAGAATCTTATAATGGGAAATCGTCTGTCCGATCATAGAATCTCATTCATTAAGAGCTTCGTAAATTCCGTCATTGAGGCGATAGTCTCATCTTTTCTTCAAAGAACGCCACAAAATCCGGATCATATGCGCCAGTTGTCGGCCATCCAATACTTCTTGAACCTTGGTGATTTATACAGAGTAGAGAGTTGGCCTCCATAACTCCTCAATGCCGCTTCGTCGACCAACCCCTCGGAATATTGAAAGTAGACATTTTCGAGACGTCTCAGATTCAACGTCATCATTGCCGTCGCACGGGACATCTCACTTTCCGTCAATTCGGCGTCCATATCTGCCCATACTTTAAAAAAAATGCTGCTGATCGTACTGTCCTGACTGAGAGGGGTCAGCCACTGCTGGTTCAGGGCGGCAAGTTCGTGACGGGCCTGTGCGCGTGCGACTTGTGTGTTCTGCCGTATCTCATATGCTACAAACAGCAAGGAAAGAATCGCACCTGCTATCGCCACGGTTTCTTTCCATTCGGGGATTTTTATAGCCATAGATGTCTCAACGTCAAGGCTTTTCCACCAAAGTGGTATCTATGAATTCTGAGAAGGTGACTGCGTAAAGATTACGATTTCTTTTCCATGCCCATCGGGCCAATCGACCGAAGGAATGGCTGGGATCGAAGCTGCCGTGTATATCTCGCAACACCCCATCCCATAATGGCTGGTCGAGGACACCCATGAGGTATTGATAGTGCGAGCCTGACCAGTTTGAAAACATGGAGCGCAAGTAGCTCTCGACAATGTTTCGCTCAACAAGCGGAGCTTTGGATGGGTCCTCGAATTCCTGCACTTTGAGCAATGTGCCCTGAATCTCGCGTGTCGCTGTAGCAATATTCCAATCGACCCAGCTCTGACACAGTTGTTGTACCGCTGCAGCCCTCGTTGCCTCTGAGTTCTGGCGAATTTGGATTCCCACAAAGATGAGCGATGCCATCACACCGATCACACCAAGTAACTCAATAAGGTCTTTGCGGCCGAACTCTCGTTCCATTGCTTCTCCTATTTGGCCCCTCCGCCGGAGGTCTTGGCCTTGAGATCCTCGAACCACTCAAGCACGACTGTCAAGCTTGTCTGAGCGCGGGCCTGAGAACGAAACGTTTGGAGGACAAATCGTTGTCCGTCCGGGGCAATATCCGTCACACCACTTGATAGCGGGAGCGTGACAACTGTTCGTTGCGCGGAATAGTCAAACGGTGCTGTCCCCAGTATTCGAACCGCCATGACTGCTGACCCTGTTACGCCGCGTAGACGCCTTGTCGAAAAACCGCTCACGGCAAAGCAGAGTTCTTTCCCATCACGAGACCAGAGGGGAAACACTCCACCCCCCGAGGAGATCTGATATTTGCCGGAACCATGGGGATAGGGAACAACATAAACCTCATCTCTCCCTGATTCGTTGGAGCTGTACGCCAACCAGTGTCCATCGGGAGAAAACCTTGGAGCTGCCTCGTTTGCGCTCGTTTGGATATAGGGCGCCGGAGTGCGGTCTCCGTCAAGCGGGAGAACCCAGATATCACCGTTTTGTGTGAAGGCAATGGCTTTCCCGTCCGGAGCGTACGATGTCATTTCCGTTATGCTCAGCCCGTTTGTCAGCCTCTCCACAGATCCGCTTCCATCCCAGGGTTTTCTGAAGATGTCCACCACTGAACCGCGCTCAGCTGCGTATGCCACGTACTTGCCGTCCGGCGACCAGATCGGAAAAGCGGAGTTACCCCCGCCAAAGGTAAATCGAGTCAGCGTCTTGCGGAGAATATGGTAGATCCAGATATCATCGTTCGCCGCCTGAATACTGATCGCGAGCTTCTGTCCATCGGGAGAGATTGTGACACTGAAGAACGAGTTGGCACTGTCGAGAATGGAACGAACTGTGCCGTTCCGATCGAGCCAGGAGAGCAAAACGTTGTCGAATGAGGCGGGCTCGGCGGGTGAAAACACCATTGCTCCATTCTTGCTGAATGCAAGAAACGCGTCACCCGAAGCCCGATTCATCCATCCTCCCTGCTCAACAGGTTTGGGCTGCCCTTTGATCTCCAGACTTGATGCATCAAACGGAACAGCAAAGATAGAACCGGCCCGCACATAGACAAGATGCCCGGTGGGGACATATCTACCGTATGATCCGCCCCGCACCAGGACCTTCCTTTCCCCCGAATCAAGCCGCTGCGCTACGATGATGGCGTCATCAAAGGATGAGATCGTGCTCTGTTTGACCGTGAAGATCAGAGTATTCCCGTCCGGAAGGATCTGGGGAAACCTATGACTAATCTCGCCGTTCGTTGAATCCAGCGCAGTGACCGCCTCCGGCTCTCCTCCACTTGCAGAAACCCGGAGAATTCCCCTGTTCACATGGCCGAACATGATCTCATGGTCATTCGCCCACGTCAGTCCGCGTGTTTGGCCCTGAGCGTTACACAGTTTTTGGGAAGCCCCGCCGAAAACCGAAATCTTCATCAGGGTTCCGTTGACTTCGTATGCTATCCACTGCCCGTCAGGAGAAAAAGAGGGATACGCGGCGCCTGCTGTGCCGGAAAGGGGATGAATTGTCAGATCGTCTGTCCGCCTGAGAAAGATCTGGACGCTGCCTCCGGAGTTCCCTGAGTACGCAATGAGCTTTCCATCGGGGGAGATGTCGAGTGTGGAGAGATTGAAGGCCAGAAGTCCATCTTGCGGGAGGTCGACCGAGAACCGCATGACCGGGCGGGAAACATCAGCATTGCCCCACGAGCTCCAAATCACTACTGCCAGAGAAACCGCGAGGACGCCAGCCAAGGAGGGCCAGAAGAACTTGCGGTATCGTTCAACCAGAGCCGCTGGTGCAGATGATTGGCCCGACGGCCCCTTTTCGAAGTGTCGGGCTGCTATGGTTCGGGTGACGCGTGAGCGGCTGGACTCCCGTTTGAACCTTCTGAGATTTCGGGCCAGTTCTGCTGCCGACTGGTATCTGTCTGCAGGATCCTTTGCAAGACAGTCCAAGATTATCGCATCGATCTCAGGATCGAGGTCCGGCTTCACTGTTGCCATGGGAGGTGGGTCGACATTCACAATTTCGTATGCAATCGCCGTCTCATGGACTCCTTTGAAAGGGGATTGCCCGGTCAACATCTCATACAAGATCACGCCCAGCGAGAAAATGTCTGTTCGATGGTCGACCTCCAAACCCTGAATCTGTTCCGGCGACATGTATCCCGCCGTACCGACGGTCGAACCTTCCTTAGTCAGTCTGGTTGCCCCGCGCAGCTTGGCCAATCCGAAATCCATGATCTGCGCAGCTCCATCTTTGCGAATCATGATATTTTCGGGTTTGATGTCCCTGTGAACGATCCCTTTTTCGTGTGCTGCGGCAAGCCCGTCTGCGATTTGAATTCCGATCTCAAGAGCCTGTTTGAGAGGCAGGTTCTGTTTTTTCTCCTGGAGCATGTGTCCGTCAACAAACTCCAGAACGATAAACTGTTGCCCGTCGTGTTCCTCGATTCCGTAGATGGTGCAAATATTTGGATGATTGAGGGCCGCGGCGGCCTGGGCTTCCTGAAGAAACCGGGATTTGTCCTGTTCAGACCCCGCCACATGTGGAGGGAGAAACTTCAGAGCAACGTCGCGGTCGAGAGTGCTGTCATGGGCTTTATAGACGACGCCCATGCCGCCTTCCCCAAGCTTTTCGAGAACCTTATAGTGTGAGATTGTTTGGCCGATCATGATGTTTCCCTCTTGTCAGGTCCCGACAAACAACGTCGGGATTCTCAAAATTGCAGCCACTCGCTGAGAATCGCTCGTGCCTGCACGCCGAAGTGCAGTGATACATTTGAAAGAGGTACTATTGTTTCGGCACGCAGGCGTGGGCAATTTTGGAATTTGACCGATCATTATTCACCTACTTGTGGGAATCGAAATTCATCCCCATGCGACTCTCCCCTTCTCTTACAGCTTGTCTGCCAGTTGTTTGGCGGAGAGAAGGGGTTGGGGGATGAGTTAGGTCTTCAGAGCTTTCTCCAACCCCAGCGTTCGTCTGTCTTTTTCGCAGCTGATGGCAAATTCTGATGGCATCTCGACGCACTTCTCGTTTTGATCTCTTCATGTCCCCCCCCTTGCTCCGAACTCATCCCCATGCGACTCTCCCCGTCTCTTATCAAGAGAAGGGGTCGGGGGATGAGTTCGGTCTACCTGATCCTCAACCCCCAAATCTTCGTCGAATAATTCACATCCCCTTTCTTCAGGTAATCCCCTACATACCATATCGTCCGGTCGTCGCCGGGATCGACGGCGGTCTGCGAATAATCCTCCCAGCGCATGGTATTCGTTTGAGCCGCCTCGCCTTCAACGAGAACGGTCTCTCTCAGCGTTAACATCCCCAACGGGTCGTTCGAAAGCCGCGCGGCAAATCGTTGGCCGGGGAAATGAGGCGTCCCGCCAAATGAATATCCGATCCCGATGTTCCCATCTGCATCGATGGCCGGGCTTGCCATCCAACGATAGAATCCGTCAGGAGCGTAGGTCCCCTGTTGGTACAGCGCAATGTCACGATTCTTCCCGACCCGGAATTCGTACCAACGAACTCCGCCGCCGCCGGCAGAGGTGTTCACCGAATGCACCGCGACGATTGACTCGCGGTCACCGATCCGGCGATAAACAAGACGCGCCATGATCTTGTCTCCCTGCGAATCGAGGCGTTGATCGGTGCCAGGCTGCGGAACGGTTTTCGTCAGCTGGCCGCCACCTAAGTACTCATAGTGTGCAACGGGTATCTTGACCGGCCCTTCAATTCTCGTATCGGCGATTTTGGTCCAATCAACATAATACTTCCAGACGTAAATACCATCATCTTTCAGAATATTTTTCAGCTGCGTGCCGCCAGCCGCCATCATGATGTTCGGACTTCCCGGCGGAGGAAGTTGCATCCCATCGAGATCCGCGTTGTTGAGAAAATTGACACTGTCAAGAATCACCCCGACTTCACGGGCCGACTCACCCCTCAACATTTTCAGTCTCTCAACCACATACGCGTGTTTTTGAATGACCTCATCTCCCGTACTCGTGGGAACATAATAGCCGTCAGGCCAAACTGCCGGCCGCGGATAGTCCGGAAACAGCGGACGGACAAACTCATAGCGATAGTACGAGCCGAGAGGATCGGCGGAGGTGCTGATGGCATAGCACATGGCGTACTGTCCGTCGGGATTCTGCGGCGGACGACGGCGTCCCTGTTGACCCATGCGGGCCCGAAGCGCGGCGAGTGCTGAATCTGCCGCCGCCTTCTCTTCAGGAGTCGGAGGGGGAGGCTGGAACAGCTCTCTGGCGGGTCCCGGCTGCCCTTCAACTGCAGGTTGGCTCAGATGTGGAGGCTCGCCGGAACCGGGGATCGGTTGAGGATTCGGCCTCGGAGCCAAACGCCGGAAAATTGGCATGACAATCAGCCACCTGTCTGCCAGCTGGTCATATCGGACCACAGCGTCTCCGTTGTTTAACGTATCGGCATCGCCGAATCCTTTGAAGACATTATGAGTGGGTACGGGACCATACAATACTTTTCCAGTCGTATTGAATTTAGATCCTTTCTTTGTGAAGACGGCCATCCGGGAGTTCACGATCTGCACAATATGGTCGGGACCGACGGCGAGAGAGTTGTCTGATGGGTTGCGAAATCTCGCCGCGCCTTGCGGCCCCTCGAAACCTTCACCGAGGCCTTCAAAGCTTGCGACGATCTCG
>Ga0209212_1004116_pt1 | contig 18330 bp, 20 predicted proteins | sample RifGroC2_FD_183996 | JGI IMG/M metagenome (GOLD analysis project Ga0209212, IMG submission 183996) | Groundwater microbial communities from Rifle, Colorado, USA - Groundwater C2 (SPAdes) (version 2) | ecosystem: Environmental > Aquatic > Deep subsurface > Groundwater | place: Rifle, Colorado...
ATATTTGAAAAGCATTCAATAAATTAAAGAGGCGGAGGAATATAATTTTTGAGAATGAGGATATGTTTGAGCCAGACCGAGGCATTCCGCGATGGTTAAGGTCGGGGAATGCCGAGGTCGGTGGCCTGAAAGGCCAGGCGAGTTTATCCGAGTCGAAAAAATTATATTTTGAGCCTCTGTAGATTATGAAAAAAATAATTTTTTTATCACTTTTTATTTTTTTAACCACCGCCGGTCTGGGCTGTAAAGGTCTTTCAGCTGATGAGCAGGAAGCCATCAAGCCAATAACACTGGATTATTGGCGTGTGTATGATGACAGCGATTCTTTCGCTGATATTATCACCGCGTACAATGCCCTGCACCCGAATGTAACCATAAATTACAAAAAATTACGGCCGGAAGAATTTGAAACCGAGCTGATTAACGCTTTGGCCGAAGATCGCGGCCCGGACATGTTTTCTATTCAAAATACATGGATTACAGCTTATCAAAGCAAAATTTTGCCAATGCCAGCGTCAGTCAGGGTTGTTTCCCAGCACACCGAAGGGACTTATCAGAAAAAATTAGTGGTGGATATTTCCAATGTTCCAACTCCGACCGCTAAACAAATTCAGGATGCCTATGTTGGAGCGGTGGCCGCTGATGTGATTCGACCGGAAATAAACGCGCAAGGACAGTCAGTGAAAACCATTTGGGGGCTTCCTTTGGCAGTTGACACTTTGGTTTTGTATTACAATAAAACAATGCTGGACGCGGCCGGAATCGCCGAGCCGCCGAAAAATTGGGAGGACTTTCAAAAAGCTGTAAAATCGCTTTCCAAAATTTCTCCGGAAAATAAAATTTTGCAATCAGGCGTTGCCTTGGGCACTTCTAAAAATGTTTTGCGGTCGGCTGATATTCTAGCTCTGTTAATGATGCAAAACGGCACGATAATGGCCGGTGAAAATAATTATCCGACTTTTAATTTAATGCCGCAAGAAGTAAAGTTGCCAACTACGCCGGCGGCTCAGGCCTTGCAGTTTTACACTGATTTTGCCAATTCTACCAAAGAGGTCTATAGCTGGAATGCGGAAATGCCAGAATCATTGGACGCGTTTGTGCGCGGGCAGACGGCATTTTTCTTTGGCTACGCGTATCATCTGCCGTTTATTCGGGCGCGCGCGCCAAAATTGAATTTTAATATCGTGTCTGTGCCGCAGGTCAATTCCCAGGCGCCGGTGAATTTTGCCTCGTATTGGGTGGAGACAGTTTCCAAAAAAACCGCTCATCCGAACGAGTCCTGGGATTTTATACTGTTTAGCTCAAAAGCGGAAAATGTGGTAAAATATCTGGAGAAAGTTAAAAAGCCGACTGCTTTGCGCGCGCTGATTGCCGGGCAAAAAGAAGACCCTGATTTGCAGGCGTTCGCGAGCGAAATTCTGACTGCCAAGAGTTGGTATCTGGGCAAAGACACGGCCAAAGCCGATGCATATTTTACAGGAATGATTGATGATGTTTTTAAGCCCGAGGCCTTGAATGACGCTGGAATCTATCAAAAAGCCGTGAACAACGCGGCAGTGAAGGTAGGGCAGACGATGTAAATTGTCAATTTTATGATGATGTCATTCCCGCGCCATGCCTATAGGCAGGCAGGAAATTGGGAATCCAGCGCAAAGATTATTGTTTTTTTCTCCGCGGCGATTTTGTTTTTGGCAAATGTTCTGCCAGCGTTGGCGATTGACGATGTTTTTGCGCCAACAAATCAAGCGGATATAGACGCCATCTGTGATTTAAGTAAACTCCCAACAGAGAAAAGCGCATTTTTGCCCGATTGCGTGTATTTTGAGGGTACTTTGTTTGAAAAAGATTGCGGCTGCCGCAATGTGAATATTTTCGTTGATTTTTTGGTGAAATACGCTAATGGCATGTTTTTCTTTGTCGGTGGTGGCGCGTTGTTGTTTTTCGTCTACGGCGGATTTGTCATCTTGACTGCGGCCGGCGGAGAACGGGTTAAAAAAGGAAAAGATATTATTGTCGCGGCGGTAATTGGTTTGATAATTATTTTCACCGCGCAGGTTGGATTGAAATTTGTCTTGAAAGCGCTTTTGACGCCTGCAATCGGTGAAAAAACAACCGGTGCGCCGGCAACGCTTGAAGGGCTTAAGATTAAAGTCATTGAACCGAAGTAATTTATGCCTTACGATCCCAATGTTATCACCGAATTGACCAATCCTTTGGGCGACGCCAATGTGCCGTCTTTGATTGGCACAACCATTAGTTATATTTTACGCGTGGTTGGCTCCATTGCTCTGGCAGTGATTGTTTTTGCCGGAATTAAATTTATGAGCGCGCGCGGCAATCCGGAACAAGTTAAATCCGCCATGCAAATTATGCTTTGGGCCGGGTTGGGCTTGGCCATGATTTTTTTCAGTTATTTGATTTTGAATTATGTTATTGAAGCGATTAAGTGACATGCGTCATTGCAAGGAGCGTAGCGACGAAGCAATCTCATGTAAGCTGCGAAATTGCTTTGTTTCGTTCGCAATGACAGCGTTGGTAGCCCTTACTTTTTTATTAGCGCCCAGTTCTGTTTTCGCCGCCGCGCCGTCTGTGATTAACTTGCCCAATCCGCTAGGCACCACTAACATTTTGGATTTAGGTGCGCGTTTAATTAAAGCCGGTTTGGGTATTGCCGGCTCTTTGGCCTTGCTGTTTTTCATTTACGGCGGATTTTTGTGGTTGACCTCGGGCGGGAGTCCTGATAAAATAAAGAAGGGGAAAGATGTATTTTTGTGGTCGGTGGTAGGACTCGTGATAATTTTCAGCAGTTATTTGATGGTGGATTTTGTGATAAAGGCGTTGACCAAAGGAGCTGCGGATAATAAATCACAATGTGTTAATAATGCTTTAGAGGAGTCAGGAGTCTGTCTAGCAAAATGTCCTCCTCCGGAAGTCAAAATTGGGCCTCAACCTAATCCAGAAAATGAAACATCCTGTATACAGGATTGTTTGCAAAAGAACACTGAAGCGAATGAAAAATGCACAATAAAATGATTTTAAAATGAAGAGAGGAGGTGAATGTAGATGAAAAAGAAAATTTTATCGTTAGTGTTGAGCTTATTCGTGGTAAGTTTGTTCGCGTTGCCGGTGGTGGTATTGGCCGCTTATGGAGATGCACCAGTTAATGCGACCAATCCTGTTGGAGGAGCCAATGATACTTTAGGAATTAACTATGGCAAGGCCACTGGCTTGGGAGAAAAAGATGTTCGCACAACCGTAGCCAGTATTATTAATGTCGCATTAGGTTTATTGGGTATTGTGGCAGTGGTTATTATCTTGATTGGCGGGTTTGAATGGATGACTGCCGGAGGCAATGAAGAAAAAACCGGCGAAGCGCGCAACCGGATTTTTGCCGGCATTATCGGTTTGGCAATTATTTTGTCCGCTTACGCTATTGCTCAATTCGTGATTAAGAGTTTAACAACGGCTACAAGTTAATTTTCCGTTGATGATAGTTCATGGGGCGGTTGAGAAAACGACTCAAAAAACAATTTTTTAGCCGGCATATGCTTAAGCAAAAGTTGTTTGGTGAATCCAACTCATCCGCCCTTGGACTCGCGCATTTTGTCATTCCCGCGCAAACGGGAATCCAGCTATTTTAGGAAAAAGCCGGATTTTCGTTTGTTCAGAAATTAATTTTCTCTATGTCAAAAACAAAATATATTTTTTCTTCTTTCGTCTTGTTTTTATTTTCCGCCTCAGCGGTTTTGGCAGATGCTTATGGTTTAGACGATACCGCCGGCAAAGCCGGCATTCCCACCAAAGGTAGTATCACTCTTAAAATCGGCACGATTGTCGGCGCCGCGCTTTCTTTTGTCGGTATTTTCTTTTTGGGGCTGATGCTTTATGCCGGATTTTTATGGATGAACGCGCGCGGCAAGCAAGAACAGGCCGACAAAGCGCAGGATATTATTGTTGACGCTTGCATTGGTTTGGCCATTACCGGCGCGGCTTACATTATTACTAAATTTGTGTTTCAGGCAATGGGAATATAAATTATAAGCGGAGCTTGTAAATTTTGTCGAGCTTTGCACGCCAAAAACAAGTTTTTGGCTTGGCTCATTTCTAGAAATTATGAAAAAGAAATTATTCGCGTTAATAGCAATTATATTTTTACTCTTGCCAACGAGCGTTGACGCAGTTAGTAATTTTGGCAATGCTTTGAAAGACGCGGAAACAGTGGCCGGTACCGCCGGTGTGAAAAATGACGCCACCACGCCAGAGGCCTACGCTTCCGGTATTCTTAGTGGCGCATTGGCAACTTTGGGTATTGTGTTTTTGATTTTAATGGTTTATGGCGGATTTTTGTGGATGACAGCCAAAGGCGACGAAACCCAAGCCACCAAAGCCAAAGATACCATTACTATGGCGGTTATCGGCCTAATGATCACGATTGCCTCTTACGCCGCCACGCAGTTTATTATCAAATATATTGTTGGACAATAGTTATGAGATATTTGTCAGTATTATTTTTTTCTGTTGTGTTTTTGGGGAGTTTTTTAGTGATAAATCAGGCGCGAGCGACTGATTGTAATACTTTTTGTGGTGGAATTGATGATTTGGATTTATGGAATGAATGTATTGAGAAGTGTCAAAATGAAGGCGGCACTGTTAGCGAGCCAGAAGTTGATAAAAGTGGCTCTCCTAAAAAATCCGGTAATAGTAGTGGTAATTTCACAGACATTAACACTAAACTAAAAAATTTGGAACCTGGATTTTACGGCGATGTGGCTCCAAAATCACTTGAACAAATGATTGGTGGGTATATCAAAACCGGATTGGCTCTGGTTGGTGTAATTTTCTTGCTTTTGATGGTCTATGGCGGTTATACTTGGATGATTGCCCGCGGCGACGAAACCGAGGCCAAAAAAGCAAAAGACACCATCACCATGGCCGCGATTGGCATGGCCGTAGTGCTCGTAGCGTATGTGATTACTTATTTTATTTTGTCTTATGCGTTGCAATCGGTTGGTCAATAAAAGCGGACTTTGTGCAATAGTCGTCATGTTATTGGTATTTTTTTTATTACCTGCAAAAGCAAATGCCGGAATTTGTTATGATCCAAGTGATCCTAAAAAGCCGGGTGGTTGTATTGATGAACCGGACACTGGTATATGCATGAGTCCTCAAATTTATTCTGCTGAAGATACTTGCGCAGAAGTACAAGCGGCAGCTGATTTAATAGAAGATGCAAGTAAATTGCCGGCGGCAAGTGACTCTAAAAAACAAGGCCTCGGCTCTTTGAAAGAAAGTGTTAAAATTTTAACAACAGGTAAGGTTAATAAATCTTTAGAACAAGTAATCGGCGGTTATATTAAGACAGCATTGATTTTGGTAGGTACTCTTTTTATGGCTTTGACTTTTTATGGTGGTTACATCTGGTTTATAGCCCGCGAAGATGAAGAAGAAGCCAAGCGCGCACGAAGTATTATTAGTATGGCATTGATTGGGTTGATTATTGTTTTATCAGCTTACTTTGTCACTTATTTTATAATTTATCGCCTGACTGTTGCCTCGGGCACAGGACTGTTGGAATAATATGCGTAAAAAAATTCTTTTTTTATCAATTTTTTGTCTGATGTTTTTTATCGCTTCTTCGGCCTTGGCGGTGGAGTCAGTTGATCTTTTGAAAAATACCGGCGCGGCCGCAGGCTATCCGTCGCAGACAGCTAACGAGTATTCAATGGCCGCGACTGTCGGCGCAATTATCAATATCGCTCTGGGAATTTTAGGCACTATTTTTTTAGGCCTGACTTTTTACGCCGGTTATTTGTGGTTCACTGCTGGCGGCGAAGAAGAAAAAGTGACCCAAGCCAAAGCGTATTTATATAACGGTTTGATTGGTATGGTTATTGTTTTGGCTTCGTACGGCTTGTCGCGGTTTGTCGTCACTTCAATCATCAGCGCCACTTTTGGCGGATAAAATTATGAAATATTTTTTATTTTCAATTCTATTCTCTCTTTCTTTATTCGCGGCTATGCCGGTATGGGCCATTGACCCGGCAGTCGCGCCTGATATTGTTGGTGAAATCACCGGCCAGATGGATGTGGCTGGCGCTACTTCCGGTTTGTCGGCTCAAGACCCGCGTCTCACTGTCGCGCGTTTTATCAATGTTTTTCTGGGAATTTTAGGCACGATTTTTATTGCCTATATTGTTTATGCCGGTTATCTATGGATGACTGCCGGCGGCGAAGAGGAAAAAACTACGCAAGCCAAAACGCACATCCGCAATGCCGTTATCGGCCTAGTGATTATTTTATTGGCTTTTAGTATAAATATTCTGGTGTCAACTTATTTGATTCGCGCGACTTCCAATCCATATTATCAACCGCCCCTGTCTCTTCCGCAGGTTAAATAATAAGAAAAATCGTCCCTATTTGGGACGATTTTTTGTTATCTCTTTTAGATATTCCCAGCCAACTCTGATTAAGCCGACCTTGCTTTTTCGTTTTTGATTCAAGGTCTCTGTCCAAATCACCGGAATTTCTTTAATCACATAGCTGGCGCGTCGTGCGCGGCAAAGTAGCTCCGTGTCAAAAAACCATTGTTGATTTTTTACCAGCGGCAAAATGTTTTGGATAATTTTTTGATTGATGCCTTTAAAACCGCAAGAAAAATCAGTCAATGGAAGGTTGAGCCAGTGGGCGATAAAATATTGATTAATTTTAGAAATGACGCGCCGCAAAAGTGAACGGTTTGTTCGCGAATCGGATAAATTGCGCGAGCCGATAACAATGTCCGCATTATTTTTTAATTCTTCAACCAATCGCGGCAAAGCGGATAAATCAGTGGATAAATCCGCGTCCATGAAAATAAAATAATCAACAGGGAATTTTTGCCAAGCTGTTTTAATTGCCAGCCCCTTGCCTTTTTTAGGGATAAAAATATATTTTAATTTATCGCCTTGCGAACAGAGTTTAATTGCCGTATTGCCAGTTTCATCGGTAGATGCATTGTCGGCAATGACAATAAACCATCCATCTTTCAGTTCGCGCGCGCAAAAGTCAATAAGTTTTTTGATATTCTCTTTCAAAACCAGGTTTTCGTTGTGAACCGGTACGGCGATATTTATTAACATAATTATTGTATTTCAAAAATCTTCGCTTCTTTATCTTCGTATTTTAAAACAAATTGCGGATTTTTTTCTATTTGTTCCAGCAATTTTTTTTCCGTGAGTTTTAATAAAAGAATGTTTGTTCCAAAATCGTTTTTTATTTTTTCCTCTGGTTTTGTTTCTTGTCTCGCGCCGATAGTCACCCAAGTTTTGTAAAGCTCTTGGTCATAGCGATAAAAAAAAGTTGGATCCATTCCGGCAGTGTAGACATTGTTACTGTTGTGATAAAAAAGCATTGGCCAATCAGACCACTGCGTGTGGAAAATCAAACTGCGTTCGGGTGTGTTTTGTTTTAGCCATTCGCTCGCGCCGGCCAGATATTGCCAACTAAATCCTTTGACGGTAAAATCGCGCAGTTCAATGTTTTTTCCGATAAAAACAACCAGCCAAGTGATGAGCAAATATGAAACAATAATTTTATTTACAGCATTTTTTTTCCAAAACTTTTTTATTTCATCTCTTGGCGAAAAATTTTGTGGCAAGGAAAAATCCAGCAAAAACGCGTTGGCTAAAATGAAAAATGGCGCAAAATATTCAATAAAGCGCATGGATTTGAGAGTCATCACGGCTAAGAGGCCGGAAAAAATATACAAAGTGAGAATCTGTTTGAATTTTTCTTTATTCACCGTTGCTCCGCCGGTCTTTACCCGCCATAAAAATACACTGAAAGTTCCAATGGTTAAAATCCAACCCAAGACATTAGTGGTTAAAAAATCCGTTATTTTCATCGGGTACCACTCCACGCCAACCGCGACTATGCCTTGATAATTTATCAACCCAATCTGCACCACTTGTTCCCAATAAAATTGAAGATTGTTTGGAAAAGACGGGTTGATAATCAAGCCGGCAGTAAGTCCGATTGTCACCGTGGCGATTAATTTCCAATTTATCCGTTTTAAAGCCCATTTGTTTATTAATAAATCACTAATTATCGCGCAAGCGGCCAAAATTATCATTAGCCCCCATCCGCCGTGCAACCAGACATAAAAAAAAGACAAAATGCCCAATGCCCAGTAGCGTTTTTGCCAAATTAGGGATAAGGCGATAAGTAAAACAATAATGGAAAGCGGGCCGGCTTTGGCTAAATTAATGCGGAAAACAAAAGCCGGGATGGAAAGCAAAATTAAAGTATAAAAAAGCGGCCAGCGGATTTGCCAACGTTTGAGAAAAAAATAGAAAAAAAATATAACTGCGGTAGCAAAAATTATTGAAGCGATTTTTACGGCTAACAGCGGCGGGAAAACAGTAACAAAAGGAATTAGGGCGAGTTGGTAAAGAAAATGCTGGTTTGTAAAATTTTGAGTAAAAGAAGTAAATTTAAGCCAAGGAAATTCTTTAATTACACCCTGTTCTTTCATTATGAGCGCCATCTTTGTGTGGTAAAATGAATCTGGGTCAACAAAAGTCGGCGCCAATTGCAAATAGGCGAAAAAGGTGAGGAGCAGGGTAAAGAAAATGGCGATTTTTATGCGAGTCATGCCTTTAAGTTTAGCACAGTTGCGGAGTTTGATAAATTGGAATACAATGTAAATATGGCAATTCGCAAGATAATAATAAAAGTGTCTCGCTCCAAACATCGTATTCCTCCCGAATTGCGCGAAGCGGCTTTTAAGCGCAAGGCCGGGCAGATAAAAAAGTATATTAAGCGAGAGTCAAGGCAAAAATTACTAAAAGAGCTGAATAGCGCGATTTGACAAGAGATAAAAAATGTGATATAATAGTAAAGCAAAGGTCGGAAATTAAGCTAAAAATATATTTCTAAATTTAATTTTTAATTCAAATCAATATGATTAAGAAAATTTTTAATTTTGTTTCGTTTTTAGTTATTTCTTCTTTAGTTTTATCAGTGCCTTTGACTGTTTTGGCGCAAGATGCCGGAACAATGCCGCCGCCAGGGGGCACTTCAGGGAGTTTCCAACAGCCAACTTCAGGTTCGGGCAACTATCAAATGCCATCGAGCAACTTTCAACAACCAATGGACAGCCAGCAATATCAGCAACCGATGATGAATAATTATCAAAATTTTCAACAACCAACAGGAGACCAGCAATTTCAACAACCAATGACCGGAATGCAACAGCAGCCCTATTCAGGCCAAAACTCTGGGAATACGGCTTCGTGTATGGTAAATGGCGTAAATATGCCAGGTGGTTGCGACCAATGGAATCAATCTACTGGTACTAGCGGTCAAAGCCAAATGGGTGGGCAGAATAATCAATTGAACGGACAGAGTGGTCAAGGTATGATGGGCGGCCAGCAAGGTCAATTTGGCGGTCCTCAAGGCGGTCAACAAGGTATGATGGGTTCGGACGGACAACAGGGCGGCCAATTTGGTCCATCTGACGAAGATATGGAAAAAATGGAAAAAATGCGAGAAGCGCAAGAAAAGAAAATGCGCATGAAGGGTTTGCAACAAGCCAAAAAAGGCATGACCCAGTTTTTAAGATCATTAAAAAATGTACAGGTCAAAATAGCTAAATTTGAAAAACAAGGTATACCTGTATCAGCTGACATAAAGAGCAAAATTGACGAAGCAGTTGCGACCATTGAAACCATTATTAACGCCACAGAAATGACTGATGAGATACAAGAAAAGATGGAATCTATGCAGGAAATGGGCGATGTCATGCAAAACATTATGCCGAAATTAGAGATGATGTCGCGCTTGCCACAGATGATTAAAAAAGCGCAGACGGAAATTAAACGATTGGAAAAAGCTTATGCTGGTGCGGCTAAAAAAGCTACCCGAGCAAAAGTTGATGTTTCTTCAGTCTTGGGAAATTGGCAAGCAGCTATTGATGAACTTAAAAATAATTTAGCTGCGGCTGCCAGCGGTCAGTTTGAAGAAGGTGAAGACCCGATGCAGGCAATTGGCGAAGGCGTGTTTGAAAATTTGGAAAATGCTTGGAAATATGATCAGATTATTAGAATGGCTTTGGATGTAAAACGCAATTTGCGCAACGTTGAATCCATGCTGAAAAAATATGAAAAGGCCATTGTGAAGATGGAAAAGAAAGGCGAAGATATGACCGAGGTCAAAGAAGTTTTGGCCATGATGAAAGAAAAATATATTGAAGTTAAGGATATCGCCTGGGATAAATTGGAACCAGAAGAGATTGAGGATTTTATCAGTGGCCTGGATGGTTATATGGAAATGCAGCAACAAATGGAAGAGATGCTTAATTTGGGCGGGCCATCTATGTTTGAACAGCAGATGAAACAAGGTCCGGCAAAAGAAGATAAGATGCCGGGAATGAATGTGCCGGATTTTGGCCAATTGATGAAAGCCAATGAAGACGCACAAAATCAGTTTGTCCAGCAATGGTCAGTGACTGAAGAAAAATTATTGGCTCAGTTTGACGCTGACAAGGTCGCCAAACTTAAAAAATTGTCCGCTCTTTTAGAGGCGGCTAAAAAAGAAGTGGCGGCTTTAGGTGCAGCTGGCGTAGGAATTCCATCTGATCTATTGGCGGCACTGGGATTTTCCAGCGCTTCCAGCATAGCGGTGAAATAAAAACAGGAAATAGTTAAAACGAAAACACCTCCAATTTTAGGAGGTGTTTTTGATGGGGTGCCCAACGGGAATTGAACCCGTACTGCGACTGCCACAGAGTCGCGTGATAACCATTTCACTATGGGCACCATTATAAACTATTATATTATTTTTGACCTCGCGTGGAATCGAACCACGATCTAGGGATTAGAAGTCCCTCATTCTATCCATTGAACTACGAGGCCGTCATTTTTTTCCGTGGAAATTTTTAAACACTTCCGCCAGGCCTTTGTTAGTGACATGGGTGTAGATTTGCGTAGTGGTAATGGAAGAATGACCCAGCATCTCTTGCACACTGCGAATATCAGCTCCGTTTTGCAATAAGTCAGTGGCATAGGAATGGCGTAAAACATGCGGAGTGATGTTTTTGGTAATACCGGCCATTTTGGAATATCTTTTAATAAGCCGCTGAACACTGCGCGGAGTCAGTTTTTCCCAATCCTTGTCTTTCATCTTTTTTTTGTCTCGTTGATTGTGCGCGCGATCAAGCGGTATAAAAATAAAAGGGTTGAAGTCGCGCCGAGCTTCCAGATATTTTGCCAGCCAGTATTTCGCTTGGTTTGATAAAAAAACAACGCGCCATTTGCCGCCCTTGCCTTTGACTGTAAATTCATCCTTCTTAAGGTTTATATCATCTTTTTTAAGATTTGTCAATTCCGACACGCGTAATCCTGTGCTGAAAAACAGCTCTAACATGGCTTTATCGCGCAATGAAGTGGATGTTTGAGGGGTAAGCGGCGCTCCCAATAGCCGCTCCAAATCACTGCCTTCCAAAAAGGCGATTTGCCTGCTTGGCATTTTGGCCAATTCAATTTTGTCCGGAGCTATCGCTTTGATGTCATTTTTTGCCAGATATTTAAGAAAGGATCGCAATGCAATCAGGTGATAGTTTTGCGTGGAAATTTTAATTGGATTTTTGGACTGGTTGTTCTGACGATTGAGCCACAGACGGAATTGACGGATATTTTCTTGAGTAATGTCAATCGGATTTTTGATTTTTGCGAAATTTAAAAAACGATCCAGATAAAATTGATAATTGCGCACTGTCAAAGGCGAGCGATTTTTTTCAATTTCCAAATGCTCCAAAAAACGGCGAAGATAGTCATTGATGTTGGGCATATTTTTGCTCTCTGTCTCTCATTATACGACACTTCCCAAAAAATAACAAATACAAAACGCCCCCAAATCGGGGGCGTTTGAGTATCTATTACACCAATGTCACGCTTGCTACTTTATCACCATCTTCTTTGAAACGCATCAGCCTCACGCCTTGGGTGGCACGGCCTAAAACCGACACAGTGCCAAACGGCAAGCGAATAATTTGGCCTTTGGTGGACATTACCATTAAATCCCGCTCATCTTTAGCATTGACCACATAGGCGCCAATTAATTGGCCGGTTTTTTTCGTAACTTTGGATGTTTTGATACCAGATCCGCCACGGCCTTGTAAACGATATTGCCCCAATGGAGTTCTTTTGCCCAGGCCCTCTTCGGAAATAATGAACAGTTGAAAATTTTTGGCTTGCGTTGGCTCCACTATATCCATTCCTACAATCACATCTTTGCCTTTTAAGCGCATACCGCGCACGCCAGATGCATTTCGTCCCATTGCGCGAATGGCTTTTTCTTTAAACCTGATTGACTGGCCATTGGCAGTCACTATCATTATTTCATCCGATCCGGTTGATGGTTTGACCCATTGCAATAAATCCTCGTTTTTTAATTTTAACGCGATCAAACCTGAACGGCGGACATTGGAAAGATCTTTCAAGTCAACTTTTTTAATAACACCATTATGCGTCACCATTACCAGATATTTATAGTCGCCCAGATCAGACATAGAAAGCACGGCTGAGACCTTTTCATCCGGCCCTAGTTGCAAGAAATTCACAATGGCTTGGCCTTTGGAAGTGCGTGAGCCGGGCGGAACATCATAGGCCTTGAGTTGAAATGCACGGCCTTTGGTTGTGAAAAACAGCAAATCAGCGTGCGTGGAGGTGGTGAAGAGCTGTTCCACCACATCTTCTTCTTTGGTGGTAACGCCAATGACGCCTTTGCCACCACGACCCTGCGTGCGGAATGTTTCCGGCGGCATTCGTTTGATATAGCCATCGCGCGTAATCATGACAATAGTGTCTTCGTTTGGCACCAAATCCTCCATTGAAAATTCCTTGACTCCGTGCGGCATCACTTGCGTGCGGCGTTCATCAGCATATTTGTCTTTTAATTCCTGAACTTCGGTTTTAATAATGCTTAAAATGCGTTTGGCAGAAGATAAAATCGCTTGCAATTCTTTGATTAATTCCAATTTTTCTTTTAATTCATCATCAATTCTTTTCCGTTCCAAATTGGCCAGTTGTTGGAGTTTCATTTCCAAAATTGCCAGTGATTGTATTTCAGTCAAGCGGAATTGTTTCATCAAATTCGTCTTTGCCTCTTCTTTGTCTTTGGATTTTTTAATTGTTTTAATGACAGCGTCAATGTTGTCCAAAGCGATTTTCAAACCCTTTAAAATGTGCGCGCGTTCTTCAGCTTTTCTCAAATCAAATTCCGTGCGGCGGCGCACCACCACTTGGCGATGTTTGATGTATTCTTCCAAAATGTTTTTCAGATTCAACACGCGCGGCTGAATGCCATCAACCAACGCCAGCATATTCAGGTGGAATGTTTCTTGCAGTTGCGTTAAATTGAAAAGTTGGTTTAAAACTTTTTTTGGATAGGAATCCTTTTTCAATTCAATAACAATGCGCACGCCGTCTTTGTTTGATTCGTCGCGCAAGTCCTTAATGCCTTCAATTTTTTTCTCATGCACCAAGTCAGCGATTTTTTCCACCAGTGTAGCTTTGTTGATTTGGTATGGAATTTCATGAACGATAATTTTGTAAAGTCCGTTTTTGTCTTCCACTATTTCTGTTTTGGCGCGCGTGACAACTCTACCGCGGCCTGTTGCGTAGGCCTGCGTGATTTCTTTTTTATCATAAATTATGCCGCCGGTCGGAAAGTCAGGGCCTTTGACAAATTCAGTCAAGTCCTCAACATCAGCATCTGGGTGTTCAATCAAATGATTTATGGCAGAGCAAAGCTCGCCCAAATTATGCGGTGGAATGCTTGTGGCCATGCCTACAGCAATGCCCATAGTTCCGTTTAAAAGCAGGTTGGGAAGGCGGGCGGGGAATACGGTCGGTTCCAAATGCATTCCGTCGTAGTTGGGAACGAAATTGACTGTGTCGCGTTCAATATCGGTGAGAATTTCTTCGGAAATGTGAGCGAGTTTTGCTTCTGTGTAACGATAGGCGGCAGCAGAATCCCCGTCAACGCTGCCGTAGTTGCCTTGTCCATGCACTAATGGATATCGCAGGGAAAATTCTTGAGCCATGCGCACCATGGAATCATAAACTGCCGTATCACCATGTGGATGATATTTACCCAGAACCTCACCGACAATCGTTGCCGATTTTTTAAGTTTTGCTTGCGGTTTGAGCCCCATATGCCACATGGCATAAAGAATGCGGCGATGCACCGGTTTAAGGCCATCGCGCACATCAGGCAATGCGCGCGAAATTATCACGGACATTGCATAATCCAGATAGGAATTTTGCACCTCGGTGACAATGGGCTGATTGATAAGTCGGCCAATTGGATTGGCAGAGATTTCATTGGATTCCAGTTTGGGCTTTGATTTTATGATTCTTTTCATAGTGGTTTTGAGGTATTTTTGTTTTCAATTTTCTTTTTTAATTCATTGATTTGTTCTGCATTCAGTGTTTCAGCCGGTGTCGGAACAGCTACTGAATTTGTCGCGGCTTTTTTAATAATATTTTCCAAATTTTTCATTTCAGCGGCTTTTGCTTGGCTATTTTTTAAAATATCCGACAGTTCTTTTTTGTTTAAAAAATTCAAATCTTCCGTAATTGAACCGGTGTTTTTAAAATTTTCTTTTATTCGCATTCCCCACAGTCCAATTAAAAAAGCCATTATCACAATCACTCCACTCCACATCATAATTTGCCGTTTGCGCAAATCAGACGCTGACATAATAGGCGCTGAGGACTTGGCGGCGTTTGCCATGATTTTTTCAATCGGCGCTTCGCGGTAAAACATTGTTGGAAAATCAATTTTTTTGGTCGTGTTTTTTTTGGTTTTTTGGCGCGGCATAATTATGTTTTTTCCAATAATACCAATCGGGTTTCATCTTGCGGCAAATCCCGTTTGGCGACTTTGAATTTTGGCAACCATTCTTTTTCTTTTTGTCCCAAAAGTTTGGCGAATTTATCAACAGGTTCAAAAAGCAGTTTGCCATTGGGCGGATTGAAAGAATGGGGTATAACAATGCGCGGCTCCAATTGGTTGACCAAATCAGAAGCCTCATTGGCGCCCAAAACATTGTTGCCTCCGCATGGCAGAAGCAAAATATCAATCAAGCCCAATTTATCCGCCATTTCTTCGTTCACTGTTCCTTTGAAATTGCCGAAAAATATGGTGGAAACATTTTCCGTGTCAAAATGAAACACCAATTGCGGCTCTTTTGGGTTTTTGGAAATATCAACGGCATAGACCATTACCCCGCGGACTTCGTATTCGCCAGGGCTCGCGATAACAAACGGTTCCCCGCTCAAAGTAATGGTATTTTTTTCACCGGAACCCAATAATACCAAGTCGCTTTTTAGGTTGCGCGGCAAATCGGCTTTTGGCTCCAAATACGGATTTATTAAAATAACCACCTCGTCGCGCCAAGGGGTTTTGGTTTCAATTTTAAAGGCGGAATGACCCAGCCAAGAGATGTGCATAGAAAAAAATTAGTGTTATTTTCTTTAAATAATTGTACCATAAAAAAAGCATGAGGGCAAGGGGAAAAAGTGTAAAAAAACAGGCACCATGTGGCGCCTGGGTTGGGAGTTGTGTTTGCGTGGTTTGGCCCCGCTATTCTGTGTCTGGCGGCTCTGGGGTAGTGCCGTCGTTGATGTTGGCTTTGGCGGCCGCTTCGTCAATGGCCTGCCTTTTGCCCTCTTCGTCAATGCGTTTGCCGTACTCTTCGAAGATCAAGGCGCAAGTATCGTCGGGCGCCAACTTGAGACGCCAGTCATTACCGTTGAGTTCGGCAAGTCGGTCGCATTCGGTTAGTTGTGACTGGAAGGCCTTTTCTCGCGCTTCCGGACTCCAACGCTCGCTGACGCTGATGATTGTCCATGCCATGAGACATCCGAGAATGACTGCCAAAAACATTTTGGCAATAGGTCCGAAGAGAAATGTGAATTTGGATGTTTTTGCAGGCAGCATCTGTCCCTCCTTGTTGTTGCTCACTGCGTTATGCAGCTCATAAAATAGTAGCATAAATCAGAAAAAGTTTCAAGATACTACACTTGACTTAACTGTAAATTTTGCTAAAATATGTGTAGTTTTATGTTTAAAATTCATTCCAAATTTAAATCTGCCGGTGATCAGCCGCAGGCCATTAATGGCCTGGTTTTGGGTTTGGAGAAAAAAATGTCCAAGCAAACACTTTTGGGCGTGACCGGTTCCGGCAAAACATTCACTATTGCCAATGTGATTGAGAAAACACAAATGCCAACATTGATAATCGCGCATAACAAAACGCTCGCGGCGCAATTGTGCAATGAATTTCGCGAGTTTTTTCCAAACAATGCCGTGGAATATTTTGTAAGTTATTATGATTATTATCAACCGGAAGCATACCTTCCGCATTCAGACACATACATTGAAAAAGAGGCAATGATCAATAATGAAATTGATCGTTTGCGCCATGCCTGCACCCAAGCGCTTTTGACGCGTCGCGATGTGATTATTGTGGCTTCCGTCTCGTGTATTTATGGCCTTGGTTCGCCAAAAGAATATGAAAAAATTGTTTTGCATCTAAAAAAAGGTCAGTTAATTTCGCGAAGAGATCTTTTAAAACAATTGATTGAAATGCACTTTGAGCGCACCACGAGCGACCTTAAACGCGGTAGTTTTCGCTTAACCGGGCCGGTATTTGAAGTAATGCCGGTGAATGAGGAAATGATTTATCGTTTGGAAATCAGTGAAAAAATTGAAAATATGGAATTGGTGGAGTCAATAACAAGAAAAGTGAAAAAAGTTTTGTCAGACATGTGGCTTTTTCCAACCAAACACTATATCGCCAGCGCCGAGATGACCAAACGAGCCTTTGAATCTATAAAAAGTGAATTGAAAGAGCGGTTGGCTGAATTGGAAAAGTCAGGAAAAATTTTGGAAGCTGAACGATTGCGCCGCAGAGTGAGTTATGATTTGGAAATGATAAAAAACATCGGCTATTGCTCGGGAATTGAAAATTATTCTCGACATTTTGACGGCCGCGCATCAGGCGAGCCGCCTTTTACTCTTTTGGACTATTTTAAAACCAATGGGAAATTTCTTACGGTGATTGATGAGTCGCATGTGACAGTTCCGCAAATTCGCGGAATGTATTTTGGCGACAAATCGCGCAAAGATACTTTGGTGGAACATGGTTTCCGTTTGCCTTCGGCGCGCGATAATCGGCCGCTTAAATACGAAGAATTTAATCATCGTACTGAGCAAATGATTTATGTTTCAGCAACTCCGGATGAGTATGAATTAAAAGAGAGTAAGCAGGTGGTTGAGCAGATTGTGCGGCCAACTGGTTTGGTTGATCCCGAGGTGATAATACGGCCGGTGACTGGTAAAAAAGGACTGTCTCAAATTGAAGATGTTATCGCGCGAATTAATGAACGAGTCCTGGTTGGCGAGCGAGCGCTTGTTACAACTTTAACCAAAAAAATGGCGGAGGATTTGTCGGAATTTTTAGAAAAGAAAAAAATAAAAGTGAGATATTTGCACAGCGACATTGAAACATTGGAGCGAATTGAAATCTTAACCGACTTGCGCCGCGGAAAAATTGATGTGATCGTTGGCGTGAATTTGTTGCGCGAGGGCTTGGATTTACCCGAAGTGTCTTTTGTGGCGATTTTGGACGCGGATAAAGAAGGATTTTTGCGCAACGCAGTGAGTTTGATACAAACAATCGGTCGTGCGGCGCGCAATGTAAATGGTTTGGTAATTCTTTACGCCGATAATATCACCGGCTCAATTAAAAAAGCCATTAGCGAAACCAATCGTAGGCGCAAAATTCAGCTGGCATACAATGCCAAACACGGAATCACGCCGAAGACGGTTGAAAAAAGCATTAGAAATATATTGGAAGAATTTGGCATCACCCCGAAAGGGCAAAAAGATAAAAATAAAAGTCGTGTGGCAAAGGTTGCTAAATTGGATTTACTTGGCGATAGCCGTCCGCGAGAGGAAATTATTAAAGAAAAAGAAAATCAAATGAAACAGGCGGCCAAGAATTTAGAGTTTGAACTAGCCGCAATTTTGAGAGATGAGGTAAGAGAGTTGAAAAGTGGATTGCGTTGACAGGCATGTAAAAAAAAGATATTCTGAAACTACAATATAGATACCATACCCCCATAGCCGCGACTAATGGGGCTTTTGAATTTTTTATGCAAGATAAAATAATAATCAAAGGCGCGCGCGAACATAATCTAAAAAATGTTAACTTGGAATTGCCGCGCAATAAAATGATTGTCTTTACAGGACTGTCCGGTTCGGGCAAGTCCAGTTTGGCGT
>Ga0209212_1004117_pt1 | contig 18323 bp, 23 predicted proteins | sample RifGroC2_FD_183996 | JGI IMG/M metagenome (GOLD analysis project Ga0209212, IMG submission 183996) | Groundwater microbial communities from Rifle, Colorado, USA - Groundwater C2 (SPAdes) (version 2) | ecosystem: Environmental > Aquatic > Deep subsurface > Groundwater | place: Rifle, Colorado...
TCGATGGGGCTAACAACAGAGAAGGAAAATTAATATGCAAAAATTTCTCCGAACATTCAAGATATCGCTCTTAACGGCATTCATGGTGCTTAGTCTGGCGTCGTCTGAAAGTAGCTTGGCCGCGAAGAGGGAAGGGAATTCCGAGGATGAGCCGGCGGCCAGGGAGAGCGCCAGCGCCCCCCTGCTCAGACGTGCGGGGGAGGGAATGGGTGAGACCGGACTGGACGGTGATGGCGCGCAAGACGGATGTGTTAGGCGGTATTGGGGGCGCGAGCATGATGCTCTGCGAAGTGTGTTCTGGGCGGGATTAGGAGGGTTGATGGCCAGCAGTGCGTGGGCCCTGGATACCTGGTTAGAGAGGCCAGGGAGGGGCTGGTATTGTTGGTATTCCGACAGACAGGAGTACCTGAACCAGTCGGTGTGCAAGTACTGGGGTGGGGAGGGGAATGGTGTCACGTACTGCTGCCAGGGCAACAACGAGGGACCGTATGGAGTTAGGCCTGAGTTGGTAGTCGAACCACTCGTCCTCGCACTGGTGGCCGTCGGCAGCCTCAGCGCCCTCACGGTGACAACGAGTGCTTACCTGTGTTGCGCTCACTCCGTCGGCGCAAACAAGCGAGTACAGCGGTAAGAGTGTGCTGGTGATTATTGTTTAATCTCAGGATGTACTGTGCCTTGCCTTCGTCCAACGCGAAATTTATTGTCCTAAAGTAATTACTTGCTGGTGGTTTGGTCCACTCACCTTAACTGGGCTAACAGGCACGATTTAGGAACTGCAGTGCAGTCTGTGATTTTTAAGTCTTGTGCATCGTTAATTTGTTGGATTTTTCGCAGGTGACCGAAGTGGGTCCGCCTTGAGAATCCGAAGAGCGAGCAAGCCTCTCTGGCGGACTTATCTGAGTTGTGGTAAAGGATGCGCGCCTGCTCGACTTTGTCATGATCCATAGCTGGCCTCCCGCCCGATTTACCTCTAGCCTTTGCAGCAGCGCGTCCGGCTATGCTCCATTACTCCCAAAACCCCAATTCCTATTGGTAAATACGTCACTTTATGGGATTTAACCCCATTCTGTAACATCCGGTCAGAAATCTACTGCCGTTGTAGCCACACTCTTCAAGGTGCATCCTTCAACAAGTGCTCGACGGATTCAGCTTAACAATATCCATCCCATCAACCCTTCTTTAGTGCATCTACCGTCCAACTGCTCCCCATACCCCTTATCCAGAGTCCGAGGCCTGTGGATAACACACTTCACACCGGAACAAGCACAGGCTCAGCCAAAATACGCAACCACAAGTAGTAGATCCGACAACAGCCCGAGTTTTACCGGAACTCCCGCCGGGCGCTGCCCACGGTAGGGGCACAACACAGGTACCCCCCCGTCCCCACCGTGATGACCCCGAGGGCGACTACCGCGACGCAAGCCGAAAGGACAGGTTGGCCTGAAAAAATCGACTGTGCGCCTTCCTTACTGTCACAGCACATCACTCGGAGGTACTGGTCAGGGCCCCCCCAATCACGACACTGTCCACCAGTACGGTTGACCACGTCTCCCGCATCAGCGCAACTCCCAACTTGCATCCGCCCAAAGTACGAATAGCCCCAACCAGCAAATGCGGTCAGTCCACCTACACCCCACCACAACATCGCCCGCATCCCATCAAAATCCCGACCAAAGAAGCGTTTACCACCACAGCCCCACTCACGTTTGATATCCTCGCCCCCCATCCGGGCCTCCCTGTTTGCGTGGTGCTCCGGCCGAACTGTGTACCGCGATTCTACTTCATCGTTGTTAATCTCACCCGGCTTCGTGGCCAAGCTACTTTCAGACGACGCCAGACTAAGCACCATGAATGCCGTTAAGAGCGATATCTTGAATGTTCGGAGAAATTTTTGCATATTAATTTTCCTTCTCTGTTGTTAGCCCCATCGAATTCAGAGCAGATGGGGAGGGATAGTCTTGCCGGATACTTCGATAGGGAGTCAACGACGGATCCCAGAAGTTTTCGGCATGGCTCTGTTTCTAAATTTTTATCTCTGGGAATGTCAAATAAGGCAATGATAGACTCAATCACATCATCGACATGGTGAACTTTGAAAGGAAGACCCGCATGCACCCAAGTTCTCCAACGATTGAGATACGAGTGCAGAGACTTCCCGCCTCCTTGCGCATAACGCCGCTTCGCCTTCACAATGGCTTTTTCCTGGGTTTGGAGACTTGGACTTAATCCATCAGGACTGATATGATAGCCTAATAAATCAAATCCCTTATGGCTACGCCCCAAATAGGTTTTTTCAGACCGCAAGGTCAACATTAAAGCATTCAATACTTTGTACATCTTAAGGCGCATCCTTCTGAGGACATGTCTTTTGCGGGCGACAAGAATAATGTCGTCTTGAAATCTAGCATAAAAACAATCCCCACGTTTCACCCGTCGTTCCATGGCATGATCAAGTGGCGTTAAATAGAGAGCCCCAAGGACAGGAGACACGGCTCCTCCTTTTGGAATGCCGCGCGTACAATGAAGGGAAGGTCCTATGCGGAGGATGGTACGCTGGCAATATCCGAGTACAGTCTCCATCAATCGTTCTGGCCATTCAATGGCTTTGAGCTGTTGGAAGAGAATAACGTGATTGAGAGAGGCATAATAGCTATAAACATCTGTCTTAAAAACGAAGCTATCGGGGGTGATCCACGACTGCAGCTCTCTGAGCATCATTTTGGCACCTCCCCATTGATGAAAACACCGTGGAGAGAGAACCGGTAAAATCCATACATTCATGAGTTTAGCTACAAGCTTGAGATTCCACCTCTGTTCTCTCTCAAACATCTCTATCCCCGTTTTTGCATCATAGGTCGTAAGAAACTTGAGGGGGGGTGATAGAGGGGAAAATTCCATACGCTCTCTGGGTTGTCTCTCTTGTTTACCTTCTGTGACACTTCCTTGTGGGGAGATATATTCCCATCATGAGAAGGTTTCGTCTTACTTTGTATTATGACTTTTAAAGTGAAGGCCTCCTTTTCATAAAAGTCAATAGTATTTTACAGCCGGAATTTTGCATCAAGAAAAGAAAAGTTTCCGTTTATTCATAATAATCAACGATGTAAAAACATCCTCCTTTTATCAAAATCGTTCGTTTGTGATAATCTAAATCACCAAAGGAATTGAGACCCAGATCTTTGACTTCAAAATTCTCAAAAACCCATCTTGAAAGTATTTTCTTATTAGATTACTCTGATGATGGGTTTTGAGAAGGAAAAACCATCTATGAGTCGTAGCTACAAAAAAACACCTATCATGGAAAATACAACCTGCCATAGTGAAAGGTTAGATAAAAGCCTTTGGCTTAGATTAGGGAGACGGAAGGAACGGATAAATCTCGACGCTCTCAATGCAGAAAATAAGGACGATTATTGCACGACCCATCAACGAGAAGTCAGTAACCCCCGGTATATGGGAAAAGACGGTAAAAATTACTTCTCCCCAGAGGAACAAGCGCAGTTTGTAAAAAGAATGGCCAATACAATTGGACAAGATTCTCAAGAACGAGCCTCATTAAAACGCCTACTTTATAAGCTAATGGGAAAATAAAGGGTTAAGAATGCATATTGGTTACGCCAGAGTTTCAACAAGTGATCAAAACATTAATTTACAAAAAGAAGCCTTAGAGATCGCGGCTTGTCAAAGAATCTATGAGGATCATACAAGCAGCACACGAGAAGACCGCCCTGGATTACATAAAGCCCTCGAACAACTTCGTGAAGGAGATACCTTTGTTGTCTGGAAGCTTGATCGTCTGGGGCGCAATGTTAAGAATTTGATTGAGCTTGTCACCTCTCTTGAAAAGAAGAATATTCACTTTAAGAGTCTCACAGATCATATTGATACCAGTAACCCCTCAGGGAGGTTCTTTTTTCATGTGATGGCCAGTCTTTCTCAAATGGAGAGAGAACTCATTGTTGAACGAACACGTGCAGGATTAAAGGCAGCAAAACTACGAGGGAGGGTTGGAGGTCGAAAACGACGCATGACCCCCAGCAAAATTGACTCAGCGAAGCAGTTGTTGGCCAATGGAATGCCCCCTAAGGAAGTAGCAAACAACCTCGGTGTTTCAATTCCAACACTCTATAGATGGATACCTGCCTCATCTCTTCCTTAACGTGCGTTTAGTGAGGTGATACCTTAAAAGAATACTATTGTAATTTTTCATAAATGTGGCATTGTTGATTTATGAAACTATAATGATATGGAAATGTGTAAATATGAAAGTTTTGGCAATCATCTCGCAAAAAGGCGGCACAGGGAAAACAACACTTGCTCTTAATCTGGCTGTCGCAAGTGAACTATCAGGAAACCCAGCCGCAGTCTTTGACCTAGACCCGCAAGCATCATCTATGAGTTGGAAAGACAATAGACCTGATGAATCACCAGCTGTCGTATCTCTACATTCAGCCCGTATAACACATTATCTCGATACAGCCCGTCAGAGCGGGGCAAAACTTGTAATATTTGACACGGCCCCTCATTCTCAAAAAGATGCACTGGAAGCCGCTCAGGCCTCTGATTTAATCTTGATTCCCTGTAAGCCGTCACTGATAGATTTGAGAGCTATCAGCTCAAGCGTGAAAATCGCACAGTTGGCTGGCAAGCCGGCAGTTGCTATTCTAACCCAAACACAGACTCGCGGCTCACTAACAGATGAGGCTGTAGAGGCAATTAAGAGCTACGAAGTTTCTATTGCCCCAGTAACGATTGGCAACCGTATGGCATTTATTCATGCCTTTACTGCCGGAAGGGGTGTTTTGGAAATCGAGCCGCAGAGTAAAGCAGGAGAGGAAATTACTTCTCTTTTTTCTTTTATAACCAACCTTATGGAGAACAAGGACAATGACGCAAAAGCCAAGCCTTCACGAAGCGCTGCATAAATCATCAGCACAGAGGAAGAAAATCATCGAAGCAGAAACTTCATCAGCAAGGGAAACTAAAAAGCTGATTGTAGTAATTCCAACAGAGGCACATTTACAGATTGACCAAATGAAACGTGATTTGAGGCGTAGATCGATGAAGGATGTTGTAACAGAAGCCTTGAACGACTTGTTTAAAAAATACGAGTATCCGCCGATTGCTTAATATAGTTTTATGCAAAATCATAAATATGAAGATATGAAAATATAAAAATGATAACCTGTATAAATCTAGGGAAAAGCCTTTCTCTCTTACTTGATGCAGCAACTGAAATCCAAATGGATCCAGAACCAACTGAGCAAGATAAAGCATTTCTAACTCGACAACTTGTACAGGTAACTCTTCCGCACTCCAGTCCCGGCAATGTACCTATATGGAAACGCAGGAACGGAAATTTAACCTTATCAATCAGACCTGGATGGAATCATGAAAAGGATCAGCCTATCGGTTATCCATTTGGTTCCATTCCAAGACTTCTGTTATTCTGGATAACAACAGAAGCCCTACGAACACAAAGTCGCAAACTTGAGCTAGGAGAAAGCCTAGCAGGATTCATGCGTGATATTGGTCTTGATCCTTCAACGGGTGGTGGTAAGCGTGGTGATGGACGGAGGCTTCAAAACCAAATGGAGAGGCTTTTTCGGGCAACTATTAGCTTGGAGATGATGGATACAAAAGATAAAAACGTAATTGGAAAACGTTGGATTGACATGCAGGTAGCTCCAGAAGGCGAATTATGGTGGAATTTCAAAAACCCTGGTCAGGCGACGCTTTTTGGATCTTGGATTGAACTTGGTGAAAAGTTCTATGAAGCAATTATAGCTTCACCTGTTCCGCTTGATAAACGGGCTTTAAGAGCCCTTAAACGCTCTCCACTAGCCTTAGATCTGTACGCCTGGGCAACTTATAAAACCTATTCTCTTAATCACCATAAAAAAGTGGAACAGTTTATTCCATGGCATGCATTTATGGCACAACTTGGGGCTGAATATAATGACCATAAGAATTTCAAGAAAAAAGCAAAAGCTGCATTCAAGAAAGTGCGCTCTGTCTACCCTGGATTAGAAATGGAGGAGGTTGATGGTGGATTCATAATTCGACAGGGAAAAACTGCAATACGTCAAAAACAATCACGTCGCAAACTATCCACAAAAATCAGTGGGTAAAATAAGTTATCCACGGTGAAACGGTACCCCCCAATTAATTCAATTATTTCAACGGAATTTTGAGTTATCCACGGTGAAACGGTACCCCTCTTATACGGTGAAACGGTACCCCCTTCCTATAGATATATCCTATAGTATAAGAACCTGTAGTTTGCGACGCTTAGCTGTGCAAAACTAAAATTGTTTTACACAGCTCGCTTGCACAACAACAAAAAGAATTTGTTTTTTATAAGAAAAAAAAGATGTAATTCTCAAAATTTATCTGGTCGGGTAACAAGAGAAGCATTGCTGCTTCTCCCGTCCCCTAAGAACCGTACGTGATAGTTTTCCATCATACGGCTCAAGCCTTTAGTAAGGTGGGATTGCTCACACCCGACCATAATCTTATGGCCTTCGCAATACGCATCTGAAGCCGTTGAACCGTTTTCTCAGCCTGTTTCCAAGGGATTTGATCCCAGGAGAGGGTTGATATCTGGTCAGGAGAGGCACCAATAGGACTAGCTATTGTCATTTGCATTCCTCCTTAAGGGTTCTTCAAACTTTCTTGCGATAAAAGACCTGTGGTAAGTGGGCTCGCTTTCGCGCCAGAGAAAACTCTGTATCCCTCCCATTACAGGAAGGCCTTTGCTTTTTACCACTTCCTCTACCTGCAGACCCATCAATGTAACCTTGCGGTACATTTTCCTGTTGCCAGGAGATCTACAGGCTTGCCACGTTCCACTTTGTAGACTTACACAGAACTTAGGAGCTCTTTCTCCACCGGCAACTCTGTGGTTCGCGATGCAGGAGCAACCGATCCTTGCATTCCCAGTTGCAGTGCCTTTTGACGAGAGTGTGGCAGTATCTTTCACTCTTTGTCGCTGACGATAGTTATAAGAGTTCACATCCGTTCTCCATATTCTGCTTCCCTAGTTCCTCACCACCCGATACTGGTAGTTTCAGATTTATTCTCACAAACAAATCCTACAGGGTTTCCTGCGGCTACATTGTCTCCAGAGCTTTGAACCAGAACGTTGCCATTCTCGCTCATCTGGATAGGGACAACTTGCGAAAAAGTTGGTTCAAGAAAGAGCCTTGTGAGATAACTATTTTGGGTCATTTCTCAATTCTCCTTTTGAACATTCTACAAAGCGACTTCGTGTCGCACAGTTGCTTGCAACAAAGTGCGCGTCGGATTTCCCGACGTATAAGCGCGCCTCTAAAATATTCGGACTTTCCTTTATTCACTTCCGCTCGTTATTTTCTCCATAAAAAATGAAAGACTATTAATCTAACAAAGCTCATCAAGAAACAAAAACAAGGCAGTTGCGAAATTTACCGCCCACACTAAACTAGCAAACGCTCAGGTCTTAGTTGAAAAACCCAATTTCATTAATTATTCATTGAAAATTTAATATATCAGGGTTATGATATATTTTGTAATTCTATAGGAGCTCTCTCATGAAAAACTTTGTTTTACCATCTATTGGTATCCTTGCATTTAGTATTTCTGCTGTCTATGCAGGTGGTGGTTTTTCAAGATTAGCTATTGAGAACTCATACCCTATGGTAAGACATAGAATTTCAGTAAAACCTAATTGGTTTATGATATACTCTTCTAGAAAATATGGAACATTAAGGCCTACAATAGGTTCAAAACCTACCAAACCAATGCCTGAAAAACCTTTTTATGAAGAGATGCCAAAAAAGGTTAGATTTCTAGATGAGCAGCATGAAAGATATGTTCCCGGAACTGGCAGCGTAAAAGAAACTTCAAAAGATTCTCTGCCAAATGTTGAGAAAAAAGACCCTAATACGACAATCATCACTCCTCAAAAAAAAAGGTAACTCTTCCTGAAGAGTTTGGTCAGCCCCAAAAAGGCAAGCATGATCAGTTTGCTGTTCTGAGTAGTCCCTTTGTAGGTCTTAGCTATAATGTCGTAGACGCCTTGTTTGACAAACGAAAGGTTATTACAACGCCCCAAAAGTACCCATGGAGTATCCATGGGTATCTTCGTTGTGTATTTGCTAATGGTACAGTGCATCGTGGAACTGGAACAATGATAAGCAAAAATTGTCTGTTAACTGCTGGTCACTGTTTATATAACGAAGATGCTGAGGAGGAAGATTTTAGACTTCCTATAAGTCTTACGTATTTTTCTGGATTGCACGACAATAATTACTTTTTGAAGACAGAGTATCGAAAAGTTTTTATTCATACTGCTTATAAAGAGTCCAATGATGAAAGTTTTGATTTTGGAGTTGTACAGCTAGAAAGGGATATAGGAGAACAAACAGGTTGGGCCTCTTTAAAAACATTGGATGATAAAGCCTTACACTCTCTCAAAATTAACGTTACAGGGTATCCTGTACATGTGAGTCCTTATAGTGTTCTAATAAAAAAACCAGCGTACTCCATGTACACAATGGAAGGTGCTGTTGAGTTGGTAAAAAAGCATAAATTTTACTACAAGCTCGATACCTCAGGTGGACAAAGTGGATCTGGTGTTTGGACTTTAGACAAGAACGGTAATGTCTTATGTGTAGGAATTCACGTTACAGGCTCTAAATTAGAAGGAAATGGTGCTGTTAGGGTAAACGAGGAAAATTTAGAAACAATTACATATTGGTTGGATATGATGAGACAAAATCCATAAGCTCCCTTGCTTAAGAAACACAGGTTTGCTATCCTTCATCTATAAGAAGTAGAAAAGAAAGAGGCTACTAAGATTAGATTCGACCCTATTAAACTAAAGAAAAAAGTCATACACATCACACAATTTTTATGATCACATATAAAGGCTATACTGGATCTTTTATCTTCGATGAAAAAGAAAATCTCTTCAAAGGAAAGGTTGCAAACTCTAATTATCCAATCTCTTTCCAAGGAAAATCCATAAAAGAAATGAAACAAACCTTCTATGATTCCGTTGATGAGTATCTCCACTGGTGTAAAAAATACGGCAAGATCCCTGAAAAACCTTCAACAGACTCAACGGAATAAACATGCTTTTTCATCTTGAAGATAGTATCAGAAAGTGATACTATTAAGAAAGAATGAGAAGAAAACACGCCAGAACCTTGAATGCTATTTTCTCTGATCCTATTCAATCAGGAATATTATGGCGTGATATTGAGACAATGTTAGAAGCTTTGGGGGCAGAGATATATGAAAGAAGAGGCTCTCGTGTTTGTGTTTCTCTGAATGGAATTGATGCTGTCTTTCATCGTCCTCACCCTCGTAAAGAAACAGATAAAGGTGCCGTGAGTTCTATGAGACGGTTTTTAAAAGAAGCAGGAGTTGAACTATGATGGAATATAAAGGCTATGTTGGAAACGTTACTTTTGATGATGACGTAGGCATTTTTCATGGAGATGTTGTTAATACACGCGATGTCATCACCTTTCAAGGAAGGACTGTAGATGAAATTCGAAAGGCTTTTCATGAGTCTGTTGATGAGTATCTTGACTGGTGTAAAGAGAGAAATAAAACGCCAGACAAACCTTTTTCAGGAAAGCTTATTGTTCGGATTCCCCCTGCTCTTCATCGTTCTATCTTTCTTTCTGCAAAACAAGAAGGAAAAAGCTTGAACAGATGGATCGAAGATCATTTGATGAGCTCGTTCCCCCCTACATCTGAAGAATCGCTTACTCATCATCATTAAGATGATTTATAAGTCTCAGCGGCTCTTGTTATTCTTGCTTTGTCATAACTTTTAACGCCCGTGGCCATAAAGCACTACGCTCATTTTATGAGCGCATAAGTGCACCTCCTTCGGATGATAAATTCTTGAGGGTTCCCCCTAGCATAAAATACCTCTAAAACCTCCTAGGATCGTCTCACAGAAGCGAAAATGATTTTTTCGCGGAAGAATGCGTAAAAAAGAATTAAACACGCCAGAGGGCCATAAAAACGCGTTTATTTGCGTTGTGTAGGAAATCTCTGGTCAAAAGACTCTTATTGTTTTCTCTATCTCTCCCCATTCAAAGCCCTGGGTTACAGCTAGAAATTAATGAACTTGAGAATCAATCATTTCTCCGGTTCTTCTTTTTTTGGCGATTCAGTTTTTGATGATGGTATTACTAATGGTATCCCTTTTTCATTTGCGTTGTCTTGAATTGAAAATTGTATTGCATCTGCTGTTTCTTCTTCCTCATTTTCAGCACTAGAAATTTCTTGTGCCTTCTTGACGTCTTTTTCCTCTTCTCCTTCTTTAGGACAGAAAGTGGAAGAAGAGCTTGAAGAACTTGTAGTTTGCTTTCCTGGAGGAGTCTCATCAATTTCTTCTTTATTATTGGTAACTGAAGATTTTTCATCGTAGTTCTCACCTTCGCTTTCACTAGCCCCTCCAAAAAGATCTAGATATTCTTGATGAACATCTTCCTTTTTTAAGTTGTGCGCCTTCTCTCCCCCTCTTAGCTCTTTAATAATTCTCTTTGTTGCTTGCATTCGATGAGCCTCATCAGGAGCCCCTTGAAATGCATTAAGGGGACCATATGGAAAGTCGGAGCCATCTCGAGCAGTAATAGAGCCTGTGGCATGAAAAAACTCATCAAGAGGGGTTGGAGTTTCTTGTTTTGATAAAGTTAATGCCCCAACGATAGCTGACGCTACAGGTACACTATCATAGGAACGCTTGTCTCCTAACATATACTCGGCTTTCCTTTCAGCAGACACTCTCGGGCTAGAAGGCACTTTTGTTTTATATTGCTTCTGATTCTTCTCAATAGTGGTAAAAAAACTAGCAAGAGATTCTGTTGCTGTGTTATTTTTTATGGCAAACCCGGAGGTTTTCTCCTCTTCTGGAGTCCCCTGCAATCGTCGTGCGACTTCAAAATCTAGGAGAATATTTAAAATTTCCAAATCCAAAGTTGCAGCTTCTTTTGAAAGAGTAGGATAAAGAATAATAGGATGATAACCTCCCTTAGCGCTCCGAGAATTTACGAGTTTTTCCGAAATTTGTCGTTGATATTCAGGAGAATAAATATGCAATATGTCATATATAATTGTATATGCACCAATAGTAGTAATTATTCCATTCCCTGGTTGTCGGAGGTCAGGGATTAAATCAAGTTGGAATGGTTTATTATGAAATATAAAAGGTATGGATAGCTTTTGTGCTAAACTATACGTGGTTAACTCTCTGAACAACAATATTCTCGTGCGAGAAGATAATCCGTCTAAACTAATTTGCGTTGGAGGATGGTTGTTTTGGACCTCGTGTTTAAACGTGTCTATTATTCCTCTTAACACAGGCTTGCGCGTGAGTCGTCTAAAGAAACGTTCACTTACCTCTTGATGTCGTTGATACTCTGTATCACTGTCATAACCATCATCAGGAAGTGCTTCTTCTAAGCTTTTCATAGAAAACCTATTATCTTCTTCTGAATTTTTAGAAGAAGATGAGGAAGATGAAGAAGATGAAGAAGAAGAGGATGGGGATTTATTAAAGTTACCTTTCTCATCATCCTTATCCTCATTCATTGAGTTTGCTGGCGATAATGATAGAGAAACCAATGCAATTGAAAGAGCAGAAACAGTTAATAAGTTCAAATATCTTGTTTTTTTCTCCCTAATTTTAATCATAAATTCTCCTGTTTTTTGTGTCTTATTAGTTAGCTAATCTTGATTAGCTAACAAAAAAGTATTTACTCTTAATTTAAATAAGTCAAGGCCCTGATTTTTAGACACTGTGAATATTTCCACACAACGGCCACAGTTGATTTTCTCACAAGCTTTTGTGGGATTAATAGCCTTCCATTTTTACGGAGGAAGCAGGCGAGCAGGAACGAGCAAAGGAAAGTCCGAGAATTTTAGGAGGGACCCTTATGGAAATTGCATTGTAGGGAATGTTCGCGAGCCGAACCACTATGTCGTATGGTGAGGCCGATGTGTTAGAGGAAGAAACGGATAAGAGCACTCTAACAGAGCGACGGGGTATGGGTCCAGACAAGCATACAAGGAATGGAGAGATAACGTCGGGAAGGTCCATTGATCACGCAGGGACTAACAACAACCTGCAGAGACTCATCAGATTAGGTACAACGAAGCTGAGGAGAGACGATGGATTGGCGCATGAGTTCGTAAGAGCGATGAGGGGAGGGTAACTCCTTCCTAAACGATGGGAACATCATTTCCTGAAAGGCAACACCCAACAGGAGCAAAGGAACTCTCGGCGCTTAGCGGTCATAGAAACCATACACCTTTCAGAACTCAGATTCTGGGAGTAGGCAGTGGGCCTTCTATGGCGAGGTACAGAGTAAACCGATAGAGGAAGGGGTGTATGCGAGTTAGCGCTTAAGCTTCGCTTTTATCGGGAAGGCTTTGTAAGGAAAGCTAAGGTCGCCAACCGGACTCGGGAAACCCGACCGTCCGGGATGAAAAGGGGGCTTCGAGGAAACGTAAAGCGAAGGGAGCCAGATTGAGGACCTCTACGAAAGGAGAGGATACATCCACTGGACCCTAAGGTTGTTGCGCGCCTCGATTCTACCCGACAGACCAAAATCCACAAAACTCCTAAGATTTTTTATCAGACACGATCTCAAGAGAAAGCGCTGAGACAGACAGAAAAAAACCAGAAGAATTTTCAACCGAATAAATTTAAGCGCCCCACGAAAATCACCAAAGGGGGTTATGGAAGTGATTCGTCAGAATTACGACATACGCAATATGCGTTGTCAAAAATGACAACGCGCGTTCAAGTATCTACTTGACTTTCACTCCTCATATAATACCGTTGTTACGGTAACGGTCAGGGAATAAAATTAAATGAGCTCTACAAACGCAGACCGTCAAAGAAAATATAAAGAAAAAAGGAGAGCCAAAGATCTTTCTCTTGTTCAAGTTTGGGTGCCTAAGGATAGAATCGTGGAGATTAAATCTATAGCGGCGGGAATGGCAGAAGAGGGGAGTCGAGTTCGAGATCTTGATTTAGAACCGAGCCAAAGGCAGCTCAATTTTGCGCAGTTCTTGTGCGATAAGAAGGGATTAAAAATTAATCAGGAAGTTCTTTCAAGTTCAAAGAAACTTTCTGAGTGGTTGAACAAAAATAAGAGGAAATCAGACAAGATTTAGAAAAAAGAATTGATTGTCGCTAACGTGAGAATGAGATAGACTAAGCGCAATGCCCAGGTGTCCTCAATCTAAACACCCGAGCATTGCTCATCACAACCAAACCTTACTCTAGGAGGCTTGATCATGACTAATCCTGATATACAAAATTCTCGCCATTTATTAAAGCGTCTTCATGAAGAAATGATTTTTTTGAGCAGGCTTATGGCTCAAGAGCAAATCGTTTCATCCCTATGAAAACTCATACAGCGCCTTAGGGAGAGGGATAACAGGAAGACCTTCTAAATGATAAGTGTCTTGAACATGAGCCCATATTTGTCCTTGGGGATATTTTTTGATTTGTTTAAGATCTTTGGGACGAAGTTGTTTACCCCATTTAATTTCGATGGGGATGAAGGTTGATCCTTTTACATAGGCCAAGTCAACTTCTCCCTCTGCCTTGATATAGTAGGTCGGATAAAGACGCTTTGCGTGATTAATCACGGTCGTCTCTACGAGAGAGGAAAGAGTCTCCGTGTGAGTGAGCGTTTTTTCAAGGCTATACCTTGGATCTAACCAAAGGTTAATGGCATGATAGATAAAGGGATCGGAAAAAAAGAGGCGCTTGGCCTTTTTAGGAGCCGCCATACATTTGTGTTCTACAAGCGCTTCCTGAATAAAGAGGGCCTCCATAGATTGCATTATATCTGCGTATTCTTGGAGGGTTTGGTGATGATCAATCTCTGTATGATGAGCTAGAGAGTTCCATGTTATTTGTGTTCCATAGGTTTTTAAAACAGCCAGAAGAAAATCCTTGAGATATTTTTCCTTCTTGCCTCTTTTAAGAAAGTCACCCCGGATCCAATCGCTATAAGTTTGAAAAGTAGAAGGCTGGACTTTATTATGAATAGCGATGTCATTAATAGCCGTTAAAAACCCTCCATGGACGAGATAAGATTGAAAGGCCTCATAAAGACGAGAAATATTCCAGTTTTCCTCCTTTCCATGGACGAGGGTGACATATTCTTGAAAAGAAAGAGGATAATAATGGAAATCGACTTGAGAATGTTTTCCCCGTCTTCCTGGAAAACGCATTCTTGCTTCTTTCATGAGAGCAAGATCCGAGCCTGTTAAAACCATCATACAGTTTTCAATGAGTCCACTATCAGCCAAAAACTTAATGGCTTTATCCCACTCCTTAATGTAGGTCACCTCATCAAGGATGATGGTCTTAAAGGAGTCTTTAGGAGACATCATTTCAAAGGCTTCTTTGATAATATGGAGGAGACGGTAATGATCATCAATAAGCTCACCCGTTAAAAAAACAATAGACGTTGCAGGAACTCCTTTTTTGAGAAGAGAACTTATCCATTGTTTGAGGAAGGTAGTCTTTCCAATTTGCCTTGCTCCTCCAAGGGTATACACGCCTGGTATTTGAAAGGGAAAAAGATGTAAGAGAGAGGATTCAAAAACATAAGGTTGAGTTTTGAGTTTCCGTAAATGGGGGTCCAAATTCTCATACGAAGAAGAATTATCGAGATGAGCGTTATTAAGCGTGAAGAAAGGATCCATAGAGCAAAGGTACCTCTTCTTTCAATAGCAGTCAATATACTTTATCTAAAAACAGTCACGCATAAAAATCCATTGTAAGGAAAAGAAATCTTCTGTAAGATGGACACAACGCCCAGGTGCAATCAACACCCGAGCGTTGCTAAACACAACCAACCCTGTCAAGGAGGCTTGATCATGTCTGACATTACCATACACAACTTTCAGTACTTTTTAAAAGAACTAGAAAACAATTTAAGGAAAATGGATTCTTTGAGAGAACAAGAATCCATGGAACTTGAAAGGATACACGTTTTACATAACGTTATGTCTAAAATGTGCCAAAATTGGAGTCAACAATTAGAACATAGGTAAAAGAAAAAGAGGGTTAACACTTCATTCATTGTTAACCCTCTCCTTAACATGTAATTTTTTCAGTTTTCCTTTCCCCAAAGAGGTCTTATTTTATTATCACAAACGAACGATTTTGATAAAAGGAGGATGTTTTTACATCGTTGATTATTATGAATAAACGGAAACTTTTCTTTTCTTGATGCAAAATTCCGGCTGTAAAATACTATTGACTTTTATGAAAAGGAGGCCTTCACTTTAAAAGTCATAATACAAAGTAAGACGAAACCTTCTCATGATGGGAATATATCTCCCCACAAGGAAGTGTCACAGAAGGTAAACAAGAGAGACAACCCAGAGAGCGTATGGAATTTTCCCCTCTATCACCCCCCCTCAAGTTTCTTACGACCTATGATGCAAAAACGGGGATAGAGATGTTTGAGAGAGAACAGAGGTGGAATCTCAAGCTTGTAGCTAAACTCATGAATGTATGGATTTTACCGGTTCTCTCTCCACGGTGTTTTCATCAATGGGGAGGTGCCAAAATGATGCTCAGAGAGCTGCAGTCGTGGATCACCCCCGATAGCTTCGTTTTTAAGACAGATGTTTATAGCTATTATGCCTCTCTCAATCACGTTATTCTCTTCCAACAGCTCAAAGCCATTGAATGGCCAGAACGATTGATGGAGACTGTACTCGGATATTGCCAGCGTACCATCCTCCGCATAGGACCTTCCCTTCATTGTACGCGCGGCATTCCAAAAGGAGGAGCCGTGTCTCCTGTCCTTGGGGCTCTCTATTTAACGCCACTTGATCATGCCATGGAACGACGGGTGAAACGTGGGGATTGTTTTTATGCTAGATTTCAAGACGACATTATTCTTGTCGCCCGCAAAAGACATGTCCTCAGAAGGATGCGCCTTAAGATGTACAAAGTATTGAATGCTTTAATGTTGACCTTGCGGTCTGAAAAAACCTATTTGGGGCGTAGCCATAAGGGATTTGATTTATTAGGCTATCATATCAGTCCTGATGGATTAAGTCCAAGTCTCCAAACCCAGGAAAAAGCCATTGTGAAGGCGAAGCGGCGTTATGCGCAAGGAGGCGGGAAGTCTCTGCACTCGTATCTCAATCGTTGGAGAACTTGGGTGCATGCGGGTCTTCCTTTCAAAGTTCACCATGTCGATGATGTGATTGAGTCTATCATTGCCTTATTTGACATTCCCAGAGATAAAAATTTAGAAACAGAGCCATGCCGAAAACTTCTGGGATCCGTCGTTGACTCCCTATCGAAGTATCCGGCAAGACTATCCCTCCCCATCTGCTCTGAATTCGATGGGGCTAACAACAGAGAAGGAAAATTAATATGCAAAAATTTCTCCGAACATTCAAGATATCGCTCTTAACGGCATTCATGGTGCTTAGTCTGGCGTCGTCTGAAAGTAGCTTGGCCACGAAGCCGGGTGAGATTAACAACGATGAAGTAGAATCGCGGTACACAGTTCGGCCGGAGCACCACGCAAACAGGGAGGCCCGGATGGGGGGCGAGGATATCAAACGTGAGTGGGGCTGTGGTGGTAAACGCTTCTTTGGTCGGGATTTTGATGGGATGCGGGCGATGTTGTGGTGGGGTGTAGGTGGACTGACCGCATTTGCTGGTTGGGGCTATTCGTACTTTGGGCGGATGCAAGTTGGGAGTTGCGCTGATGCGGGAGACGTGGTCAACCGTACTGGTGGACAGTGTCGTGATTGGGGGGGCCCTGACCAGTACCTCCGAGTGATGTGCTGTGACAGTAAGGAAGGCGCACAGTCGATTTTTTCAGGCCAACCTGTCCTTTCGGCTTGCGTCGCGGTAGTCGCCCTCGGGGTCATCACGGTGGGGACGGGGGGGTACCTGTGTTGTGCCCCTACCGTGGGCAGCGCCCGGCGGGAGTTCCGGTAAAACTCGGGCTGTTGTCGGATCTACTACTTGTGGTTGCGTATTTTGGCTGAGCCTGTGCTTGTTCCGGTGTGAAGTGTGTTATCCACAGGCCTCGGACTCTGGATAAGGGGTATGGGGAGCAGTTGGACGGTAGATGCACTAAAGAAGGGTTGATGGGATGGATATTGTTAAGCTGAATCCGTCGAGCACTTGTTGAAGGATGCACCTTGAAGAGTGTGGCTACAACGGCAGTAGATTTCTGACCGGATGTTACAGAATGGGGTTAAATCCCATAAAGTGACGTATTTACCAATAGGAATTGGGGTTTTGGGAGTAATGGAGCATAGCCGGACGCGCTGCTGCAAAGGCTAGAGGTAAATCGGGCGGGAGGCCAGCTATGGATCATGACAAAGTCGAGCAGGCGCGCATCCTTTACCACAACTCAGATAAGTCCGCCAGAGAGGCTTGCTCGCTCTTCGGATTCTCAAGGCGGACCCACTTCGGTCACCTGCGAAAAATCCAACAAATTAACGATGCACAAGACTTAAAAATCACAGACTGCACTGCAGTTCCTAAATCGTGCCTGTTAGCCCAGTTAAGGTGAGTGGACCAAACCACCAGCAAGTAATTACTTTAGGACAATAAATTTCGCGTTGGACGAAGGCAAGGCACAGTACATCCTGAGATTAAACAATAATCACCAGCACACTCTTACCGCTGTACTCGCTTGTTTGCGCCGACGGAGTGAGCGCAACACAGGTAAGCACTCGTTGTCACCGTGAGGGCGCTGAGGCTGCCGACGGCCACCAGTGCGAGGACGAGTGGTTCGACTACCAACTCAGGCCTAACTCCATACGGTCCCTCGTTGTTGCCCTGGCAGCAGTACGTGACACCATTCCCCTCCCCACCCCAGTACTTGCACACCGACTGGTTCAGGTACTCCTGTCTGTCGGAATACCAACAATACCAGCCCCTCCCTGGCCTCTCTAACCAGGTATCCAGGGCCCACGCACTGCTGGCCATCAACCCTCCTAATCCCGCCCAGAACACACTTCGCAGAGCATCATGCTCGCGCCCCCAATACCGCCTAACACATCCGTCTTGCGCGCCATCACCGTCCAGTCCGGTCTCACCCATTCCCTCCCCCGCACGTCTGAGCAGGGGGGCGCTGGCGCTCTCCCTGGCCGCCGGCTCATCCTCGGAATTCCCTTCCCTCTTCGCGGCCAAGCTACTTTCAGACGACGCCAGACTAAGCACCATGAATGCCGTTAAGAGCGATATCTTGAATGTTCGGAGAAATTTTTGCATATTAATTTTCCTTCTCTGTTGTTAGCCCCATCGA
>Ga0209212_1004119_pt1 | contig 18322 bp, 16 predicted proteins | sample RifGroC2_FD_183996 | JGI IMG/M metagenome (GOLD analysis project Ga0209212, IMG submission 183996) | Groundwater microbial communities from Rifle, Colorado, USA - Groundwater C2 (SPAdes) (version 2) | ecosystem: Environmental > Aquatic > Deep subsurface > Groundwater | place: Rifle, Colorado...
CGGCTACGTTTGCGAGATTCCCCCCGGCGGGAACCTGAAACCGCACAGACAGCTCTATGAGGAGATCATCCTGATCGCTGCCGGCAGGGGCGCAACGACTATTGGGTACGACGGCTTTCCGAAGCGAACTTTCGAGTGGGAAAGAGGCAGCCTCTTCGCCATTCCTCTTAACGCATGGCATCAGCACTTTAACGCCAGCGGGAGCGAGCCGGCCAGATACATGGCGCTCACCAGCGCGCCGGTGGCCTTTGAACTCTACCGCGACCCGCAGTTCATCTTCAACACCAGCTACCTGTTCAGGGACCGCTTTAACCCGGAGGAAGAGGATTTTTTCAGCAAGGAGGGGAAATACTACACGGAATACTACGGCGGCATCCTGCACTCAAACTTTATCGCCGACATCAGGAAAATCAACCTGGTGCCGCGGGAAAAGAGGGGTAAGGGGACGCGGAACATGTACATCCACATGGCCGGCAGCGCCATGCTCGCCCATGTCTCCCAGTTTCCAGTGGGGAGGTACAAGAAGGCCCACCGTCATGGCCCCGGGGCACATGTCTGCCTGCTGGATTCGACTGGCTACACGCTCATGTGGGATGAAGGGGAGGCGCCCAAAAAGTACGACTGGCACGAGGGCAGCGTACTCTCGCCTCCCGCGGGGACCTGGCACCAGCACTACAACACGGGAAAAGAGCCGTGTAAGTTCGTTGCCCTCCACGCTAATACGGCGGTTCAGAGGGAGGAAAAAGGAATCGAGCAGATCGAATTTGAAGACGAGGATTCTTCTATGAGGAAGCTGTACGAGGAGGAGTGCGCTAAGAACGGTGTTAAGCCGGATATGGGATAAGGAGAAGGACAATGTACGGATGGAAGGCACGAGTCGGACATGTCAGCGCTTCCAGGGGCGATGCCTTTGTTTACGAGTTCTATCGCATGATGCCCGAGGAGTTCATGTTGCTCAACACTACCGGCAGAATCCGCCAACTGGCGGATGATCATATCAAGAAGCAGCTTGAGTTTATCGAGGATGCCGCCGTGGATCTTGAGCAGGCCGGCGCCGATGTGGTGATTGCGGGCGGCTCGCCCATGTTCACCATGATGGGTTACGGAAGCGATGTCGAGGTGACCCAACATATTCAATCGAAGCTCAAAGTACCGTTTACCCTGGGGATCACGGCGGAGATGGAGTCGATGCGCAAGCTGGGAATTAAGAAGCCGGTGGTCGTGACTCCCCACCGGGACGACATGAATGAGCGGCTCGCCGGGTTTCTCACCAAGGCCGGATTCGAGGTGAAGAAGGTCGGCGGCTTGGGAATTCTCAAAAATGCTGAAATAGGAGCCCAGCACGAATACGTTTCCTACAGGCTGGCAAGAAAGCTCTTCTCTGAAGCGCCGGATGCCGATGGGATCTTTCTCCATTGCCCTCGCTGGCCTACCATCCGGACGATTCCTCTCCTGGAAGAGGAATTAGGTAAACCGGTGGTCAGCTCGACGCAGGCCATGATCTGGCAATGCCTTAAGATGATCCGGGTAAAGGTCAAGGTGGACGGGTGGGGCAGGCTTATGGAAACGTTGAATGAAGCACCGTAAGTCGGGGCTGTAGTTTAAGGAGGGGAAATAGTTCGTTGACAGAGAAAAAAACGCCCATCGTGATTCAGGGAGGCCGGCTGATCGACGGAAATGGGGGCAAACCCATGGAGCGCGCCACCGTCATTATCGAGGGCAACCGCATCAAAAGGGTAGCTCAGGGAAAGGTGGATTTTCCTAAAGAGGCCCGTCTCATTGAAGCCGGCGGAAAGACGATTCTTCCCGGTCTGATAGACAACCACGTACACTATCGCAATCACAGCGGTGAGTTGTTTCTCGCCCACGGGGTGACCTCGGTTCGAGACCTGGGCAACCCTGTGGACTGGATCCTGGCGCAGAGAGATGCGATCGCATTGGGGAAGGTCCGGGGCCCAAGGATCTTTTGTGCCGGCGGCGGCTTCTACGGTAAAGCGACTCGGGGACACCACATGGTGCCGACTAACCCGGAAGAGGGCCGGAGGATGATGAGGAGATTAATCGAGCGAGGCGTAGATTACGCAAAGATCCACCTGGGTGTTCCGCTCGACATCACCCGAGCCGTCGCGGACGAGGCCCACTCCGTCGGGATGAGGGTCTCAGGTCATTTAGAGGCGAGCCTCATTCCCTACGCCGAGGCCGGTGTGGACGGGGTGGAACATGCCACCGGGTGCGCTGAAGCGACGATAAGAAGCAGCGAAGGTATTAGAAAATTCCAGGGGCTCAATCTGTGGTTGCAGAAATTTTTGGGTCCCTGGACGCTGGCTGAAACGAAGCACTTTCCTGAGGTCACCGAGTCATTGGCGCGGAAAGGGGTCTTCATCGAGCCCACCATGGTCCTCTGGGGCGCCTCTTTGGGGATGAGGAAAAAGTGGGAGAGGGAGGACTATGAGCTTCTTAAAGAGCCCGGCCTTTCCTATATTCCTGAGGACCAGAGGCTTCTCTGGCTGGATCACCATTATGCGGCTTACGGGGCTAGAGTCAGAGATGAGCCCAAACGAGATGTCGTGATCGGGAATCGTTACTCGATTTACGGGATCCTCCCTGAAGAGCAGCTAAGAGAGGGCCACGGGAGGTTGCAGGAGTTTCTCTGTCGACTGGTGCAGGCCGGAGGCAACGTGGTCACCGGCACGGACTCGGGTGCCGCCGACATTCCCGGGATCAGTCTCCATCGGGAGCTGGAGTTCATGGTTGCCGCAGGCCTCAGTCCCATGCAGGCGATTCAGGCGGCAACCAAGGTGGGAGCAGACTATCTGGGCAAGGAAAAGGAGTTGGGAACCGTGGAGGAGGGAAAGCTTGCGGACTTGATTGTCGTCGCAGGAGACCCCCTGGAGAATATTACCCATACCCGCAGGATCGACAATGTGATCAAAGATGGGGAGATTGTGGATACGCGCTATCATGAAAGCTTTTCCAATCCCATCCCCCGACCTACAAGCGTGGAGTTCTACGGTTACCCGAACCCCAAGCTTGAGGAGGTCTCCCCGAAGGTGATCAGTGAGGGAGATGGAGAGACAGAGTTGGTTTTAAAAGGAAAAGATTTTTTTCCCGCTTCCATCGTCTGTTTTAGTGCGAACCCCATTCCCACACGCTTTACCAATCAGGAGGAGATCCGGGCAGCCCTTCCCTCCCACTTGGTGCACGCGGGAACTTTCCCAATCGTGGTGATTAACCCCAAGCCCAGAGAGTTTCCCGACGGGGGAGGGGTCTCGAACCCTCTCCCCCTCATTATAAAATTTGTAGATGCCAACTTCCCCCAATCTTATAGAGGAGCCGAAAAAATCAACTGAAGTTCTTTAGAGAGGAGACAGCGATGTACCCATACAAAATTTTATCCAGTCGGATGATCTACGGCCTTGCGCTGAATATGCTTCTGTTTCTGGCGTACTCGCACGTTGGCCGCGCCGAATCGATCGACGAGTTGTACGAGAAGGCAAAAAAGGAGGGCGGGAAGCTGGTTCTCTATGCGCCTCTTTCTACGAGAACCCAAGAAGTGGTGCTCCCAACCTTTGAAAAACGTTTCCCCGGAATCAAAATCGATCACATCGATGCCACCTCTGACGCGCTGGTGACCCGGGCAGTGACCGAAGCGCGCGGGGGTAAGGTCTTCGGCGACATATTCGCCGCAACTTTGGCGTACATAACGCGGATGAGAGATCAGAAGCTCCTGGTGGATATGGCGCTACCCGAGGCGGCGGCTTACCCGAATAACCTCAAGGGCTCGTATTGGGTAGCGACGGACACCCAGTTTTATGTTGCCGGCTGGAACACGAATCTGCTCAAGAAGGGGAAGGATCCGAGACAGTTTGAAGATTTTGCTGATCCCAGATGGAAAAAGAGGCTCATCGCCGAGCCGCGTGATTTCCAGTTGCTGCTGGGGCTCGCCAAATACAAGTACAACAGCGATGAAAAGGCGATCGATCTGTTGAAGAAAATTGCGCTCAACAACGTTGAGTTCCATAAAGGCCACTCGCAACTGGCCGAGCTTCTGGTTGCGGGTCAGGCCGAGGTCTGCATGACTTGCTACTCGCACCACTTTCCCCCGCGGATAAAGAAGGGCGGGCCAATTCAGTCGATGCTTACCGAGGGCGTCGGCGAGGTCGGCGGCACCGTTGCGATCTTTAAGGATGCGCCCCATCCGAACACCGCTCTGCTCTGGGCGCGTTGGATCATCAGCGAAGAGGGGCAAAAAGTCTATGCCCAAGCCGGCGAGACTCCGGCCCATCCAAAAGTAGAGCCGGTCGAGAAGACGCGACCGGCAAAGATCTACCTGCTGAGCGTTGATGATGTGAAGGAGTTTCCCAGGTATGAGAAGCTCTGGAAAGAGATCTTCCAGCTCCGTTGAAGTGATGTTTAGGTCTCACTTTCCCAGCACGCAGTTGGCGATGTCGATGCAGCGCGCGAACCAGACCTTCGGGTGACGTTTGGCGTACCTGATAAACTTCTCCAGCGCCGCAGCCCGGCCCGGAGTTCCAGACACGTAGGGATGGACGCAATAGGCCATCCGCATGGGATGTCTCTTGGATTCAGCATATACGGCGTCAAATTCGTCTTTGAGAAACTGAAAGGCATCCGTCGGGGTCTTCATCGCGCCATAGATGCCGAAGATGTCGTAGTCCGTATGGCCCGGGACCTTGTAGGGGACCTCGACCAGCACTTTGTCTTTCACGGGGATCTTATACGGAAAATCGGAGTCGAAGAAATCGCCGTGCCAGACAAAGCCCTCCTCCAGCAAAAGCTCAAGGGTATTTTCCGTAGGCCGGGTGCCCGGCGAGATCCAGCCGACGGGTCTTTGGCCCGAGGCCTTCTCCAGAGCGGTGACCGATTTCTGGATCGCCTCTCTCTCCTGGTCGCGCGTCATCATAAACAGTTGCGCGGATTGGTCGTACGAGTGGGCGGCAATCTCGTGCCCGCGTTGGCTAAGCTCTTTTAGGATTACTGGCTCTTTTTCCGCCGCCAGACCGCTGATAAAGCATGTGCCCTTAACTTTATAGCGGTCGAGGATATCCATGATACGCCAAACCCCCGATTTGAAAGCGTACTCGGTGCTGGTCAAGACCATATAGTCGGTCTTGGACACGGAATCGCGCGGTTGAGGATCTCTGCCCCACATCCGCCTTGTCTGGCGCGACCACCATTCGTGCGTGACATTGATCGTAACCGCGACTCTTGCCCCCTTGGGCCACTTTACCGGTTCGTTTTTCAGGCTCATAACTAACTGAATCTCCCTCGCGAATAGGCCTCTATCGGGCGACGGCCTTTACCGTGCCTTTGCTCCGTAGTCCCTGAACACAGTTCATCGCCTCTGCCAACGAGATGACCGTAGCGTATTTACTGTTCATCTCAAAGAGATTGACCAGATGGGAAGTTCGCGAGCGGTCAAAGACGCACTCCTCGACCAGGAAGACCGGAAAACCGTAGGAGTACCCGTCCAGAACGGTGCCGCGCACGCAACCGCAGGTGCTGGTGCCGGTGACGAGAAGGCAGTCGACTCCCTTGCGCAGCAGATAGGTGATCAGGTGCGTCCCGAAGAAGGCGCTGGCCCTGGCCTTGCGCACGATGAACTCGCCGTCGATGGGCTTGATCATTTCCGGAAACTCGGTGGCGAGACTCTTGTAGTCGGATGAATCCACGGCGCGCTTCGTAGCGTTTCCGATCGCGGCCTTGAACTCGGAGTCGCCGGTGGAATAGACGACGGGGATCTCCGCCTCGCGGCAGGCGTGCAAGAGCTCGCGGATCTTGGGCAGGGCCTCCCAGGCCACTTTGCCGCAACTTGTGGGAAACTCCTCGATCGCCTCCATGATCTCCATCGGCCTGGTGCCGGTAAAGCCCAGGATGACATCGATGATGAGCAGCGCCGGATTGCGCCCAAAGGGTTGCCGCCCGATATAGCCGGCCTTCTCGTAGATTTTCCGTTCTTCTTCCGGGAAAAATGTTTGCCATTCTTTCATAGAGCAGCCTCCTTAAAAACTTTTTCCAAACGGCCCCTCATCGTAGGGCCGATCAGCGGTCGTTGTCAACGCTTTAGAACTCCCTTTGCTCTACGGCCTCCTCTAGTGGCTCTAACATCGGGAACCCTTATCCCTTCGCTCCAGTGTCTCCTCGGCGGGAACTCTTTACTGCTCGCCTCGGGCAGCATCGAAACTCGCCCGCCAAAAGACACAGCGGGCTCAGACATCGATGCTGCTGGTCCTCGGCTTCGCAGAGAGTTCCAACGCCTCGGAGCCAATCTTCGCTCAGGGACAGAGGGTTCCCTGTGGCTCCGAGGGGGTGAGGCTGGAGAGCGCAGACGTAGGAGTAGGAAGGTGCACGGCAGGCCCTGACCGTTGAAGTAAGCAGCCTCAGGGGCTGGCGAGGGTGGCCCTCAAGGCACTGGCCCATCGGCTGCGCTCGGAAGAGTCGCCCCTGAGGAGCCACAGGCAAGCAGGTCATTTTCACGGAGAGTAAGCTCTATCGCCCCTCCGGGTCATAAACAGTTCCAACGGGAGCTCTGTGCCGATCCCTTTTTGGCGTGCCTTCTCATAGATTTTTCTTGCCGTCGCCGCAAATTGGATTCCCATGCCGGTATTGTTTTTAAAGAGGGTTATCTCCTTCTCGCTTTTTCTCCCTCGGCACTTTCCGGTCAGGAGCTCTGCCAGCTCGTGGAGATCGTCCGGCTTGACCATGCCGCGCTCGAGTCGCTCGGCAAACTCCGCCTGGCGGTCCAGGAAAATCTGCGCTTTGTAGCCCACGACGATCAGCCCTGCTCTCTTAATGGCCTCGTCATCCAGCTCGCGCCGCGGCAGATAACCGTCGCCGCCGACGATACTGTTGACGTGAGCGCCTTCTTCGAGCCAGCGCCCCGCCACCACAGGCTCCACGGTGTTGGTCGCCGCGGTCACGATATCGCTGCCGCGTATCGCCTCCTCAGCGGAGGCGACGGGTACGATTTCCGTCTTGCGCTCTGCGCTCATCTCGCGGGCAAACTTTTCCCGATTTTCCCTCGTCGGGCTGAAGATTTTTACTTTCTTCAACGGTCGCACCGCCAGCGCTGCCGTGAGTTGGGTACGCGCCTGTTCGCCGGAGCCGAGAAGCCCCATGACGCTAGCGTCCTTGCGGGCGAGATATTTCGTGGCCACGCCGCTGGTGGCCCCCACGCGCATCGTCGAAATGACATGGTCGTCCATGATCGCCAGCAGCTCGCATGTGTCCATGTCGAACAAGAATACCAGTCCGATGTAATCTCCGGGATAGATCCTCCTTTTAGCGCCGGCGACCTGGACTTCCTTTGAGAAGCTCGAATCGATGCGCAGGGCCATGGACTTCATCCCGGGCACCAAGCCCATGATGTTGTTGAAGTAATATTGACCTCCCTCCTCTTTCCAGGGGACTCTTAGTCTTGCTCTGGGCGAGTTCATCGCTGCGCCCTCTCCCAGCTCCCGGAAGGCCTCTTCGATCACCTCGATCTCCTCCGCCATCGGGACCAGGCCTTCGATCTGCTCATTTTTCAGGACTAGGACCATATCGTTTCTCCTTTCGAGCGAAGCTGCGTCTATTGATCTATTCCAGTAGAAAACATTTTGGCAATGAAAGACCTTGCTTGCGTCCTGCTTGGAAGGTAACTGACAGTGAGGCTTATAAACGCCGACGCGCCGTGCTGTCAAGGAAAAGATTCTTCGATTCGCTGTTCGCGGGAAGGTGATCCTCCGCTGATGAAAACACGATGACCCTGGGCCGCCCCGCTAGCGCGGGCTGGGGGTAAGAAGATGAGATGGGAGGGATGAACTCGCCGGATTCGGGAAATTCATTCCCCGGATTTCTCCGGGCAAGGAGTTGGGCGTTTACCCTTTTCTATTTTTGTACCAGTCGGCGTCGATCCTAGTAAAATGCTTCCATTTATCCGGCGCTGCAGCCTCTTCAAAGATTGCCTCCACAGGGCAAACCGGCTCACAGGCCCCGCAATCGATACACTCCTCGGGATCGATATAAAGCTTGTTTTCTTTCTCGAAGTCAGGCTCCGTTTTTGTGGGATGAATGCAATCCACCGGACAAACATCAACACAAGCCGTATCTTTGACGTCTATGCAAGGCTCAACAATTATGTAGGTCATCTACTCTCCTCCTCTTAAAGACAATTCGAATTTACTAGCAAATCGAACGGCCTAAGTCAATTATCCCTCTATCCCTTAATGACCCCTACGGGGCGGAAGCGAGCCACCTTCTTCGAAATTCCTGCCAGGTCCATCGTTTCAACCACCTCGGCCACGTCTTTATAGGCATGGGGCATCTCCTCGGCCATCGTCCCCCTGCCCTGGTAACGGGCGACCACGCCCCGGCGCGCCATCTCCTGATCGATATTGATGCCGCGACTTTCCTTCTTCGACTGCGTCCGGCTCATGACTCGACCGGCCCCATGGCATGTGCTGCCGAAGCTTTTCTCCATGGCCGCTTGGCATCCGACCAGGAGATAGGAATAACGGCCCATATCGCCGGGTACCAGAACCGGCTGACCAACCCCTTGATAGGCCTTTGGAACTTGGGGATGACCGGGCGGAAAGGCGCGGGTTGCCCCTTTGCGGTGCACGCAGAGCCGCCGCCGTTGGCCATCCACCACATGCTCTTCGATCTTCGCGATGTTGTGGCAGACGTCATAGATGAGAGAAAAACCCAACTCGGCCGGGCTGATATCCAGAGCCTTCAAAAACCCCTTTTCCGCCTGACTCATGATCACTTGCCGGTTGGCCCAGGCGTAGTTTGCGGCTGAAGCCATAGCGGCGAGATAGTCCTGTCCCTCCGGAGACTTGATCGGTGTGCAGGCCAACTGGCGGTCCGGTAGTTGAATCCCGTATTTCGCCATCGCTTGGTTCATCACTTTAAGAAAGTCCTCGCAGGTTTGGTAGCCCAGCCCGCGCGAGCCCGTATGGATAAGAACGACCACCTGATCCGGAAATAGGTTCAAGGCCTGAGCCACATCGGAGAGATAGATCTCCTCGACTCTGCCGATCTCGAGAAAATGGTTTCCAGAGCCCAGGGTGCCGACCTGCTTGAGTCCCCGTGCCAGCGCCCGGTCGCTTAAGAGCTCCGGGTTAGCGTCCGGCAGCGCGCCTCCCTCTTCCATGTGGTCTAGATCCTGCTGGTGGCCGTAGCCCTGGGCGACTGCCCAACGGGCGCCATCTCTCAGCAAGCGCTTCTCTTCGGTTTTGGAGAGCCCTGGAATAGCTCCCTCCGAGCCCACCCCGGAGGGGATGAGAGAGAACAACGTCTCTATCAGCCCGGCCATCTTTCGCTGGATAGTGCTGTAGGTAAGGTGGGTCGTCACCAGGCGGACCCCACAATTGATGTCGTAACCCACGCCTCCCGGAGAGATCACCCCCTCGTTCAGCTCCATGGCCGCCACGCCGCCAATGGGAAAACCGTAGCCCCAGTGAATGTCCGGCATCGCGAGAGAGTAACCGACAATGCCGGGGAGGTGGGCCACGTTCATCACCTGCCTCAGGCTGTTGTCTTCTTTCAGGCCGGCCAATAGTTTTTCCGTGGCGAAGATTCGCCCGGGAACTCTCATGCCGCCCTGGCGGGGAATCTCCCAGAGGCAGTTTTCGATGCGCTCGAGTTTGATTTCTTCGCCGGCCATGTTTCACTTAGATCGGATTATTGGGGAACTAGTTGGCAGCAGGCAGTAGGCAGTAAGCAGAAAAAAACATCCGGAATTTATGCTGCCGACTGCTGACTGCATACTGCCTACTCTAAGGCCGGCGCTAAACATCGAAGATCACCCGAGCGCGCCACTTGCCGTTTTCATGCCACACTTTGAATTCGTGATAGGTCACGCCTTTGATTTCGGTATGAAAGCGGTGGCGCTTGAGATCCAAAATTTCCCCCTTGATCCGGCCCTCCACGCGGCCGGGCTCGACTCTATGGACGCGACATTGCTTGCCGATAAAACCTTTGAGGTTAAACTGAGCCAGGAGTTCGCAGAGCCAGGCGTGGAAAAGCTCCTCCCAGCACTCGCCCGTGGCTGAGACCGAGATCTCTTCTTTGGGCTGAATTTCCGTAGGATCAGCGATGAGTCCGTAAAACGCCTCTCCAGCTGAGGCAAAGAGGCCGGGCAAATCGGCAGCCTCGATTTCCAGCCCGAGATCCGCCGTGTGCTCGATCTCCCGGATGGCTTTTTGTTTGTCAGTCATTTCCATCTTCTCGTTGCGTGATCAGCGGAACCATAGCTTCGCGAATAACCTTTTCGCTCACCTCGCCGAATCGTTCTTTAAAACGCTCCAGGGGAATGACCGCCTTAGCCATGGCACGATGGCCGCCGGCGCTGCCGATCTCGTCGAAGAGCCGCTTCATAATATCCCCTGCGCTCTTCACATACCCCACATTGCGCACTGAGATGACCACCTTGTCTCCGCACAGCCCTGAGACTACTCCCCATTCCACCCCCTCGATCTGGAGGCAAAACTCTGCCATCTGCGGGATGACATCTTCCCTCTTCACCTCGCCCATGTGGATGACCGCCACACCGTCATCCAACTGGAGGCGGCTCAGAGCTCGGCCCAGGGCCTCGAGGTCCTCGCGCGGGAGCTCCGGTCGCTCCATGCGGGTGATCATAGCCCGGCTGGCAAAAGGGTAGAGAAAGGTGAAGGCCTCGAGATCGGCAATTTGGCTTCCCCGTTCGAGGAAAAGTGTATCGGTTTTGATCCCATAAAGCAGGGCGGTGGCTAACCTTTGTGATGGCTCCATGCCCCCCGCCCTCAAGTATTCGGTGAAGATCGTTGAGGTGGCCCCATAATGAGGTCTCAGATCGGTGAAACGGGCAGTGAAAGGTATCCGCTTTGGGTGGTGATCCACCACCAGATCCACCTTGCCCAATGACACACCGAAATAAGGGGGTTGTACATCCACCAAGGCTAGCCTGGCCCCATCCTGGTGGAGATCTTCGTATGTGATCCTATCGATTTGAATTTCCAGGAGGCGAAGCATGGCGAGATTTTCCGGCCGGGTCACGCCGCCGAACGTGACAATTGGAGTAGTGGCCCGATTGCGTCCCAACAGCTCGCGTAAAGCCAGGGCGCTGCCGATGGCATCCGGATCGGGATCATGCTGCAATAAAATATGGATCTTGTCCTTTTCCCGAAAAAGGGAGCGGACCCTATCCACCTTTTGACGATTGAACGTATCCAGGAGCTGCGGCGCGCAAAACTCATGGAACATATCCTCCAGCGGAAGCTGGCGCAGGAACGGATCTTTGTGATTTCCTGTAGCATCCTGTTCAGACGAGAGGGAGAGGATCGGGAGCTTGGCATTCAGGCGTCTTAAATGCTGATAGACCCGCTCGCGCAGGCCGGCATCTCTGATAAAGAGAATTGCCTGGCTGATATGCTCCAGGTGGTTTTTCTTGTAGGTGGATTGGTTTTTCAGATTGCCCCACTGACTGCTTCCTCCCTGCCGCCTGATCCGCCTGGCCACCCCCTCCTCCTCGACCAAAAAAAGGACCTCTCCCCGCCTGGTCGCGAGCTTGCGCATGAATTGAAAAAGCAGGTCATCTTCACAGATAGCTAGGTATTTCATAGGGTCGTCCCCTCGAGGGAGATATCAGAGGGGCAGCTTGAGAATCTTTGGAAGAGAAAGCTGGCCGATCAATAACACAGCAGAAAGTCTAGCACCTAGCCCCCCATTTTTCCAGCCTTGGGTCCGCCCAAGTTTAGCCTGGAGGGGGGAAGGTTTGGCTTCTATACAAGACGCACGCAGCGGTTTACCTGGAAAATATGGTTGTTTGATTTAAGGTATCACGTGTGATACCCCTCCCTCTCCGGTTCATCGGTCGTTTTGATGTCGAAAACCAGAGACCCATGGATGGAGATTTACCGGCTCAGGCCCTGAGGTATCTGGAGGAGCTTGGGTAAAGGAAAGTAGGGAAAGGCTAAGATGTCATGGCCAAAGCAGAAGCACTGAAAAGCACAGTAACGTTAGCACCGGGATTTGAAGACAAACTCAGGGACGCTAGGTATCTGGTAGGTGAGAATCGCTTCCTTGTGACCTTCGAAAGCGGCAAAGAATACGGTTTTTCCCGCTCTTCTCTGGAATGCGACGACGGAACGGATGTTGTCAGCGTAAAAGTAGACAGCAAGAGATTCCAAGAGTAAACTTAGAAGGAGGTCGATCTCCGTGTACTTCAGGCGAGAATGGCGAGCGATTTTAGCTCGGTGCCGGTTAACCTCTTCCAGGGCGTACTCAGGGACGTGAAATTCAAAATCAGGCAGGAAGAGGATATTACGAGTGAGGGAATCTTTGATCAGAGCCGCGATGAGGATATTGGTGTCAAGCACCAGCCTGATCGAAAAGCTTTCGAATAGCGGCGACGAAGGCCTGTCTTTACTTCTCGGCCAATGGCTTCGGCGGCGGGCTCGGTGAGTGAGCTTCGAGAAGCAATCTGATCAGCCAACTGCACCCTGCGGGCGCAACTCCAAAGCGCCTTTGCAGCCACGTGTTTCCAGTCGATCTCAGGGTGCCGTTTTAGGATCGCCTTAAGTTCTACCGGCACGTCCATCGTTAGCTTCGACATTGTTCGAGTTTCCTACTGTGACCAGCTTTGTGTTTCATGTGAGCCGAAGTATCCGATGACCGGCCAATAAGTCAACCCACATTGGCTGCCCAAGAAGGGTTATTGCCTACTAACCGCCTTACTTTTCCGCCACAATCAACGTAGTTCCGGGGAGGGTTTCAGGGATATCCCCGTGGCTTTGAATTGAGTGGAATCCCGCTTCCTTAAGCCAGCCGGAGTATTGCGACAGTGTCCAGCATTCTCCTTCGGGGGTGTGGGTCAGGGCATAGACTGAAAAGCGCAGGGCGAACGTAGGGCCGGTCCGTTCCTCGTTCGGGATAAAGTCATTGACTGCAAAAAATCCGCCGGGCTTGAGCGCGCGGTAAGCCTTGCGAAAGAGTTCCTGATTCCCGTTGGGAGACTCAAAGCGGCAAAAGTTGCTTGCCACGATCAGATCATAGTGATTATCCTCGATCGGCGCCAAGCGAAACTCGCCGTCAATGAAACGGATCCTTCCCTCCAGGCCCCGTTCTCGGTTGAGCTTCTTCGCCACGGTATTTATGCTAGGCCAATCAAGCTGGGTTACCTGCGCTGAAGGGTCACAGGCGAGGACCGTCATCCCGAATATGCTGGAGCCTCCTGCGATATCTAGCATGCGGAGCCCTTTCTTTGTCTTCCCAACTCCTAGAAACTCACATAGAGCTTTGGCCACAGGCTGGGTGATCGGCATGATTCCCACCACCAGCTTTTCCCACACCTCAAGTTCATCCCATGTATCCAAGCGGCTCAGCGGCTTGCCTGTTTTTAGCGTCTCTTTGAGGTGTGCCATGCCATCCCAGAGCGACAACGCTACATAGCGGAAGTCTCCCATGTAAGAAGGTTTGCCGCGGACTAAATAGGTCTCGCTGATGGGAGTGAGAAAATATTTCCCCTTGCGCTTTTCCACCAGGGCCAGGGCAAGGAGGCCGTCGAGAACGATGCGCGTAGCTCGAGGCACTGTGCCCGCCTCACGGGCGACCTCTTCGTAGGTGTCAAAGCCGCGGTGGATCAAGGTGAAAAAATCGTACTCTATGGCGGCCTCAAGAATTCGACTGTTGCCGAAGTCCCCCAGCAGGCGCATCAACGGCCGAGGAGAAAGCTCTTCTTTGGTATTGCGGGGTTGACTCACGATCGAGATTCCTATTAAACAATGCAAAATGAAAATTGCAAAATGTAAAAGTCAAAACTACGGAGAGAGAGTTTTCCTTCACTTTGCATTTTTCGATTTGCCCTTTGCCTTTTGAATTGCTTCAGAGGCTGTAGAGGCCTTCCTTTTTGACGAACTGGTAGACGCCCTCGAAAAACCAGGCAAAATAGGCCGTGCCTGTGCGCAGGCAGTATTCTAGGCTAAAGCCTGGTCGGGTTTCGCCGCGACCATCTTCGAGGATTTTTCTAAGCACCAGCCAGTCGAGATCTCCGTGGCCCATCACGCCGTCGGCATGGACCTCCAGGTCCGCCTCGGAGTGGACCGTAAAGTAGACAATCTGTTTATCCGGCATCTTGTAGGTGTCGCGCAGAGCGTTGCCGAAGAAACGCGCCCAGTGACCGACCCCTTCCTCGACGCAAAAGGAGGCCCACCATTCGGCCATGGTCCCTTCATACAAGGTGCCGCGGTAATACTCCAGAAAGGCGCGGCACTCGGGAAGCATCTCGTACTCGATCATCTCTTCGTCTTTGAGACCGAAGTTTCTTCCCTGCTCCAGGACGATCTGAATGTGGCCCGGCGGCTTGGGGTGAATCATCTCGTCAGCCACGTGGGCGGCGAAGTGGCCTTGGAGTTCCGGATGGCGCTTGAAGAAAGGGAGGTGGCGCTGGTAGGCGCAACCATGGAGGTTATTGATCTCGGCGACAAAGCCGTACCAGTTTTGCCAGAAAACGCGGATCGCTTCCATAGGAAGGGTTCCCTGAGCGAGTTCCCTGTGAAATCGCCCCTGGAACAGCCAGCGGTCTACCAAACCGAGCATCATCTCCCTTAATGCTGCGACGACCTCCTCGGCCTCTTGAGGCGTGAGTTTTTTGCCGAAGTAATCGTTCTTAGCTGTTGCCATCTGATTCTCCTCTTTCGTCTATTCGTGTATTCGTTATTCGATGGCCAGTCAACGAATAACCAATAACTAATAACGATCTAGTACAGTGTCCCCGGGTTCAAGATATTATTGGGGTCAATTAGCTGTTTGATCTCCTTAACAAGATCATACACATTCCTCAGACGTTCATAGGGATAAGGCCCTTTAGTGCTAAGTGTGGGCGCGGTCCAAACAACACCTCTCTGATTACTAAATTCCTGCACCTTGCCCATCCAACGACGCACTTTTGCCACATCCTCCTCATCGTAAGGGTTATAGAAGACAAAATATTCCTCCTTAATTGCCAGGTCCCGGGTTACATAGCTATCATGTTGGGGCGAGTGCTCGGGATCCCACAGCCCGCATTCCTTCTTGGCCGCCTCGTCGAGATCGTACATCTCCTTTAAGTATGTGATGGGGTACATCTTGGAAGTGACGGCGAACATCCCCGTATGGCGCACAACCGAGCTGCACCACCCGTCCGGTCCCATGATATGGAAATCAGGCCAGCCGTGAAGCCCGTATTCCTGGGCCTTGGCCCCCATCCCCTTCGCGGCGATCTCTCCGACCTCGACCCCGCCTTGCTGCTGATAGATGGATCTCATTCTTTTCTCTTTGTAGGCCGACTCTTCTTGGTCGCGCGCAAAGAGGATCGTCTTTAAAAAAAACCAGCCATCTTGAGGGATCTTGGATTTGTCGTACAGCCCCTCCTCCATGGGCCAGTGGTACTGCCAGCGGTCGGTGAAATGGATATCATAAACCACCTCCCCTTTAACGAGCTGGAGGAGCGCCTCTTGAACGTTATCCAGTTCGTCGCGTCGAAAGGAGTGACAGTAATCGTGCAGCCACTCCCTTTTGCCTTCGATGGCACGGAGGCAAACCTTGCTGATAATTCCCAGCGCTCCCGCCGAAAGGGTGAAGAGCCCGAGAAGGTCCGGCAGGTGAATCCATTTTTGAAACGGCCCAAACTCTGTTCCTGCGTTGGCCAATGCGCCGAGACGCACCACCGAACCGCTAGGCAGGATGACTTCCAGGCCGATCACCAGGTCGGCGATCCAGCCGTAGCGGGTCATGCCGTAGCCGATGCCTCCCTTGGTTACCATGGCGCCAATGACCACGGCGGGACCATAGCTCCCGTAGTTGGGCAGCATCAAGCCATGTTGCCTCAGGGCGTGGTGGATAGAGTAAACGCTGGCGCCTCCTTCGGCGATGACGTATTGGAGCTTGGGGTTTACCTCAAGAACTTTATCCATCCCGAGGATATCCAGGAGGATGCCTCCTTTAAGCGGGGAGCTGATGCCCATACCGACGCCGCCTTTCGCGACGATAGGGATCTTGTTTTCATTGGCGAAACTCAAGACCTTCGCCAGCGGGTGGCTCCCGTTATCGTCCGACTCCACCCGAACAATGACATCAGGCAGGGCTTTGTAGGCCCCGTAGGCGAGTGAGTGCTGATAGTTGATCTTGTCGATGGGATTGGTAGAGACGAAGCGAGGGCCGACGATCTCTTTGAGGCTTGCAACAATCTCGTCGAGAGTGAGCATCTTTTAAGTTCAATGCAGAATGCAAAGTGCAAATTGAAAAGTGCAAAATGAAAAACCCGGCCTGGGCTAGTCAAAGTCCAAACCGGTGAAAATAAATTTTACATTTTGCATTCTGCAATTTTCATTGTTTCTAGAGTTGTAGATGGCTTCCGCCGGTGATCAGGATGTGGCTTCCGGTGAGCATATCGGATTCATCGCCGGCGAGAAAGGCAATGGCTCCGGCCACATCTTCAGGGTAAAGATGCTTTTGCAGCGGCCGGGATTTGCGCACTCTCTCCTTAAACTCCTCCGGCATGATCGCCGAGGCGTCCGTCAGGGTAAAAGCCGGAGTGACCACATTGACCGTGATCCCGGAAGGCCCCAGCTCGATCGCCATGGTGTTGGCCATCGCCTCAAGTGCGGCCTTGGCCGCCGCATAGGCTCCCATCCTGGGCAGAGGCTGCTGTGCCAGGCGGCTGCTGACAACGATGATCCTGCCTTGCTTTTTTTCCATCATGCCTGGAATAAAAGCCCGGGCGCAGTTGTAAAAAGCGGCAAGCTCGTGGTGAGTGGCCTTCTCTAACCCCTCCCAGGAGATCTCGTGCAGCGAGTTGACCTCGAAAGGGAAGTAGGCGTTGTTGACGAGAACATCCACGGCGGAAAATTTTTCTCGCACCGCCCGCGCCATCTCCTCCACCTGTTTTCTTTGTGTCACGTCCGCCTGAAAGACCATTCCCTTCCCGCCCTCTTTTTCCACATCCTGGAGGACCGCTAATGCCCGCTCGCGATTCTGATGATAGTTGACCACTACGGTTGCCCCGCCTTGGGCCACCCGTTTGGCGGCTGCCGCGCCGATACCTCGGCTTGCCCCGGTAACGAGAATTACCTTGCCGCTCAGGGGCCTAAGTCCTTTTTGTTCCATTATTGTCCTACAGGCGGTTTCTTAGATCGCTACAGCGTCTTCCGCTGCCCCCTTTTCGAATTTGGCGGCGTTTTCCTTAAAGGAGAGGAACTTCATGCGGACGTAAGGAGAGGTGTAGCCGTTCAAGATCCGCTCGATCCGTCCCGGCTTGCTGTAGAAGGCCTGAAAGGCCCAGCCGGTCAACTCCCCGAGCTGCTGTCGCGTTAGGTGCTTGGTCGGCATGATGCAGTGCTCCAGGTCATAGAGGCTCAGGTCCTTGATCTCGACCAGGTTCTCTTTGACTGCCCGCTTGTAGATTGGTGAGCCAGGGATTGGGTTGAGCAGCTGGATCATCACTATGTCCGGATCGATCTCATCGACAGCGCGGAAGCGCTGGCGGATCTTCGCCTCGTCGTCTTCCCAGAAGCCGTTGAGGTAGGTAGCAATGGTCGAGATGTCGTTTTGGCGCAGGAATTGGACCAGCTCTTTTAACTCCTTGACCCCGACCTTCATGGGACCCTTGCGCGCCTCGGCGATCTCCTCGTCGGTGCCGCCGTCGATCCCGATCAGCACCTGGTACATCCCGACCTTCCGCAGGCGGGGGATGAGATCGGCGTCGCGGATGAAGTTTTGCGCGCGTCCCAAGCAGAACCAGCTGAGATCCAGCTTTTTCTTCTCCAGCTCTTCCACCAGATCCACCATCTTTTGCCGGTCGGAGTTGAAGTCGTCGTCCATGAAGGTGAGCGCTTTCACCCCATATTGCCTATTCAATAGTTCCATCTCATCGGCAACTTGCTTGCCTCCCCGTGTTCGGTGAGTAGTGAAGTCACGCGGGTTGCGCGGGTCGACCAGCCACCACTCGTAGCAAAAGTGACACGCCCCCTCGCAGCCGCGTGAGGTCACGGCCTCGTTGTAATGGGGGAGCACGGAGTAACCGTAGTAACGGTCCATAGGAAAGAGGTCATAAGCGGGCATGGGAAGTTCATCGAGGTTGGCGATGACGCCTCGACGAGGATTCAGGACGATCTCGCCGCCCTTACGGTAGGCAAGTCCCTTGATCTCGTCGAGCTTCGGCGCGGGATTCTTGAGTTCCTCCAAAAGCTCCCAAAGGGTATATTCATTGTCGCCGAAGACACCCACGATCACAAAGTCGAGCTGAGGGTTCTCCTGCATGATTTCCCTGGGCATGGCGGTGTACATCAACCCACCGCCCACC